>SDBT01016593.1_pt1 | contig 11655 bp, 9 predicted proteins | sample 2277101 | NCBI WGS metagenome assembly SDBT01 (sample SAMN10404973, study PRJNA504765) | marine sediment metagenome | isolation source: marine sediment core GS10_PC15, 103 cmbsf | place: Arctic Ocean: Southern Knipovich Ridge | collected 2010
GTCGTGATTTGGGCTATACAGTAACAGGAACATTTACTGCTTCTGAACCGGGAAAGGCGGGTTTTTCAATAGTAGTCACTGATGCTTTAGGCAATGTTGCCAGGGGCAGTAAAACCATTACTGTTAGCTGTATTCCAAGCTGGCAGTGCCCTGACTGGTCAGGGTTAGAGTGTGTTGAGGGAAAGAAGACTCGAGTATGCCAGGACGAAAATCAGTGCGGCATAAATGAAGGAAAGCCGGAGGAAGTCCAAAGTTGCAAAACAGAATCAGAATGTCTTGGGGAATGTGTGGGCAAATGCCCGAAAATAAAATGTACTCAGACACCCTGCGATAACACCAAAGGATTTGACTTAGAATGTACTATGCTGGGGTATAAAGAAGTTTGTACCGGGCAAGAGGCTCGTAATAGATGTATTGAGGATTGCAGGGAAAAATGCTCTTCCGAAAATTAAGTCCAGTTGTATAACATTAGATGTTATACAAATAACAATATGAATAAATGGAAAAAAATTAGTATAATTTGTGTTTTTCTTATTATTGGGTTGGTTTTTCTTAATTATTATCTTAGTCCATTGCTTCCTGAAAAAAAGAAAATTATCACCAAACTCTGGGGTTGTAAGGTAGATGACCTAGAATGTCTCAAAGAAAAAACCAACGACGAGGAAATAAAGTTAACCTCAACCGATAATAGGGTAGAGGTTGAAATTCCTAAAAATACTCTTAAGAAGGGCGCTAAACTAGAAATTAAGCCAACTAAACGGCCGGTTGAAAAAGAAGAGCTGCCAACCTTAGGAACCTTTGGTCAGGTTTATGAAATAAAGACAAAGTCCGAATTTCTCTTAAATAAAGTCACCTTAAAATTTCCTTATGATGAAGAAGAAATCCCCGAAGGGGTTAAAGAAGAAGATTTAATATTAGCCCGTTGGGATGGGAAGAATTGGGCTCCATTGGCAAGCCAGGTAGATACCCAAAACAACTTAATTATTGTCCAAAGAGACAAAGCTTCTTCTTACAGCATGGCTTACGCAGAACGTCCTCAATTAGGCGGGACGACCGGAAGAATCACTGTAAGGGGAAAATTCACCATTGCCGGCGTTGGTCTTCTAAAAAGAGCTCGTTTTTCAGTAAGTCAGGAAGTTGATGGTAAAAAAGAATGGATTGGCATTCTTAGTAAAACCAATGAAAAAGGGGAGTTCTATTTTAGTATTCCCCAAAAAATGGCCCAAAAACTTAACGAGGGAAAGCTTTATATTATGGCGGCAGCCAATAATGAAATGGTGGTTATTCATGATAAAGGCGGAAAGACCTATAATACCTCCCCTCTTAAATTAGAGCCCGTTAAGGGTTATCAGGTGACGGCTAACGTGGATCAGGACTCTCAAGATGCTTTTAAAATATTTCATCGCTACGGCCAAATCAGAAAAAGCTATTTAGAGATGCTCTCTCACTTTAAAAATGAAGATTTACAAGAAGAAATGAGAGATGCTTTGACTAATCAAGTAGTGGTAAATTATCTGTTGCCGGGAACTAATCCTACCCAATTTACTCCTCATGTCACAGAAAGAGATGCTATTGACATTAATGTAAACAGCCGAGACGTCGGAGTTATGGGAGATAGTGATGGAGATACCGAAGCTCATGAATACGGTCATTATATGACCCGGATGCTTTATGGTATTTTTGACTACAATAGATTAGTACTTTCTTTAAAAAGCAAGTCTCACGAGATCGGGGATGTTACTTATCAAAAACTGGCTTTTGCTGAAGATATTGCCTATTTCTTGGAAAGCGTTTTTGATGGGAAAAAGATGGAAGATTTAGAAAGGGCTGATCCTTACACTAGAAGAGAAAATATCGAGGAATTACTTTATGGTTCCAGGGGGTTTGCCACTAGCTTTGGAGATGCTATCGAAATAGCAATGAAGAATCCCTCTAAGATAAATGAGCTGGAAAGACATCTTCAAGTGTTTGTTAGATTGGGGGGTCAAACTTTAGGGAACTTTAATAACTTTGTTAATGAATATAATCCTGGTCTTAGTCAAACGCCCGGACAGATTGACGGCCAGGGAGCAAATATCCTTTGGGATATTTATGCTTCTGAATTGTTTGGCCAAACACATTGGGGAAGGTTAGAGAAAATTATGACTATTTTGGCTGACGAAGAACCTAAAGGTTTAGACGACCTTTATGAGGCTTTGACTGACAATTTTCCGGGGGAAAAAGAAAGTTTTGAGAAACTTTTTGATTCTTATGCCTGGCGTCAGGAAATTACTTCTATGCCAGAGATAGACTGGGAAAAGTTAGCCCGAGAGGCGCTAGCTAAAGCTCCTGCTGGTCAAAAACCAAAGCTTACCCCAGAAGATTTGAATAAGATAATTGAGGCAATTAATAAAACCATTGGTAGCGGAATTAAAAAAGAATGCGTGCCTGATTGGAAGTGCTCTGATTGGTCGGATTGCCTTGATGACTGGCAGACTTGCCAGTGTGAAGATTTAAATAAATGCGGAACTGATGAGGGGAAGCCGGAGGAGGAGCGCGCTTGTGAGGAAGATTGTATACCTGACTGGGAGTGCAGCGATTGGTCAGAATGTGTTGGCGAAAGATACTCTGAAGCGACCATGAATTTTATTAAAGGCTCTCAATCCTGTGAGTGTCGGGATTTGAATGATTGCGGGACCGATGAAGGGAAACCACCGACAACTCAAGAGTGCTGTGATTATGGAGAGTGTGTGGATTTAGGAACTTTTGCTTGTAACAAAGAAATAGATAAAAAGATTAATGAATGTGTGACTAAAAACTTTAACGATTGTGTAAATGTTTGTATAATAAATTGTCCCAAGAATTGTAATGCTCAATACTCCGAACAAGCAGATCGACTGGTTTGTTATAAAAAGTGTGGGGCAGGATTTTGCCAACAGGAATGTTCGGCTTGGAAAACATATTTCCGTTCTGAATGCCAAAAGCAATATAGAGCTACTCTTCCAAATTGTGTTGCTATAATTAAGCAAGTATGCGCTAGGGAATGTAAATAATTCATTTACTTGTTTATTAATTTATTAACAAAAAATATGCTTGAAGAAGAAAAAACTCCTCAACCAAAACAACCAGAAAAAAAACCTAAAAAACTCTGGACTATAATGGGAATATTGCTGATTGTTGTTACTTTGGCTTTGACTGGATTTACTGTGGTTAGGGCTTGGCCATTAGTTCGGTATTGGCAGGAGCTTAGAGCCAAAGAAAAACAGGCAGAAGAACTTGCAGAAGCAGAGAAATTTCTTGGACTAAAAGAGCCAGAGGAAGAGCCTGAGAAAAAACCTGAGGCAGATGATAAGAAGCCCGAGCTGCCGCCTGAAAAGAAAGAGGAGATTGTGGTTCTTGAGGTAACAGCCTCTTCTTATTTGACCGACCCGGAAGTAAAGTTTGATTATTCCGCAAAGATGGCTGTTGATGGGGATATTGCTACTTCTTGGGTAGAGGCAGATGAAGGTGATGGAATAGGTGAGTGGATTAAGTTTGATTTTCTTAAAGCCGCTAAAGTTAGTAAACTTAAGATTTGGCCTGGTTATGCGCGAGATAAGGATGTTTATTTTAAAAATAATCGTTTAAAAAATATTCGGGTTGAATTTTCCCATGATCCATCTGAATTCTTTGTCCTAACTGATGAATACAAGATGCACGAGGTCAGTTTCTCACCCGTGACTACTGACTATGTAAGAATAGTTATTGTTGATGTTTGGCCGGGCAGTAAGTTTAAAGACACCTGCATTGCTGAAGTTGAACTTAACTAGACTTTAATTATATGGTATGATGATAAATAGAACTTCCGAACAGATATTAATTAAGAAATAAAAAAAACATATGCTTAATCAAATTTTAAAATCCGAGGTAATTTATGGCTGGCTTTTAACTCATGGTCTAAAGATTTTTCTTATTCTTCTGGTTGCTTTTATTGTTCGGGGATTTCTGAAAATTATTATTCGTCGGTTAATGAAAACAGTAATTAAAATCAGACCTGTTTCAAGAGACGGCAAGGTAGTAGAAAAAAGGATTAAAACTTTAAGCACGGTTGTCACTAAAACAATTACGGCGGCAATTTTTATTATTGCCATTTTGATGATTTTTTCAGAGCTGGGTCTGAATATTACTCCCATCTTGACCGGAGCTGGAATTTTAGGCTTAGCGGTTGGTTTTGGCGCCCAAACCCTGGTCAAAGACGCCATCAACGGCATCTTTATTTTGATTGAAGACCAATTTGCTGAAGGCGATGTTATAAAGATTGTTAAAGCAGCCGGCGTGGAAGGAAAAGTCAAAGAGATAACCTTAAGAAGAACCATTTTGGTTGATAAAGAGGGGATAGAACATTCTGTTCCCAACAGCTTAATTCAAGTAGTCAGCAACCTTACCAAAGGGGAGACAAAATAAAAACCTAGGTTTAGTTTAAATCCAATAAAAACTTTGGGAGTTTGATTCCCATAGTTTTTATTTTATCCATAACCATTGACAAAACTTTATTTTGGGTGTATAATATAAAGAAGAATAAAAGTACCTACAATAAAAACTTAAAAGGGGGTTGAAATGCAGGTCTTGAATATTGGTAGTAGGAGTGAAGATTGGCGAGCAAAGGAGATAAGTAATTTCCCTCGATATCCATTTGTGCTTGATAATGTGCTTCTTGCCTCGCCAGAAGGTTTTATTCAGGGAGTAAAGCTTCCCCCAGAGAATCCCAACCGCAAAATTGCCTTTGCCTCTGTGGGAATAGCGGCGAAAAGAATAGGACGGGAAGCTCGGTCAATTACCAGATTTACAAAGTGCGTCTGGTGGAAGGAAAAAGAGATTGAATACCGGTCGCAGGAACACTTTGATTTAATTGAGAGAGCTATTCGGGCAAAGTTTGAACAGAATCCTAAAGCCATGAAAGCACTTTTGGCTACTGCTGGAATGGTGTTGACGCACGATTTGGGTCATCCGGAAAGCCAGTACACATCATTACCAAGAAAGGTTTTCTGTGATATTTTGACCCGGCTAAGAGAAGAAAAGCTTAAGGCGAACTGTGGTTAACCCAGTTCGCCTTACAAAATAAGTCTTTGAAAAGGAGGAATTTGATGGATTTTGAGAAGAGGTTAAAAGATATTACGGGGCCAATGAAAGAGGCGCTAGACAAGAAAGACCAAGAAAGGGGAAAGATTTTTCCATTATCTCGTGCGATAATTGATAAATCAAAGAAAGGCGCTCTCTTATTGCACCAGGGGAAGCTTGTAGAAGGCGAAGCCTTGCTTATTGAAGCGGGAATCACAAATGAAGGATTGCGAAAGATTCTTAAAGAATATCCTGACCTTTACTATTCGGGAATCCACGCTGCTCAAAAGGAACTGGTTGAGGGAAAGATTTTTTTCTGTATTTTGTCTGGTTTGGAAATTCCCGGCCCAGAAGAGCTTAAGGTTGAATATCCAGCTTATCTTAATGGATTGGGAGAAGCGGTGGGAGAGCTGAAGAGACGGGTAGGAGATTGCTTGATAAAGAAGGACATGAAATCTGCTCAAGAAACATTTGATTTAATGGAGAAAGTCCGTTTTGTTCTTATGGACTTTACTCAACATGATAAGGTTAATGGGCATCTCCGCCATACCCTTGATATGGTTAGGGGGGTGACAGAAAAAGCGCGGGGAAAACTAACAGATGTTATTCTTAAAGAGCAGTCACGAGAAGAAATGAAGCCATTAGTCGAAGAAATGAAGGGATTGGTCGAAAAGATGAAGTAAAGCCAATCCAAATAGAAACAACCTTTGCCAGGGACTTTAATCAGTCCCTGGCTTTTTATTTTGAGATTGTGTAATCGAACCAAAAATGATAGAATAACAACAAACCTATATCATGCCAAAATCTAAAATTTCTAAAACTTATTACACTTGGCAGGAGTTGACGAGTGGGTAGTTTATCCTTGGGAGCCGCCGTTCAAACGTTAGCTTGACAAAATTCTTTAAAGATGATATAATAAACTGATCTTTGACAAAATAATCAAATCCTCATTTATGAGGTAAGGAGTTTAAAATGAAAGATAAGATTCTATTGGCAATGAACCAAATGCTTGATAGATGGAAAAGAGTGAAGGAGAAAAGATCGATCTGTGATCAGATTATAACCCTTTTTCCGCGAATGATTACCATGACCCTCAAACATATCGATGAAGTACGTATTATTGCCGATGATGGGGGTTTAACCACTAGTCCGGAAAATTCTCTTTCTCCCAAAGCTGGCTTTAGGGTGAGGGTGGCTATTGGTGGTTCCGAGGGGGTAGGTATAGATAGTTTAGAGGGATATGTACCTCCCAGAGATCTTTACGGATTGAGACAGATAATGGATGATATGTTGGACAAAGGCTGGAAACAGGCCCTAAGTCAGTATTTTGAACATCACGAACAGATTTCTCTCTATGAAAGAAAGAGGATATTTGAGAAACTTTCTCTAGAGGATCCGGTAAATTACAGAGAGTTGGAGAAAAATTTTAACCCCAATATAGAAAAATTATCTCTTTGGATTGAGCAGGCCTCTAAGTTTCTGCAAAATCTCAAAGAGGTTGAATCCTCGGAGATATTCGGAGAGTTTTGGCGAGAAAATAGAAGGTTTGTTCGACTAGAACAAATTGATGGTAAAGAATTGAGAAGTAGTATTTTTACTTCTCAAGTTTGGGGAACCGTCAAGTTTGAGGTCCAAATGAGAGACGCCAAAGGTCGATTAGTCCAGTTTGGAAAGAGACTGGTTAGGGTAAATTTACAAGATTTCACTAAGGATAGTATTTTGACTTCAGCTAAAAAGCTATCTCAGGTAGTCAAAGAAATGTCTCAAGCTAAAGTGCAGGAGTCTGGATGTTTTAAAGTGATTTTTGACCCTAAATCTTTTGGTGTTCTACTTCATGAAGGTGGAGCAGCTCATTTGCTTTCTGCAAGGTACATCTATGGTGAAGAGTCTACCACTTTTCGAAGCCATGTCGGTAAGAGAGTTTTTCCTTCATTTCTTATTCTCTGGGATGATTCTACAATATCAGATGGATTCGGATCTTTTAAATTCGATGAAGATGGAGTCCCGGCCCAAAAGACACTGCTGGTTAAAAATGGCGTTCTGAAAACTTTCTTACACGATCGAATTAGTGCCGGTCGCGGGGGATTAAAATCCAATGGTAAAGCTAGATCAGAAAAGATAAGAGAACCAGAACCTCGAATTTCCAATTTAGTGGTAGAAACTACTAAATCTTATCCTGCTTATTCAACAGAAGATCTAATCCAAATGATGATTAAGGATTTGAAACAAGACGGACAGGAATATGGATTGTTTATTCGGGGTGGAGGTGGTGATGTTGATACTGAGACCGGTGAATACCGAATGTATCCCAACACGGCTTATCGGATTTATACTGATGGCCACAGAGAGCCGGTCACCTCTTTCTTTATTTGTCAAGAAGCGCACCAAAGTTTACAGAATATTGTGGCTTTAGGAAAAGAAAAAGAGGTTTGTTATGGGTTCTGCGGGGCAGAGTCTGGTTTAGTCCCAGTCCAGGAAGTTTCTAGAATGGCTTATGTGAAAAGTGTAGAAACCCCTGCTCTGGGCGGAAAGATTCCTAGAAAACGGTTGCTGAAGAAACTGGATCCAGATGAATACGAAGATTTCGACGAAGACGACGATTAATAAAACAAACCCCCATTCGGAAGGATGGGGGTTTTAAACTTTACTTGACAAGATTATTATTATTTGTTATTATATCCAGATAGTCCGCTCTTTAAAATCTCAGTAAGGGAGGTTTCAATGAAGCCGCTAAGGTTGGTTTTTCTGGGTACGGCTGGATATTATCCTACCGAAGAAAGGCGCACCTCGTCAATAATGCTTCCGGAATTTGGGATAGTGCTTGACGCTGGTGGTGGTTTTTTTAGAGTTCCCAATTATCTTCAAACCCAAAAGCTCCATATTCTCTTCTCTCACTGCCACCTTGACCATGTGGCCGGTGTGAATTACCTGTTTGGGTTTGGGGAGAGAATTCAAGAGGTTAATTTTTATGGCCCATCACCGATAATTAAAACGGTGAACACTCTTATGGGGGAGCAATTTTTTCCTTCACCACCGATAGAGCGTCCGTTTTCAACCAAGACTTTTCAATTTTCTCAAAAACAGGGAGAATTCTCTCTTGTTTGCGGCGGTAGTAAAGTTGAGATTTCCTTTCAGAAATTTGATCACCCTTCTCAAAAAGTAATTGGTTGGCGGTTAGTTTTAGAAGGTCAATCCATCTTTTATTTACTAGATAAAAACGTCTTCCACAATGACCCGGCTCTTTCTTTTGCTCATGGTGCTGATCTCTTGATTCACGAGTGTGTTTTTGAGGCCGAAAACAAAGAGGAAGCCATAAAGACAGGTCACTCCTATTCTTTGGGGGTAGGGGAATTTGCTAAAAAGGCAATGGTTGGGGAGCTCGTTCTCACTCATTTAACAATGGAGAGCTTTCAGTCTCCAGAAAAGATTTTAAAAGAAGTAAAAACAGTTTTTCCTCGGACACTTCTTGCTTATGACAAAATGGCCAGATATTTTTAAGATAATAAAATAACCGAGCACACGAAACATTAGGTGCTCGGTTTTAAATTTCAGCCGGAAGCCTTAGGGTCTTCGGCTTTTTCTATTGACAGATTTTAAATATTATGCTAAATTATAAGATAAAATTCTTTGAAAAAATAATAAATATGGAGGCGTGGAAATGAGTAAGACAATACTTGTCAAGTCAAGTATGAAAGGGATAGTTAATGTAGATATTCTTAAGATGGCCCTGGAAGTGATTGCTGAAGATGAAGGGATTGAAGTGGGTGATTCAACAGAAGAATATTTTGGAACTAGGCGGACTTCTCTTCAAGGATTTAGAATTATTGGTTCTTTGACTACATCAGAGTTGCCCCGAGGGATTGGAGCAGCGGTCAATAAAGAGGGTAAGTTAAAGTATGTTGGAGACAAGTACGGATGTGAGGATGCTTTTAAGAAAATGCAGGACCGGATAGATCTAAAATATACTGCCGTAACACTGATTCTTGGGGCTCAAGAGGAAGGTTATGAAGTCAGCACCGAAAAGGTAGGGAAAGATTCCGTAAAGATAAATGGTGTTGAAGGGGGAGGATGAGCCAATGAAAGGATTTACCGCTATTATAAATGAAAAAACAGGAGAAATTACAATTGATTTTTGGGGATATCAAGGTGGCGCTTGTCATAAAGCGGCCCAAAGATTGATAAAGAATTGGGAGAGTAAAGGAGTAAAGATAAATGTCAAAGATGTCCAACCAAAAGAAGATACAAGTGTTCGGGAAAGACAAAGTCAACTTGTCAGAGAATCATTCTAAGCCAAAAGGATATCTGACTATTTTGATAAGTAAGGGCAGGATTCTCATCCAGGATTATTCTGATAGAGATATTAGGCATAAGCTTATTCAACGTTTAGAAAAAGCAGGTATAGAAACAAAGATTGTTTTTGACAGTTGGTGCGGTTAGTTGAAAGGAGGAAGAAATGTTTAGAAGGAAAAGAAATAAGAAGGAAGAAGAATCTCAAGAACAAATTCCCACTAAAAGAGTAGCTGATAGTTGGGGTCGGATTTCTACAATTAAAATAGAGAGTTTTTGGAGCTATCAACCCGGAGATGTAATCTTACGTTTCGATGATAGAAGTGTAGTAGCCGGAAGAACGATTGGAAAACTATGGTATAAGGAACACGCAGGACACTATTTATATTATGGAAAGATTCAAAGGGATAATATTCAACTTCTTGAACGACCCGGTTTTAAATATCAAGACCATAGCTGGCCGAAAAGAAAGTTTAAGGTAGGCGATAGGATAGAGGGAAAGATTTCTGGCCAGACTGTTCGAGGGCAAGTAGTGGTGATGAATCCAGAGGAAAATCCACTTTATCTTATTGAATGTGAAAATTTTATTTCTGGGGAAAATGGTGATTATGGAAATGCGCAACTCTGGGGAAAAGAATGGTATCCCAAACAATACAAAACCGATTCTCAAAGTCGGATTTGGCTAAAATTAAAGGATGAAGAGAATTGGCGCCTGGTAAGAGAAGTTCCTAAAAAGAAAACTAAAGAGTCAGAAAAGTTGAATAAAAAATCACCTAAGGCCAAAGAAACCAAAGATCCAAAAGGAACAGAAGAAAAAATTGTAAAGCCAAGGTCAATACCAAAAAGAAGCGTTCTGGCCACAGCTCAGGAAAGAGGAATAAAGATCCCCGATTGGGCAGAGCAATTCTTAAGAAAGGAAAGAGCTGGAATTGCCCAGATGTTTATTCTCCACTTTAACATCAACGACTACGTAGAAGCTGGAGAAAAATATCTGAGCTTACTTGACTATCTAAGAATGCTTTTCTCTCAACGAGACTTTGTTCTCTCCTATAATATTTCTTCAGGAATTGAATTTCTAAAAGGCGAAGAAAAAGAATTTAAAGAGCTAGTTGCTTTTAAACAACAAGCTTCAGGTGCTTTGGCTCGAGTAACCGGTACTAAGGGGCCGCAAGGACTTCCCAAAGATACTAATCAAGTTCTATCGCTCTTAGAAAGACTTCTTCAGAAAAAAAGACACAAAGATAAGGACATTCGTTCAGCTGTTATTGTTGAGTATCCAGAAAGCATTGTTCCAGCCGATAATGGTGGTTCTCCTTCTTTAGAAGACAGAACCAACGTAGTTACCTTTCTTCGCTGGGCAAAGGATTCCAGGATTGCTGAAAACGGAAACCTCATCATTCTTCTGGCTGGCAATCTGATGGATCTTCATGCTTCGCTGAGGGCCCAAGATGCTGGGATAGAGACAATTTGTATTGAAAAACCTAAACCAGAAGGGCGTTTCAGATATATTAAGTGGCTAAGGAGTGACAGTGAGGGCTATGAAAAAGAATTAGAAGGGGCTGATTTGCGGCAGCTTGCCCACACCACAGCAGGCCTAAACTGTAAACAGATTGAAGATGTTTTTCTGCAAGCTCGTGAGGCAGGAGAAAAAATTTCTTTTAAGTTTGTTAAAGAACGTAAAAGAAAGATTCTTGAGCAAGAATACGGAGAGCTTTTAGAAATTATAGAGCCCGAGTATGGAATGGAAGCGATCGGAGGGCTAAAAAAACAAAAGCAAGCAATGGGGAAAATTGTTACTGCCCTTGAGGGTGGTAACTGCCGCAGGGTTCCGATGGGAACACTTTATGTTGGTCCTCCTGGAACTGGAAAAACCGTTATGGCTATTGCTTCAGCTAAGGAAGCAGGGTTTAATTTCGTGAAACTCGGTTCTATAATGGATAAGTTTGTCGGTGAGACTGAAAAAAGGTGGCATAAAGCATCTTTGGGTATAAAATCACTAATTCCAGTGATTGTAGTTGTTGACGAAATCGACCAGGCTCTTGGTCAGCGTGACGAAAATAGTAATGATGGTGGAGTGGGAAGGAGATTGTTTGGCAATATCCTGGAACTTATATCCGACACAACACTAAGAGGAAAAGTTTTCTGGATTGGTATTACTAATAGACCGGACCTTATTGATGCAGCCATGAAAAGACCTGGACGATTTGACCTAAAAATTCCCTTTCCTTTTCCTACACTAGAGGAGAAAAAAGACATTTTTACTGCTGTAATGCCTAAGAATCACTGGCAGCA
>SDBT01016594.1_pt1 | contig 11654 bp, 7 predicted proteins | sample 2277101 | NCBI WGS metagenome assembly SDBT01 (sample SAMN10404973, study PRJNA504765) | marine sediment metagenome | isolation source: marine sediment core GS10_PC15, 103 cmbsf | place: Arctic Ocean: Southern Knipovich Ridge | collected 2010
CTGACAGACCGGTCCGGCAACGGCAACAGCGCACAGCTTGACGGCGATGCCGGTTTCGTTGCCGACCCGCCACCGAACGGACTGGGCAGCACACACTCCCTCAGCCTTCGCGGCGGCGCGTTCGCCCTGGTGCCGCACTCCCCAGCTCTTGACGCCCCGCGCTCTTTCACGGTCGCCCTGTGGTTCAAGCTGCGCTCTTCCCCGGTCATGTGGCCGACCCGCGGCGTCGAACCCGTGGCACTCCTGACAAAGGGCAACCAGTGGAATCGGCCCAACTACGGCGTCAGCACGGGAGAGTACTACTACCTCGCCGGGCGAGGTCTGGGCGGAATGATATGCCCCGGCATCGATCCCGGCGTGCTCAGCACTGGCGGCTGGCGGCACGTAGCGGCCGTCTTCGACGCCGACATGGCGGAAGGCAAGCTCTATGTCGATGGCGTTCTGCAGCACCGCGTTGCCAACGCCCCCACAGACCCGCTCAATGCCGACCCGATCTACATGGGCCGCTACCGCAACTGCCCGGCGTGGCTGGATGGGTTGCTGGCAGACGTGCGAGTCTACAACCGGCCTCTCAGCGACGCGGAGGTGGCGGAGCTGGTACCCGGTGCACGAGCCAACAGCCCCCCGGCCGTGCGCGCAGGGCCGGACATCGAGGCGCTCAAAGGCGAACCCGTCGAACTGGTCGGTTCCTTCGAAGATGACGGTGCGTCTCCCTCTGCCAGGGCAGCCGCTTGGGCCCGTTGGTCAAAGGTCTCCGGCCCCGGCGAAGTGATCTTCGACGGCTGCTTCTCCGCCTCCACGTCCGCCCGACTCGGCGCGCCGGGCCGGTACGAACTGGTGCTTGTGGGCTGCGACGGGGCGCACGTCGTTTCGGACACAGTTGCTGTGAACGTGCGTTGAGCAGCGGCCTGGATGCTCGCCGTTCGCTCCGGTCGCCCGTGTAGTGTTGTGGGAACTGCAAGCCCCAGTGCGAACCGGGGCCAGGACGACGCCACCAGATCCCTTCGCGCAGCCCCTTGGCCCGCCGGCCCGCGTGGTGGGCTCTCAGCAAGCTTCGACCCAGATAGGGCTCGACCAGGCCATCTGACCGTCTTTGCGGATCAGGCGTACGTAGTACCAGTCCACGGGCAAGCTGCCGCCGTCCTCAAGCTGCCAGGACACGCGGCTCTCGTCCGGCTCGTCGGTGGCCAGCACCTCCCCGTTGCGAATGACGTCGACCCGGTGAATGTCTACCTCGCTGGCCGCCCTGATGACCAGATCCCGCTGTCCCCGAAGGCTGATCTCCGAGCCCATCGGGTGTCCGTTGATGGCGAAGCGCAGCAGCATCCGCGCATTCGTGGTCGCGAAGACCCGGCGCCGGCGAAGCGCACCGAATATGGCCTGCCGGCTGAGTTCCGAAGCCCAGACGCCCATGATGCCTTGCCGGCGCAGTAGCCTGTACTGGTCGGGTTGCTGCTGCAGGCTGTGAAGCTCGTCGCCTGGACGCCCGTCGTGGGTATCCCCGCCACCCACGAAGCCAAGCCGGTAGCCCATGCGCAGGGCATCCACAACGTGCCGGCCGTCCCTCTCACCGCGATTTGTGCGGATCGGCAGAGGGTTACCCGCCTGCGCGGAGCACTCGCTGTTCCCCCAGACCGAGTGAATCTCCACGAGTCGTTCGACCTGCGGATCGTGCCCCAGCGACCAGTCCACGCCCATCTCGTCGTTGGCCGTGTGGTGGGGAATGACCAGCGCCGACTCCCTTCTGGCCACTTCGTAGAGGTAGTCCAGCCGCCCCTGCTGGGGATCATTGCACCGGAGTATAGGGCCGCGGTTGCCGGGGTAGTAGACGTTCCGGTGGCCGAACTCCCGGCTGGTCCACTCCAGCCCCACCAGGGTCACGAAGGTTCCTTCCTCATTGAAGTCATTGGCCACAGCCGTGAAGTAATCCCACTGCCGATCTGTCAGAGACTCGGAATGGTCGGAGAGCGCGAAGATATCCAGGAAGCTCTCGTCCCGGGCGAACGCGTAGAGCTCTTCCGGGCAGCGAAGCCCGTCGCTGAAGAACGTCTGACTGTGCAGGTCGCCCCAGAACAGGTGCTCTCTCGGCGGATCGCCACGGACCTCGATCGGGTTGGACAAGGCTTCGACGCCCGATTCGGGCTCACGCACACAGATCACCTTCATCCCCGGCCTGAGGAAGCACAAGCCGGGGATGCGCGTGACGGGGCGCGGATCACCGGGATACGGCCCCGTGGCTCCCCGGAACGAGAAGCTCCCCGGACCCGCATAGGCGTCCCCGCCGCTCAGTGTCACGATCCCATCGAATTGGGGCAGAACATTGTCCATGTAGGAGATGCCTCGGGGAGACCTGTTGTAGCGACCTGCCACTGCCGGCAGAGGCCCGTAGCACGATGCGCCGACAACGTGCGGTTCGGTCAGGATCTTGACCCCCAGTGCGAACTCGCGGCCTACCTGGACAGTTGAGGGTGCAGCGACGAACAGGCCCGTCGGTTCCATCCTGCTTCCCTCCTCGCTCCTTTCGGCGGGCAACGCCCTTGCCGGTGGCAACTGCCGTTCTGCGCGTCGGCGCTCAACACGACCCCCGGGCCGCCCGCTCGCCTCTCCGCGCGCCTGAGGGAGGAAGACAGAGGGGGCTCAGTTCTGCCCCCCCATTCGCCGCCACCAGCCGCGCGTCACTGGCACATCTCGCCAGAACCATCCACCTTCCAGTGTAGAGTTCGGGCTGCCATGTCGGACCTTACGCTACTGCAAAGTGATGGCCCGGAGATGGGACCAGTTCAGGCAGAATCCAGTGGCATGGGAGCGTGTCCCTCATCGACTCACGGGGCGTCGGTCCGTGCGCTTGTTGAAGGCTATCCGAATTCCAACCGCGCTGCCAGGATCACCTTCGGTCGTCTTGCGGGCCCCGACGCCTACCGTACGGAGCGGCCCGCTCCGCGTCAAGCCGCCAGCAGTTGACGCACGCGGGCGCACGCCGGTACTCGGCCGGTAGTCAGGAGCTAGAAGCCGGCCTACTGCATCGCTGCCGAAAGCGCCTTGGCGGTCGCGTTCATCACGGCCGACGACGTGACCGTGGCGCCGGTGGTGGCGTCGATGCCGCGCACGCCCTGCTTCCCCACGATCTGATCGATGGTCTCGGTGAACGCGTTGTAGAACTGCTTCTCGTTGTGCTGGCGGATCTCGACGGACCCGATGCGGCCGTCCCGCATGGTCACGGCCACGCGGATCTGTCCCTGGAAACCCATGCTCTGGTCCTCGTAGGTGCCGTCGGGCGCACGCGAGATGTCCAGCGTCTCGAACAAGACGATGGCCTCGATGTTGGCCTGCGCGCGCTTGACGCTCAGGTCGCGGTCGCCGATGTGCCGGGCGACGGCGAGGGCCTGGCGGTAGAAGGCCAGCGCCTGGGTGTAGAGGCCATACTGCCGGCAGGCGTTGCCGGCGGCCAGGTGGATGCGATCGGGGTTCCTGCCCCGCAGCGACGCTTCCGCGATGGACAGCGCCTGCTGCAGGTCGCCCATGTCGGCCCAGAGCTGCACGAGCTGCCCGCCTCCGTGGTCGACGCGCATGTTGCGGACCGTGTCGACTGCCATGACGCGGCAGCCCATGCGCCAGTAGCAGTCGGCCAGCGACACCTGCTCGCCGTAGTAGAGCCTGCGGCGGTCCCCGATCTGGCGGATCCAGAACGCGGCGCGAGGGTAGTCCTGCAACAGGCTGTGGTACATGCGACTGAGCATTCCCATGGCCTTCTGTGTCGCGACTGGATCTCGCTGGTTACGCACGAGCAGTTGGTGGACGAACTTGACCCCCTCGCGCCAGCGGCGGGGGTTGGGGTTGATGATGTCCCAGATGAACGGGTCAACGCTCTTCTGGTTGTTCCGGGGCTTGGAGGGCTCATTCCAGTCCAGGTCCATGGTGGCGGGGTATATGACCTGGACGGAACCCCACCAGTCGGGCTGCTTGCGTCCCTGCTCCTGAATGAGCGCGTCGGCCTCCAGTGGGGTAAGCTCAGGGGTGCCGGGCGGGGCATCAGGGGGAGCACCGGGCGGCACGGGTGCCGGGGCGGACGCTGCCACCTCACGGCGTTCGCCGTCCACGGTTACGGCCACCACCTGGCCGGTCGGCCAGGCCACTTCCTTGCCGCTGCCCTTGACCATCACGCGGACGAGGGCGTCCGTCTGCTCGATAATGTCACCCTCGATGCTGACGCCGCCCGTCAACTCGACTACATCGGTAGAGGCTGGTGTGACGACTGTGACGAGTACAGTGAGCAGCAGGAGGACTCTGTCCACGGGGCATGGCGTTCCTTGCCGGGGGTCGCGTTCGGGCCCGAGTGCGACCAGATTATGCGCCATGACCTGCTGGTGTCCAGGCTGCCCCACCGCCTCCCGCCCATCGCCGAAGCCTATGCCGACTCCTGACAACTCATGTCACGGGCAGCACGGGATGTCTGGCGCGCGACGGGCCGGGCATGTGGGAGCAGTGGCGGAGCGCATCCGGTCCGCCGGGCCGAACATTTCGGCGCCACGCCGTGGCAATCGGCCCGTCGCCACGCTACGCTTGGGGCCAGGCAGACGCGATGGGATCCGCGAACCAGGGGGAGGGCCTGGCGATGAGGAAGACGGTCTGCGCCGTCATGTGTCACGCCGACGACATCGAAATCTACGCCGGCGGCACAGTGGCGAGGTACGTGTCAGAGGGCTACCAGATGCTCTACGGCCTGCTGTCGAGCTGTCCCTCTGGCTGGACGGTCAACGAGGAACAGGGCGGCCACCACGAGCCATCCGCCGAGATCATGCCCAGGCGCTTTCGCGAGGTGCAGGAGGCCGCGGCCATCTTCGGCGCCGAGTTCTGGTTCGGGAACCTGCTGGGGAACTGCTACACCCTCAAGGACGGCCAGAACTACATCACGCCGTCCTACCGGGGCGCAGACGCGGCCCCCGACGACTGCCCCGAGGGCGAGCTGCTGCTGGTCGCCGCAAAGCCGGGCATGTGGCCGGACCTGCCGATCATCGACCAACTGGCCGACGTGCTGGTCGAATGGGAGCCTGAGCTGGTGCTGGGGCAGAACATCCAGAACGGCAACCCGGACCACTTCGCAGCCGCCCTCATCGTCGCCAGGGCCTGGAGGAAGGCGGCAGAGCGGGTCGACATCGGCCCCTACTGGTTGCCGGTCTCGCCTCCCGCGCCGGAGCGGTTTCAGTTCCCGCCTCTGCCCGCCGACCGGTTCGTGGACGTGACCGGCCACGAGGAGCTGCCGTTGGAGGCCCTCGCGTGTCACCGGACACAGGGCGGCCACCTGGAAGGCATGCGGGGCCACGTGCGGCGCAACTGGCAGCACTGGGGCGAGAAGATGGGCGTGCAGTCTGGCGAAGCCTTCATGATGGTGTACGAGGGATAGACCTCTGGATGTGTCTGACGCTGTATGCCCACGGCGTCCGCATCGCACGCAGGGAAGCCATCGGCCTCGCGTACCCTTGGCTGGTGAGCAGGATGCCCCTGCCGGGGAGCAGATCCAGGTGGCGCACATCGAGGCGTTCGTTCAGGAGGAGTTGGGCAATGGCACGCGTATCCCTGATATCCCGGGTTGCGGCCAGTCTGCTGACTCTGGCCTGCTGCGGTGTGATGAGGACGGTCATAGGCCAGGAGGACGCTGCTATGGAACTGCCCGACGGTGTCAGTGCGGTATGGGATGTGAAGAAGGCCCATCGTCAGACCACATCGACACGGGAGCGAATCAGCATCAACGGATTGTGGCGCTTCAGGCCGGCCGCAAGTGACGACGAACCTGTGCCGCCGCCGGGTCCAGGCTGGGGCTACTTCAAGGTTCCCGGCACGTGGCCGCTCCGACCGGGCAGAGGAGAGTCCGGGCGTAGCCAGCGCATCTACGCCCCTGAGAGCTGGCGGGAGAAGCTCCCCGACATCGAGATGGCCTGGTATGCGCGCGAGATCACCGTGCCGACCGGATGGGCGGGCCGCCGCATCGGTCTCTGGGCCGAGTGGGTCAACTCTCACGCTCGGGTCCTCGTGGACGGCCGCGACGTCGGGGAGATCGTCTTCCCCGGGGGCGAATGCGACCTGACTGACGCCGTCCGGCCGGGCCAGACGCACCGGCTGGCCATCATGGCCGCTGCGCGGCCCCTCTCCCCCCAGGGACAATACGTGCCCTACGACGAGGCGCCCCAGGCGCTCAGAGTGCAGCGCCGCGGCCTGTGCGGGGACGTCTACCTGACCTCGGCACCCCGGGGCACACGCATCACGCATGTGAGCGTGGACACGTCGGTGCGGGAGTGGACGCTGACCGTCACCACCGCCCTTGAGGGCATCGAGGCCGGCAAGTCTTACGCCCTCCGGGCCCGCGTCACTGACGACGGCCAGGAGGTGCTGAGGGCAACGAGCGATCCCTTCACGGCCGATGACCTGGTCGCACGGCGCTTCTCCTTCAGCACGGAGTGGGAAGCGCCGGAGCTCTGGGACACCCACACGCCCCAGAACCAGTATGACCTGGCGGTGGAACTGGTCGAGGATGGCACGGTGCTCGACGCCTACTATCCGGTGCGGTTCGGGTTCCGCGAGTTCTGGGTCGAGGGACGGGACTTCTACCTCAACGGGAGTCGAGTCCATCTGAGAGCCCTGCCCCTGAACTCGGCCCAGATCAACACGGCCACCTCCAGCTACGAGGGCGCACGCGAGACGATGCGTCGCCTCAGGGCATGGGGCTTCAATGCGGCGTACACGCACAACTACGGTTGCCGGCCGGGTTCGCACCTGGCGTTCGACGAGATCCTGCGGGCAGCCGACGACGTTGGGCTGCTGCTCAGCTTCTCCCTGCCGCACATGCGGGACTACGACTGGGAGGGCGAGGAACCCGAGAAGCACAACGGCTACGAGCAGCACCTTGAGTGGTACGTGAGCTGCGCGCAGAACCACCCGAGCGTGGTCATGTACAGCCAGCACCACAACATCACGGCCTACCGGGACAACGAGAATCCGTTGCGCATCCCTCTGGTGCTCGACGGCCTTTTCACGGGCCGCGTGGCCGACCGGATCCAGCGGGCTTATTCGCTGGAGCCGGTTCTCCGTAAGTTCGATAGGACGCGGGTGCAGTACAACCACGCGGGGTCCAGTCGGCTCGTGTCCAGCATCAACTGCTACCTGAACTGGACGCCGATGCAGGAGCGGTCCGAGTGGTTCCAGCGTTGGAGTGAGTACGGGGCCCGTGCGCTCTTCGTGGTCGAGTACGGTGAGCCGCTGTTCCGCAGCTACTCGACCGTGCGCGGGCCATGGAGCCGCATCCTCGGGGCCGGTCTGCGCCAGCATCAGTACGCCGAATGGGGTGCTCCCGTCCACGGCGACGCCGCGTTCGAGTTGAGCGAGTTCGAGAGGGTATCCCTGCTGTGGGAGGCCGAGCAGTTCCGCCGGAACGAACCGTTCAGCCGCGACCAATACCCCTTGCGTCGTGAGATGCTGCGTGCGGACGTCCAGAACCTGACCGGCGTGCAGGCGGAGTTCATCAAGGGCACGTGGCCCTACATCCGCACTCTCGGCCTGAGCGGGCACAACATATGGCGCCCTTCGGATCTCTGCAGGCTGCGCAAGGGAGCGAAGGTCCGCCAGCGCGAGTACGAGACGGACTGGGACGGCCTCCAGCGCCCCGGCTTCAGCCCGGACTTCTGCGAGGCCTCACCTGCAGACTCGGTGTTCTACTCACTCGCGACGAAGCTCGAGGACTGGGAGCCGAGCCTCCGCGGCGCGGCGCTGCACCGCTACAACCAGCCCCTGCTGGCTTACATCGCCGGCAAGCCGGATCGCTTCACCGCTCGCGGCCACAACTACGCCGCCGGCCAGACGGTCGAGAAGCAGATCATCGTCTGCAACGACTCGCGCGAGACGGTCGAGTGCACCTGCGAATGGTCCGTCAACCTACGCCGCCGCCCGAGCGGCCTGAGCACAGTGCGCGTGAAGCCCGGTGAGAACGAGCGCATACGCGTGCGGTTCAGGCTGCCCCGGTCGCGCACGAACCGGGCCTACAAGATGCGCCTGAAGGCCACCTTCAGCACCGGCGACGTGCAGGAGGACACCTTCACCCTCCACACGCTGCCGCTCCGCGACGCGCCGCGCGTGGTGACCAAGGTCGCCCTCTACGACCCCCACGGCCAGACGGCGAAGCTGCTTGATGAGTTGGGCGTCGACTTCGACCCCGTGCAGGCAGACGCCGACCTTAACGGCTACGGGCTGCTGGTGATCGGCAAGAAGGCGCTGACAGTCGACGGATCAGCCCCTGATCTGTCTCGCGTACCGGAGGGACTGAAGGTCGTGGTGTTCGAGCAGACGAAGGAGGTACTGGAGCAGCGGCTGGGCTTCCGGGTGCAGGAATGGGGCCTGCGGCGCGCCTTCGGGCGGGTGCCTGGCCACCCGATCCTGGAGGGCCTCTCCGACGAGCACCTGCGCGACTGGCACGGCGAGGCGACGTTGGTGCCGCCCACGCTCCCGCTGGGCGACTACATGTCCTACCCGATGGTCAAGTGGTGCGGCTTCGATTCGCCGCGATCCGGGCGGGCCGGCAACTACGGCAACGTCTCGTCAGTCATGATCGAGAAGCCGGCCGCCGGCGACTTCCTGCCCCTCGTTGACGGCGGCTTCCACCTCCAATACAGCCCCTTGATGGTCTACCGGGAGGGCAAGGGCATGGTGGTCTTCTGCCAGGTGGACGTGACCGGCCGCACAGCGGAGGACCCGGCGGCACAGCGGTTGGCTGCGAACATCATGCAGTTTGCGGAAGGCTGGCGGGGACTGACACGGCGCAGCGCCGTCTACGTCGGCGAGGCCACCGGCCTGGCGCACCTGAAGGCATCGCGTGCCGCCGTCACGGCCTACGACGGCCGCCCGCTTGCCGACGACCAGGTGCTCGTGTTGGGCCCTGATGCAGCGGAGGAACTCGGCGACGGGATGGATGCCGTCGCCCGCTGGGTCAAGGCCGGCGGGCGGGTGCTGGCGCTGGCGCTGTCAGAGGGGGAGGCGCGGTCCGTGCTCGGCCTGCCCGTCGAGATGCAGGTGGCTGAGCACATCTCCTGTCGCTATCCGTCTGCTGGCCCGGGGTCACCGGTGGCAGGCGTGGGCTGCGGGGAGTTCATGATCCGCGATGTGCGCGAGGTGCCTCTGGTGACGGGCGGCGCCGGCATCATGGGCAACGGTGTGCTGGCCCTGGCCGCCGGCGGCAACGTGGTGCTCTGTCAGCTTGCGCCGTGGCAGTTTGACTACAAGGAGCTCTACAACACGAAGGGCGCGTTCCGCCACTTGAGCTTCGCGGTCAGTCGGATACTGGGCAACATGGGCGTGGCCTTCAAGACGCCTCTTCTGGGCAATCTGGCCCGTCCGGCCGGCCCCGAGGAGACGCGCTGGCTGGACGGCCTCTACCTGGAGGAGCCGGTCCTGCACGACGACGACCCCTACCGCTTCTTCCGCTGGTGATGACCGGTCTGTGGTCAAGGACATCAGTCTGAGCCGGCCCGTCGGCGGAGTGGCAGCGGGACTTGGCCCGACGGCTCCTTGCAGGGGCAGGTCCGTCCGGGCAGACGCCCCTTCCCCGGCCTGGAGGGTCAGACACCTCTGTCGACTCACCTGAACTCGGCGAAGGAACCGGGCAGGTCCGTCAGGTAGTCCCGCAGAAGCCCCTTCATCTCCTTCAGCTTGCCGGCGTAGCGCGGCTCACCGGCCAGGTTGACCTGCTCGCCGGGGTCGGACGTCAGGTCGTAGAGCTGGTCGGCGTCGAAGCAGGCGGGATACCTGCCGATTGTCCCGTGCTCGGTGTCGCCGCCGCCCGGCACCAGGCTGTAGTGGCTGAAGGGCGCCGGGGGGTCGCTGCTGTGCGGCCGCCGGCCCGCGGGGGGGAGCAACTCACCGGCTTGTCGCGGGCTTGCGGGCCTCCATGATAAGTGCCATGGGCCCAGGCCGTCATGCGCCACTCAAGCCTCGACCTCACGATGAACGTCTACACCAACCCGACGCTGCTCGACGTGGCGGGGGCGATGGAGGTGCTGCCGGAGCTGTTCCTGGACCAGGTACGCGCGAACGAAGGCCTATGACCTAACGGGTGTGGCTTGACTCGACGCGGTTCCACGCTAGAATCCTCTCGTCGGCCTTGCTCCCTGCCAGCCAGCAATGGCAGACGAGACACTGTCTCACGGAGTGGCACCATGTCGGGGGGGCACGGAGGACAGAACAGATGGCGAACGACGCCGCAGGGCAGGGCAGCTTCCAGGGCCCCCTCCGGGTGAGCTCCAGGAACCCCAGGTACTTCACCGACGATTCGGGGCGCGCGATCTTCCTGTGCGGGTCGCACACGTGGGCTAACCTGGTCGAGCACAAGCTCTCCCCGGACGAACCCGACTTCGACTACGACGGTTACCTGGACTTCATGGCGGCGCACAACCACAACTTCATCCGGCTCTGGGGATGGGAGCACGCCCGGTGGGCACGGTGGGACGGCACGGGGAAGTTCTTCGCTTACCCGATGGTCTATGCGCGCACCGGACCGGGCGTGGCACTGGACGGCCTGCCCCGGTTCGACGTGCACCGGTTCGATCCGGCGTACTTCGACCGGATTCGCTCCCGGTCGGAGGCCGCCAGCCGGTTCGGCATCTACGTGGGCGTGAAGCTGTTCGAGGGATTCAGCGTGGGGTTCAAGGGCCCTGAATCGGATGCCCCGCGCACTCCGGACAGGAATCCGTATCGGGGCCACCCGTTTCATGCCGCCAATAACGTCAACGGCATCGACGGCGACCCCGATGGCGACGGCATGGGACGGGAGATACACATGCTGCGTATCCCCGAGATAACGCGCCTGCAGGAGGACTACGTCCGCAAGGTCGTGGACACCGTCAACGACCTCGACAACGTCCTCTACGAGATATGCAACGAGAGCGAGCCCGATGAACAGTCTGTCGAATGGCAGTACCACATGATCCGCGTTTTCAAGGACTATGAAGCGGGCAAGCCGAAGCAGCATCCGGTGGGGATGACCATCCCCTATCCCCGCGGGCAGAACAGCACGCTGTTCGCCAGTCCGGCCGACTGGGTCTCGCCCAACCCCGGCCCGGACGAAGGCTACATGAAGGACCCGCCGGCCGCCGACGGCACCAAGGTGGTGATCAACGACACGGACCACCTCTGGGGGCACGGGGGGAACCAGGCCTGGGTCTGGAAGAGCTTCACCAGGGGGCTCAACGTGATCCTCATGGACCCCTGGGAAGGCGTCAGGGGCGGGGACCTCTGGGACAACAACTTCCGGGACCATCCGATCTGGGATCCGATCCGACGGAGCATGGGCTACGCCAGGGCCTACGCCGATCGGATGGACCTGGCGGCCATGACACCGCGCGGCGACCTGGCGTCCACCGGCTACTGCCTGGCCAACCCAGGCTCGGAGTACCTCGTCTATCAACCTGAGGTGCGCGCGTTCCGGGTGGCCCTGACAGGGCGCACAGGCCCGTTCGCAGTGGAATGGTTCGATCCCACTGCTGGGGTCTCGACGGACGGCGGGACGGTTCGCGGCGGGGGAACCACCGAGTTCGCTCCACCGTTCGATGCCGACGCTGTGCTCTACCTGAGCGCCCAGGCCTGACCGACCCGCCCTGGGCGGCGATCAAGGGCGT
>SDBT01016596.1_pt1 | contig 11653 bp, 11 predicted proteins | sample 2277101 | NCBI WGS metagenome assembly SDBT01 (sample SAMN10404973, study PRJNA504765) | marine sediment metagenome | isolation source: marine sediment core GS10_PC15, 103 cmbsf | place: Arctic Ocean: Southern Knipovich Ridge | collected 2010
CGCCTCTGCCAACGACTGACTGAGGCTGTCCCGCTCATCGGTAAGCGGCCGCACTCGGACAATTTGCATTGCGACGATTCCGAGCGTGAAGACAACCAAAAAGATTACGACCCATCGGAGTGCCCGTTTCAAAAAGCCTCCAACACGGCTATCTTTCGCCTCCCTTTCGGTGGGCGCCTTCGGCTCCTCGTCGGGGCTATCCTCAGTGTCCGTTCCGAGCTGCTGCGCAGCAACTGCTCCTGCGAGCGAATCGTCCGGTTCGATCCCGAGCTGCGGTTCAACCGCGTCTCCAACAGATTCGTCCGGCGAACTCGATTCGTTCGGTTGCTGCGTTTGATTCCCGACGGAGGAATCCTCAGCTTCGGAATCCATCGGCTCCTCTGGCGGTTCTTCACTCATTGGTGGCCTCTCCCTCTACCAGCAGCTTCCACGCAATCTCCAGGTCGTCCCCCGCCACAAGTGGGGTGGCTTTAATTGCCTCCAGCGCTATCTCGATTCGCGCGATCGCACCTTGCACATGCTCTAGCTCACCGTCGGGATCCAGCTCTACCAGCAGATCGCGCGCACGTCCGGCCTCCTCAGCTGCCAGTCCGGCATTGTTTTCCAACAGCCCGAGCCTGGCACGTATGAGGTGAAGCATGGCCCGGTTGATCAGCAACTCCTGTCGCAGTTCTTGCTCGGGCTCTCCGACATCGCTCAGGGCGGCATCAACCTGATCCGCGAGGTCGCCGATAGCGCTTCGCATCGCATTGATCTGGTCCGTCGCCGCCTTCATCGCTTTATCTTGAGCTTCCGAATCAGCCAGCGCTGCCTCGAGCTGAGCCTGCACCGTCGCCAATAGCTCTCCCTGCTCCGTCAGAGCCGCTTCCAATTCGGCCAATCGAGCGCCAGATTGCTCGCGCAATGCGCTGGTATCAGTTCGTGCTAGATCCAGCTCGGTTTCAAGGGCATCGATGCGATTGGTATTGACCTGCGCCGGTTCGACCAGGTTCCGATAGACGCGCGGAATACCGAAGTAGGCTCCGGCCGCGATGGCGATGCCGAGAGCGAGCACCACCGCCAGCCGAAGCAGCACTCCAAAAAACCGCCCCAATAAGGTACTTTCCGATTCGCTCATTATGAAAAACTCAAGGTTCCGATTCTACCTGGCCGATCAAGCGGCTCAATCCGTCCAGAAATGCCTGGAAACGGGCCACTCGCTCTGCTTGCGCCCGAGTTTCTTCAAGCGCCACCGATAGCTTCATCTGCATCTCATCCACTACCGAGATCGTCTCGCCAAGCTGTTGTTGCAGGGTCGCAACCTGCGCTTCAACTTCAACCATTCTTCCCGAAACCCCCTCCAGAGCTTGGGCGCGTCCGCGCAATGCTTCGAGCTCTACCTGCGTGGCCTCGAATTGGGAGCGGATCTGAATCAATTCGTTGCGCGTTTCCTGCAGCGCAGCGTGACGGCCAAAATCCAGGGTCCCGTTAATTCCCGCCAGCACGGAAAGCGTGAAGGTAACCGAGCAAAGCACGCTGGCCACCCCTATTGCCAACAATGCCCAAATGCCAGTCCGATCGGGTTTGGATTCGGTGAGAACCAGCGGATATTTCCTCTCTTCATCTTCAGGCTTTTCAGAAGGCTCAGATGCCGCGTCGTGCTTTTCATCTAACACCTGATCCTCTGCGTTGTCGGGTGATAGAACATCAAAGGTCAGGAAAGGCTTGATGTCGTCCAGAACGCTGTCGCCCAGCCCAGGCACCTGGCGCAGATCATCTGCGCTTTGATAAGGCCGCCCCTCGACAATACGGCTGGCCAATTGAGGGCCGACTCCGGGCAGCTGTTTCAACTGCTCCTCATCGGCGGAATTGGGATTTAGAACGGGAATCGACATCATCGGCTTGGGGATTAAAAGAAAAATGAGCGGCTTGCGCCGCTCATTTTACCAAACTAGCTATTGAGCCTTATGCAGCTTTGACTTCAATCTTCTTGGGTCGGGATTCATCGGCCTTGGGAATACGGACAGTCAGTAATCCCTTCTCGACCTTAGCCTCGATCTCATCTGCACTGACTGCTTCGGGCAATCGGATCTGACGATAGAAGCTCTGGTGTAGCTCGCTCAGCAGCTTCTGATTGTCATCGTTCTCCTCGAGAGTAATCTCGCCACTCATCGTGACCATATCCTCGAGTACCTCCACGGTCACTTCCTCGGCCGATAGGCCAGGAACCGCGGCGGTGATCAAATAGGCCTCGTCATCGGACTGAACGTCGATCGGCATTCGCCGGCCGCCGTTGAAACCAATGGCTCCATACCCATATCCGCGCCTTCGTCTCGGAAAACCTCTGTAGTAACTATGCATTGTCTTGCCTCCTAATTTCGTTGATGTCATCGGGAGTATGTTATCCAGTGAGCGTCAGAAACAGATATGCGAAGGGTTGGAGGTTTGTTAACTTGCGGGGAGGTGAGCTGAACCTCTCCCCGGTCGGTGGAGTAGGTTAGAATGCGCGTACGGTGTGGACCCCTTCACACGATCCGAAGGTCTTGAGCGCCGAAGATCAAGCAAATGCGAGCTCACTCCAAGCTGCAGATTGGGATCCTATTCTTATTCGCCGCTTCCGCTTGCAGCGCCGACGCAGGTTCGGAGCAGGAGCTCGCGCCGCTGCCTACGGCGGAGATACTTTCCACTCTGCCCACGGCCGTGCCCCCCGAGGGGGAGCCAGGCCAGATCGGGGAGTGGGCGATCCCATTCAGCTACCAAATGCCGGAAGGCACCTTTGGAATAGGTTTCCACCGTTACGCGCTGCATGTCGACTGTCCCATCCTGGCGCAGGACAGCCTGGCGGGACAGTGGCGAGACTTCGTGGTGACGAACGATGTCACACTGTTCAATGCGCCGATTTATCTGAGATTAGGCGGCTTGAGCACCGGCACACTGGGGCCGACGAATGTCCAAACCATTCACCCGGACCAGCTTACGATCGCGCTGGTGACCATCATTGGAGTAACAGAAGAGCAGGCCGTAATTGCAGCTGAATCTTCGGACTGCGAGGTAGTTGTCGTTTGGGGTGGAGGCGCAGAAGAGCTCTCCGCCATGGAGCCGTATCGCCCGTAGCTCGTCAGGTCAAGCTCGCAGCGTTAGGCTTACTGGCGCGACTGCTCCAGCATCCACTCGTATAAGGCCGGGTCACGGTAGGCACGCTCGTAAGCACCGAGGTGACCCTCATCCTCATAAAGCGTCCACTTCACATCCGCCGTACATTGTTGCTCCAGCGCCAGGGCATTAATTTGAGAGGCCCCGGCCGCCGAAATCTGATCCAGCGCGCCATGGATGGCCCAGACCGGTACCTCCGCCAGGCGACAGAGGGTCTCCGGCTCCGGGACGTATGGCGTTCGGTAACCGCTCCCGGAGATTGAGACCATAGCTGCAAAGCGCTCCGGATAGGCAGTCGCCAGCCACCAGGAGCCGTAGCCTCCCATACTCAATCCGGTCAGATATACTCGATCGGTATCAACCCGATAGGTCTCGGATACCTCGTCCAGGAGCGCCCCCAGGGCTGGAATCATCTCAGGCGACCACCAGGCCTCCCCCGGAAATGCTTGCGGCGAAATCACGACAAACTGGAAATTCTCCGGCTGATCGCCGGCCAATAGCACTGCAGGCAGTCCGAAGCTCAATACGTAGGTCGAGTCGTACTGCTCGTCTCCCGATCCGTGCAAAAAGAAGATCATGGGCCACTCGCGTTCCGGGTCATCTCCATAGCCATCGGGTAAATAGACCAGGTAGCGCAATTCATCGTGAGTGATTGGCATCCCTTCCAGGGTTTCGGGCAGTTCAAAGGCCGCCTGGAGATGCACCCCGGTTGGCAACTGCGGATCAAGCTGAACCACTCCTTCCTGCTCCTCCACGGGCTCGGAGGCGGTCGGTTCGACTGACTTGCAGGCAGCTAGCAGGACGGTAATCGCGATGACCACCAACAGCTTGTGCGTTCTCATACGCTTCTTCTACTTCCCTCTGGCCTATCGTGGTTCATGGTTAGAATCAGCTTGAGTCCCATGAGGCGTACGATTGGGTTAATCTTGATCTCTGCCAGCGCCCTGGCGTTCGAAGTTACGCTGACACGCCTTTTCGCCGTTCAGCAATTTCATCATTTCGCCTTCCTGGTAATTGGTTTGGCGGTGATGGGCTTCGCTGCCAGCGGAGTCATTCTTTCTTACAAGCCATACGGTACCTCGCTGATTAGGCTCTGCCTAGCTTACTCAATCACCATTTTTCTCGCCTACGCCGTCATCAACTTCATAACCTTCGATTCCTACAGCATCGCCTGGGATCGACGGCAGATCGGGGTTCTGTTCCTTTACTTCCTGTCGGCCGCTGCGCCGTTTCTGTTCGCAGGGTGGGTGATTGGCGCCAACCTTACGGCGGCCGGGTCTCAGGCCTATCGTCCCTATGCAGCCAATCTTGTAGGTTCGGCTCTCGGCGTGCCTTTAGCCCTGGTTGCCATACCTTTGCTGGGAGGTGAGGGGGCAGTCATGCTCTCGCTCGCGCTTGGAGTGCTGGCTGCGGCTGCCTTTTCGATGGCAGGTCGAACTCGATGGACCCTCATAGCAGGTGGCCTAGTGCTAGGCGTATTGTCCTTTGCGACCCCCTCCCAGGTCGACCTGCGCCTCTCACCTTACAAGCCTCTTTCCCTCACTGAACTAGCCGCAGAAGCCCAGACCACGATCAGCCGCTGGTCGCTCGCAGCGCGCATCGACGTCGTTGAATCAGGCGGCACGCACGTATTCCCAGGCCTCAGTCTGAATGCGGGCCTGGATCTGCCTCAGCAGGCGGCGCTTTTCATCGATGGGGATGGCCCACTCCCCATCACGAAATTATCTCTCGAAGCACCGGAGGCCGCGATCCTGGCCTCCCATATGCCTGCGGCACTGGCCTATCAGCTGCGCCCCGGGGCAAATAGTTTGCTGCTTCAGCCGGGTGCGGGGCTGGAGGTTTTCGTAGCTCTGGGAAGTGGTGCAGCTAGCGTACATGTCGCGCGAGATGAGCCTGCCGTCTTTGAAGTGCTCGGCGGGCCCTATTTGGAATTTAGCCAAGGATTGCTGCAGGATACGCGGCTCGAGCTGCTTGGGCGGCCAAGCCGTGGTGCACTGCTGGAAGGAGACGAGCGGTACGATGTCGTGCACTTTGCACTGAGCGATCCCTACCGCCCTGTCACCAACGGCGCCTTTAGCCTCACGGAGCACTATCCGCTGACAGTGGAGGCTCTGTCCGACGCTATCGACCGCCTGTCTGAGGACGGACTGCTCGTGCTCACGCGGTGGTTGGGCACACCCCCGAGCGAGTCGGCGCGCGCATGGGCGACGCTGCTTGCAGCGATGGATCCGGATGAGATCGAGAGTCGGGTGTTGGCCTTCCGCGGCATGCGCACCGCCACCATGATCGCCTCCCTCCGGCCCTTCACATCGCAGGAGCTGGGAGCAGTGCGGGACTTCCTTGAGTTCAACGGTTACGATCCGATCTGGCTGCCGGATCTGATCCCGAGTGAGCTGAATCAGCGCAATCGGCTTCCGGAGCCGACCTATCACGAGCTCTATTCGAAACTGCTCGAGTCCCGGCAAAGCACGATTGATTCGTACGAGTTCAACCTTCGTCCACCCACCGACGATCGCCCGTACTTCTATCACTTTTTCCGCTGGGCTCAGACGCCGGAGGTGCTGTCCTCGCTGGGACAGACGTGGCAGCCATTTGGCGGAAGCGGCTACCTAGTGCTGGTGGCATTGCTCGCGATGGTGCTGCTCATTGCGGCTGCTCTGCTGATTTTTCCCAGTTTCGCAGGTGCCAGCCCCTCCGCTCCTGGGATTGTTTACTTCGCCTGCCTTGGAGCCGGGTATCTGCTCGTGGAGATCCCCCTTATTCAACAATTCACGCTGCTGCTGGATCGTCCCGCCCTGGCACTCGCGATGGTATTGTTCACTTTGCTGCTCACATCTGGAATTGGGAGCTGGTTCTCCGTCCGATTGCCATTGAGATCGTCGCTTGCGGTATTGGTGGCGTTGGTGATTCTGATCGCGATGACGCTGCCTGCGCTGATGCGGCTTGGCCTTGCCTGGCCGCTGGGAGCGCGGCTTATTCTAGCGGCTTTGATCCTGGCACCGTTGGGAACTCTAATGGGAATCCCATTTGCCTCCGGGTTGCGGCGCATAAGGCCCACGCAGATTCCCTGGGCCTGGTCGGTGAACGGAGCGCTCTCGGGGGTCGGAGGTGTGGTGGCCGCCATGCTGACACTGGACCTCGGTTTTCGCATAGCTCTAATGATCGGGGCGCTTGCTTATCTTGGGGCGCTGCTGGCAACCCGCCGTCTTGCGGAAGGCAAGCCCAACCCGCAATCCGTTTAGAACCTCTCTCTCGCTACTCGGAGCCCGCCTCGCGGACGAAGGGAACAAACCTCACGCCGCCCAAGCTGGTGTTCTCGTATTCATCAATTGCCACGCGACGGACGGTCCACAGCTCTTGGAAGCCCCCCACCGGGCCCACTGGAATCACCAGTACTCCCCCCACCTCCAGCTGCGATAGCAGCGGCTGCGGAACGTGGTCCGGTGCGGCGGTCACGATGATGGCGTCGAAAGGCGCAGCCTGCTCCCACCCGAAGTACCCATCCGCGTGCTTCAATTTGAGACTAGCGTAATCAAGCTCCTCGAGCACCGTAGCGGCCGAGTCAGCAAGCGGCCCAACGATCTCAATCGAGTACACCTCCATCCCCAGCTCTAATAGGACCGCCGCCTGATAACCGGAACCGGTGCCGATCTCCAGCACGCGATCACCCGGCTCCAGTTCGAGCGCTTCGGTCATCAGCGCCACGATGTAAGGCTGCGAAATAGTCTGTCCATATCCAATGGGGAGGGGATGGTTCTCGTAGGCCTGATCCCGGTATTCCGGCGGCACGAATCTGTGGCGCGGCACCGCGCGCATGGCCTGGATTACTGCCGGATCTTCGATGCCATAGCCAATGACCCCGGTCTCAACCAGCTCTTCGCGTGCTGCGGCGAACGGATCGGTCTCAGTCGGCGCAAGGGTTGGCGAATTGGCTTCCGTACAGGCGGCGAGCAACGCAAAGGTTGTCAGAAGGAAGCCGAATCGCATCGCGGAATGGATTCTACCCGCGCATAGCGCGGGTACCGCGCGGAGGTTGGCTGTAGACCAGCGGCTGGGGTCTACGGAACGATGCCGAGCACGCGCAGCGGAGCATACAGAATGTCCGGCGCGAAAGCGTCCATGAGAAAGAGGGTGCCGGCACAGAAGACCAGCAATACGAGGCAGCCGGCTCCAGCCAGCAGCCAACGAGTTGTACTGCGCTCGCCGCTTGGTTCTGCTTCGGCCACGGGGACCGGCGTCGGCTGAGATATTGCTTCTTGCATGGCTTCTGGTGTCGGGGCAGCCCCATGTTGTACCGCCTCGCCCATCACCGTTTCCGCCGCTTCAGGCGAAGTGCCCTCAAAGCTCAAAGTAACGTTTTCACCCATCCCCAGCAGATCTCCGGTAGCCAGAACACGGGGCGCTACCAGCCGCTCGCCATTGACAAAGCTCCCGTTGGTCGAGCCCAGATCTTCCAATACATAGCCACCCGGTGTACGGGTGAGGCGGGCGTGCTGGCGAGAAACTTCCGGGTCTCCCAACGATATGTCATTGGTGACGTCCCTGCCTATGAGCGTGACCTCTTTGGACAGATCAAACGCTGACCCGGGGTTTGGACCGGCTTTTACAATCAGACGATGGGGGTTTTCAACCATAGCGATGGCAAGTGTACGACTGCTCAAGAATCCAGTCAAATGACCCTTGCCTGCCTACGGTGGGAAGCAGGGGTGACTAGTCGCCTCCCTGTATCGACCGTATAATCTCTCCCGAAATGGAAATAATTGAGCTTTCTGAGTATCGGGATGAAGAGGGCCTGATCAGCCTGGAAAACCGGGTCAGGGGCACCATTCAATTCGGATTCGGCTGGTACGGCGAGATGAAGGCCCAGGAAACCATCACCCGCAAGCTTCAAAGCGTCTTGGACGACGATCACATGCTGTTGCTCAATGCGCCGCTTGTGGGCACAGATGTGCTCGCCCCCATGATGCTTTTCAGTCCACAAGGCGTTCGATTGCTTTATCCGAGTACTGTCCGCGGAACCTTCCGCGCGCAGGACGATCAGTGGATGACCTACAACAGCCGCAATCGAGAGTTCAAACCGAAAAAACCGAACCAACAATTCCGCGCACTGGCTTTCGCCCGAGGATTGCGCCGTTATTTTGAGAGTCAGGGTTTTCCGCTTCCGGAGTTAGAAGCAGTGCTGCTTTTCACCAACCCTCAAACGCACGTGGATTCAGCCAGCCCACAGGCACGTATCGTGCTTGCGGATGCATTCGATCATTTCGCTTCCAACATGCTTCAAGGGGAAGCGATCATGGATCAGGATGATATCCACATGTTGGTGGATTCTGTTCTCAATCCGAAGCTGCCCGAGCCTGAAGAAGAGCCCCAGTTTGATGAAGAGGGTCAGGAAATCTTTGAATCGGAGGCCCTGCGCCCCCGCGAGCAACGACAGGATCTCAAATCCGCAAAGCGCCTAGGCGGCTTCACACGCCGGCAGTGGATTGTTCTTGCCGTGCTGGGTGTCTTCCTGCTGATTCTGATCCTCAGCATCGCCTTCATCGTGTTAGGAGACATTATTTTCTAGCTGACCTTGCCGTTCCTCTCTCTGATCATCCCCGCGTACAACGAAGAACAGCGCCTTCGACGCACCCTCACCCAGATTCAGGCCTTCCTCAGCGAACAGCCGTATGAATCGGAAGTATTGGTTGTTGAGAATGGAAGCCAGGATCGGACCGCGGCTGTCGCGGAAGACTTCGCCCCCGAGGTCCGTTTGTTGAGAGAACCGAAGCGCGGCAAGGGGCTTGCGGTACGACGCGGGATGATGGAGGCAAGTGGAGATTTCCGCTTTATTTGCGACGCCGACCTCTCGATGCCCATCGAAGAGGTGATCCGCTTCCTTCCCCCAAAATTAGACGATTACGATATTGCAATCGCCTCCCGCGAGGTTCCCGGGGCGGTCCGATATAACGAGCCTGCCTATCGGCATTGGATCGGACGAACCTTTAACCTGTTGGTCCGTACAATGGCAGTTCCTGATTTTCAGGACACGCAATGCGGATTTAAATGTTTCACGGCTGAAGCAGCCGAGGCGCTTTTCCCGATGCAGCGCATCGACGGATGGACGTTTGATGTCGAGTTGCTCTATGTCGCTCTGCGATTGGGCTATCGTGTCAAAGAAGTGCCCATCAACTGGTATTACTTTCCCGGCAGCCGCGTGCGTATCGTTCAAGACTCTTGGCTGATGCTCACCGATCTGTTTCGCATCCGGCGCAATTGGCGCCGGGGGCTGTACCGACCGAACGGTTCACCTTAAATCGTGAGAGTGCAGCCTGATCTTGATCGCGAGTTGAAGCTCGTTTCGGCCGGCCACCGCTTTGTTGCCGGCATCGATGAGGCCGGTCGGGGTGCGCTGGCTGGGCCGGTGGTAGCGGCTGCGGTCGTCCTACCACTCGATCGCTTCGATCTGGCGCGCGCCTTATCCGAAGTGCGAGACTCAAAACAACTCTCTCCTGCCTCCCGTCAACGCTGCTTACAGGAAATTCGGGAAATTGCGATTGCGATAGGGGTCGGTGAGGCCTCCCCCAGAGAAGTCGATAAATTGGGCCTGCTGCCCGCCACCCAAACCGCCATGCAGCGAGCGGTCGAAGCCCTCGATCCCCAACCCTCTCATTTGCTCGTCGACCACATTCGGATCCCTGAATTGGAGCTGCCTCAGGATCCCATTACGCGTGGAGACCAAAGCGTGCTCTCGATCGCAGCTGCCTCTGTTGTAGCCAAAGTGTGGCGAGATCGCTTGATGGCCGAGCTTGGCGAGCGCTATCCCGGCTACGGATTTGAACACCACAAGGGATATGGCACTGAAAAACATCGACAGGCGCTTGCGCGCCTGGGTCCGTGCCCCGATCACCGGCATTCCTATGCGCCGGTAAAGAGCGCGCGCTCGATGTAGCCTGAAACAATACTCCGGCCAACTCCCAATCTGGATAAGCTGCCTCCGCGAGCTCGCTTTCAGCCCAATTGTGCTGAGCTGCGGCCGTTCTGCGGCCGAATCCTTCGCTCGGTTATACTCACTAGCGTCCTTCGAAACCCCTTGCAGACCATGCACGACCATTTTGGATCGCTATCCCATCTCGACTCAAAGGGCGGAAAATACGCAATCTACCGACTCTCCGCGCTTGAAGACGCTGGGTTCGATCGCGTGCCGGAAATGCCGTTTTCTCTACGCATACTGCTCGAGTCGGTGCTGCGCCAAATCGATGGCCGTTCGATCAAAGAAGAAGACGTCGCTGCGCTGGCAAGTTGGCAGCCGAATGCACCCAAGCAGCCTGAGGTTCCCTTCCTTCCCGCGCGCGTGATCATGCAGGATCTGACCGGGGTGCCGGCCATCGTCGACCTGGCGGCCATGCGCTCCGCCCTCAATCGGCTTGGGGGCGATCCGGCCAAGATCAATCCGGTTCTGCCGGTCGATCTGGTCATCGACCATTCGGTTCAAGTGGACTTCTTCGCCTCGCCCGATGCGCTGCGGCGGAACGCAGAGATCGAATTTCAACGCAACAAAGAGCGCTACGAATTTCTCCGCTGGGGGACGGATGCCTTTGATAATTTCAGGGTAGTCCCACCCGCCACCGGCATCGTGCACCAGGTTAATCTGGAGTATCTGGCGAAGGTGGTACTGACCAAAGAGATTGATGGAGAAACGGTGGCCTTCCCGGATACCCTGGTCGGGACCGACTCGCATACCCCGATGGTCAACGGCCTGGGTGTATTGGGTTGGGGCGTGGGCGGGATAGAAGCGGAAGCCGCCATTTTGGGCCAGGCGCTGGTCATGGTGGCTCCCGAAGTCATAGGCTTCAAGCTCACAGGCGCGTTGCCGGAGGGTACGACCGCCACCGATCTGGTGCTGACGGTGACCCAGCAGCTTCGTGAACACGGCGTGGTGGGCAAGTTCGTTGAGTTTTTTGGAGCCGGTCTTTCCACAATGTCGCTTCCGGATCGGGCCACGCTTGGAAACATGGCTCCTGAATACGGCGCGACGGTGGGCTACTTCCCGGTTGACGAAGAGACACTGCGCTACATGCGCCTCACTGGCCGCAGCGAAGAGCTTGTCGATCTGGTGGAGCGCTATTTCAAGGCACAGGGCCTCTTCCGAACGGACGACACACCCGATCCCAACTTCAGTGAGATTCTTGAGCTGGATATGGGGACCGTTGAAACGAGTCTGGCGGGACCACGGCGGCCGCAAGACCGCATCCCAATGACTCAAATGAAGCAAGAATTCCAGAAAGCGCTTACCGAGCAAGTCAGCCAGGGTGGGTTTGGGTTGAGTGCGGAAGCGGCCGCCGTAACGACCCCGGTTCGATCCAACGGTCACTCCGATGAAATTGGCCATGGCGCAGTCGTAATTGCCGCCATCACATCCTGCACCAACACCTCCAACCCATCCGTCATGGTTGGCGCAGGGCTGCTTGCTAAGAATGCTATTGAACGCGGACTGCAGGTAAAGCCCTATGTAAAGACCAGCCTGGCGCCCGGTTCAAGG
>SDBT01016597.1_pt1 | contig 11652 bp, 7 predicted proteins | sample 2277101 | NCBI WGS metagenome assembly SDBT01 (sample SAMN10404973, study PRJNA504765) | marine sediment metagenome | isolation source: marine sediment core GS10_PC15, 103 cmbsf | place: Arctic Ocean: Southern Knipovich Ridge | collected 2010
TTGGCCGGGTTTCATTTGCAGTACGAGGTATACCGTTACCCTGCCATTCACTTGGATTCCGCCAATAATTTAATCCTTCTGTGGCATCTTTCCATCCTGATCCTATACCAACAGTCGGATAACACGGGGTATCAGATAACTGAGAGAAAATTACTCCGAAATGCTGTATGCCAGGTAAGATAAGCGGATAATCATTGTAGGTACTGTATTATTGAAATACATGTAAACCAAAACCATTTAAACGAAGAGATGAGATCTAAAGGAATCAAGTAGCTACTTTGGGGGATCAGTAGATCCAGATTGATATCAGCACTGCTTATCCATAGAGTTCTGAATGACTACCGGTTCTCAAGAAAGTGATTCTATCCTGGTTAATTTGATAAATCAGAAGCCAATCTCCCTGGATGTGGCATTCTCTACCCAGTAGCCTCTCTATTCAAACTTCATAACAGTTGCCTTATTAGAAACACTCGAATCTGTATATGCAACATAGGGTATATTGGCATCGACGCACAGGGACACATATGTTGCTACACCTGATGAGAATCCGGCTTCGCCGAGGGTGATCCATTGGCTGCCTATAAATTTTTTTACAGTGAGCCGATTTGATGCATATGAATCTTGGTAGGCTAAATATGGTGTGCCATCGTATACGTCTAGTGAGCAATAGGGGCCTGGTGAGATATTGCCTACGTCTACCCAGGTAGATCCATTATAGCTTTTCACTCCGCCCTGATACGCGACATAGGGCACGCCATTGTCAATATCCATCGATGTGTATGGACCTGGTGAAAGGCTGCCTACATCTTCCCAAGTTGAGCCGTTAAATTTCATGACGCCACCCTGGTAAGCTACGTAGGGAGTGCCACTATACACTTTCAAAGAAGTATAATCAGCGCTACCTGCTGAAAACCCAGCACTGCCAACATTTACCCAATTCCCGCCACTGTATTTCATTACCGTTGCTTTATCGGAAACATTACCATCTTTGAAAGCAACATAAGGAGTGCCACTATCCGTATACATGGACAAAAAATCGGCTTGACCTACAGAAAAACCCTTGCTTCCAACTAAAGTCCATCCGCTCCCCGTATTTTGCATAACCGTTGCTCTCCAAAAGGCAACCGTTCGATCTTGATAGGCTACATAGAGCGTCCCACTATCTATAAACAAAGAAGTATATGCTACTACTCCATCCGAAAAGCCAGCACTGCCCACATTTACCCAATCGGCTCCATTATATTTCATTGAAGAAGCTTTGTTTGATGAAAACCAATCATAAAAGGCAACATAGAGTGTACCTCCATAGATTTTCAATGAGATATATTCGGCAGCGCCTGGTGTAAATCCAGGATAAGGACCGACGACTTTCCAACTTGCCCCGCCTGCAGTTGTTTCATTCTCACCTGATAGAGTCAGTAGGTCCACTTTATTGCAGCTCAACAGAATTATGGTGCAAAAAGATGCCGATAAAAAAAACCTAACAATTGTTGCTCCTAACATTTTGAAATTTATATAGCTTTTTGTCGAATCCATATCATCACCTAAAAGTTGAATTCTATTTTTAGTCCCGGTGCGATTCCTATGTAGGCGGAGTTATCAAAGAAAATCATTAGAAAACTGGCATGAAGTGAGACCGACAGCTCAGGTTTAAGAAAGAACCCTCCGCCAATTGTTGGCAAAAGAAAAACTTTTGCAGCGGCGACATCAGACATGTTCTCGTAGACTTCTTTGAACGTCACGATATTGATGGCAAGACCACCGGCTATCTCTATGAAGCCATAAATTGGAAAGTTAAAATTAGTACTATATTTGGCGCTGACACCAAAAGGGATGGATAGTAGATTATATTGATATGTCACTTCTTCACGCGTAGAATCAATATTGATTCCCACAAGAATGCCGAAGCTGATTACACCCCAGTAGTAGCTAAGATTGAAATTGAAAAAAGCCTCTGGATAGAATGCTAACATCATTATTCCACCAACATCACCAACTGGTATGGTTAATGCAGCCCCAGCACCAATGGAGAAATAATGTCGATCCAATCGAGCAGTAACGATAGCCTCTTTCTGTTCTTCCATTCTACCTTCAGGCAGATCTAAATGTACGATCTTTGAAAGGGTGGATTCATCATACTGCTCGCCAGCAAGCTGTAGAGCAATAGTGTCTATCTTTCCAACAAGTTCAGATAACTTTTGAACTTGTTCTTTCTTAGAGATAAGGTTCTGCCCTGTCTGGACATCAATGATTTTTACTGCCAAATAATAGATGTCAGCAACCCTTCCCACCGTTCCGAGAACTATTTGATCGGCAGACAATAATCGCCCTATCTCTATTGCACCCTGCTCATCTACATAGTCACTCAGTGAATATTCCTGTGCCTTGAGAATGCTCTCTGCTTCCATCTGTTCGATCAAAGTAAAAGCATCCGTGTTATGCAGAGCGGTTTCAAAGAGCAGCGTCAAGCCCTGTGCATCGCTCTTTGATATTCCAATCGAGTTAAAGGGGATAACGGTGACTCTTGGTTTTTGTGCTGCTAACGGCAGAAGAACCGATAGAAGAAGAATGGTTATGAGAAAGCGCCTTTTCATACTGCCTGCATACCTGTCTACCTAAAGATATTATAGCGATGTATGCTTTCACTTGCAAATGCCAGTACTCTGACAAAGGAGCCAGGAAAAAAAATGGCCCCGGGATCTCTCTCAGGACCAGGAGGTAAAAAACGTGCTCTGAGGATTGCCTATAATCGATTTTCAGGAAGGTAGCCGCAGATAATTCATAATCTTCGATAGGATTGCCGTAGAGCCCGGCTAAGTGCTGGATGATCTCGTAGTGGTCATCCCTCTCGACCTGAAGTTTAAACTGTTTCACGCTGCGCCTCCACTCTGAAGCGTATTGATCACATCGTCGATTTCTTTATTACCAAAACCGACATTGATCCCGCTGTAACCAAATTCACCCGCTTCAGAACGCAAGTCGCCTTCTGTAGCCAATAGGATCCACTGTTCCACAGATTTCTCCTCGAACTTGGCACAGCGCTTAATCATGCGATAATGCTCCGAGCTGAGGATCAGAATGACTTCTATGTTTCTGAATTGATTCTTGGACCTGTTTATGCCTCCAGTAATTTTCAGTAAGTTATCTTACCCTACCTTAACTAAAAGGCGTTTTGTAATATTGTTCTAGGGCATCCAGCGGCCCTCGATATGTGTTTGGTGCGGACTGAGTTTTCGCACACGAATCTCTGAACGCAAGCCGGACGCGCGCCGCTGATTCACGGGGCCAGTTATCGAAGAGGCAGTTTTTTTGTTGTCAGGGGGAAATTTGTCTCTTGACAACTGGAGGCCTTATATGTGTTGGGTTGTCTTTAGTTAATAATAGAGAGCACATTATTTAATTCTCTTGGCTATAGATACAATAGTGTCTACGATCTTAACAAAATCATTGATATCAAGAAAGAAGTTAGGATAGGCTCGACGAAGTGTTTCGATTGGACCTGCTGATACTAGCACTGGTTCAATCTTTTTACCCTGAGCAGCTTCATTTTCAATTTTTAAATAATCCCTTGCAGCCTCCTTGAAACTATCACGGTTATAAGGCTTAATTTGAACGGTTTTCGCTAAAGAGTTTAAGATAATTAGATGATATGACCAGCCTTTCCGTAGACCGCGTCTTTTCACGATCTCATTAACTGCAACAGTGAATCCTCTCATCTTTTCTAATGCCCTAAGTTCCATCTCTGCTTTAGCAACTGCTCTGTATGTTTCTTTATGTGATAAATTCTTATAACGCGGCACACGAGGACACCTTTCTTTATATGCAAAGGCTGATGAGGTAACTGCAAAGAAATCAAGCCACTCTTGGTCTCCCTGCCTAGATTTAAGAGCTTGCCCGAGAAATGTACCCATAGTTTCTACAGCTGTTGCCCATGTGTGCTGCAATTTTGTACGTATTTGTAACTCTACTCTCAACCCGTCGTATTCAGGAGTTCGCTTATTTTTATATTTGTAAATCAAATGTAGACTTCTATACCCATCTTCACTCCTTGGGTTTTCAATATAATTCTTTTCATCGACCATTTTATGTAAAAATCTTTTGCTGTCACGATATTCAGCCCCAAGTTTGTAAACATCTGCAATTGATCCCACAACGGCTCGAAGCCCACCGATATCTTGCATAGTAGTGAGTTTCATTAAAGGGTATCGCTTTAGTTTATCAATAATAGTAGGCATACGTTTAAGACGTTGAGCAACAATAGGGTTGTTCGAAAAAGATGTAAGTTTTCTTCTTAGAGTCGATTGAAAAGTATTAATTGGATAAGCATGGCAAGCGCGCCATCTATCTGCGATATCTTGAGCCCAATTAAGCTCATTACTGCTCGGATTATCTTTAACAAGAATAACTCCAGCTTTATTAATTTGTTTTTTGGATTCTTTAGGCACTTGTGAAAAAGCCATAGTTATTATACCTATTTAACGAGCCTGTAGAAAAAGTGTTTCGTAATAAATATCTATGCAGTAAGATAACATATTATTGCCTTTTCATACATACACATACAGCCATCGGCGCATATTGATCCGCACATTTGACTTTTTCTAAAGCCTCAACGGCATGGGTAAGGCGCGTGGTCTTCCGCGTCGCCTCCACCCGATTGTTGGGCGGCGTCATCGTTAGCGTTCGCCTTCCACGATTTTGATTTCCTCTTCCGTCAGGCCGTACAGTTCGTACACCAGACGGTCGATCTCCGCGTCGGTGGTCGTGACGGCATTCTGCAATGCGGTTTTTTCGGATTCTGATGTGGCCCCGCGCAACTTCGGCGTCAGCGCCAGCATCTTGTCCACCAACCCCACCAGCTTGTCGTGCCGCGCTCTGTCGGCGGGCGTGGAGAAGTCAATCGTGCGAATGGGAAGCTGTTCAATGTATTGCCGGTTGTAAGCGTAGTAGCCGTTTGCAAACGGAGAGCTGACCGACTTCACGATGGTATCCAACAAGCGAGAGTTCAGGAGAGCCAACACATAACGATAGCTCTCTTTGGTCGTCGGTTTGAGCGTGATGCCGTATCCGCCTCCACCACCACCGCCGCTGCCAATGAAATAATAAAAATCATCGAGGTCGTGTGTGAAGGATGCGTTCTTGGCGATTGATGGTGTTAGTATTTTCTCTTGATCCATCTCCGCGAGATTTTGCGAACGGCCAAAGGCATACCATTTGTCGTGACGCCATTTCCCGCGCTCACGGCTTTCGAGTGCCTTTCGGTTCTCACCGAGATAGCGCCAGCATTTTGGATATTTCTTGGCGAATTCATCCGGAGGAATCAGCATAGCCTTTTTATCCGCGACGTGATACGGGAACAGAATGCTCTTGGTGACATCATCAATTTCGTAACGTCTGACGTTGACTGCCCCCTTGCAGAGCGAGTGCAGCAGCTCTGGCTCAAGCTGGACTTGGCGTTCAAGGGCTTTTGAAAAGAAAACGGCTTTGTTTCGTTTCTCCAAAATGAACACGGGGTCTGCGCCAGTCACCAGTCCTTGAAAGATTCGGTCTGCAATATCGGAAAGATTCGCGCTGCGAGCGCAGATACGCTCAAGGACTGATGCGTTTGGCGAAGCGGAAAACGTCCACTCACGTTGGTCAAGTTTCGAGGACGGCACCTCGGCTTTCGCGAAACCGCTGCCACTTTGCCATGCGGTTAAGTCACGAACGCCGACAAAATCAAAATTGCTCGTTGGTTGTTTGCTAAGAAACAACAAGCAGGTGTAAGTCATTGCTCCATCGAAGACCTGTTGGTCGCCGAAGTGGACGATTCCGGTGACGTGCTTTCCTTTGGCGAGATGTGTGCGGAGGGCGTCGCCGTATTGAGCATTGAAGAATTTGTGCGGCAAGATGTATCCGAGCCGGCCTGCGGGATTCAGCAGGCTCAACGCGTGTTCAACAAACACAACGTAGATGTCGTAGTTTCCTTTCGCGGCAGCGGCGTAGTGTTCCTTCATGTAGTTCACCGAGTCGGGGTCGCTTACCTGCAATGTCTGAATGCGGATGTAAGGCGGATTGCCCACGACCGTATCGAAGCCACCGGCTTTCATGGCGTCGGGGAACTGCGCGGGCCAGTCGAAGGCGCGGACGCGGACGAGGTCTTCGGGGACCATGGAGAAGTCGGAGGCAATAAGGGAGTTTCCGCACTTTATATTGTCCGATAGGTTCGGCAAGGCGCGTTCGTGGAAGAGGAGCATCTGCTGGGAGAGGGTGGTGTCGTTTTCGCCTTCAAGGGCCTTCAACAGCAATGAGAGTTTTGTGGTTTCAACGGCCTGCCGGTCAATATCAACGCCGTAGATGTGGGTGGTGAGGATGCGTTTGCGTTCGGCGATGGTGAGACGGGTTTCGCCTTTGGCGTTCTGATAAACGGCCTTGGCGTGTTTTGGCGAGGGGTTGGCTTGATACCACATTAAGCAATGTTCCATTAGGAACTGATAAGCGCCGAGGAGGAAGGAACCACTGCCGCAGGCCATATCGAGCACGCTGAAGGGCTGTGAGTTTTTGCCGCCAGCGAGAACGGTGGGACTTTTGCCTTCAATCTGTTTGCCGATGGTGTTGTTGACGATGTAGTTCACGATATAGGCGGGGGTGTAGTACACGCCGCCAGCCTTGCGCATTTCGGGTTTTTCCTCTACTTTGGCCTGATGTCCGGTGGTCAGGCGGATGACTTTGCCGAGGAAGCGTTCGTACACCGTCCCCAGGATCTCAACTGGAAGAACGCCGAAGTTGTACGGGCTGCCATGCTCGAAGTAGAGGCTTTGGAGAATGGGCTTGAGGACCTTGTCGTCCACGGCCAGACGCGGCGTGAGCGTGTCCGGCACATCAGGGACGCCGGGTTCTTTATGGAAGTGGAACAGGCCGGAGTTGTATTTCTGATCGGCCTTACGGCACAATTCGCTCATAAACCGGTCGTAGATGTGCGGCTGCTCACAGAGCTTGAGTAGTTGCCCGTAAGACTCCAGTCCGCGATCCTCGGCCATTCGCAGGAAGACGAGCCGGTCAATGATCCGTTGAACGGCGGCGTTGAGATCGTCTGCCGACAAATCGCTGTTGCGTAGGGCCAGGTTTCGTGCCAGTACATCGCGCCAGCCTTCGATATCCTTCAGAAACTCGCTGTCAACCTCGGAGGTGCCTCGCTTACGCTTGGAGGCCGCATACTGGTCGAACGTCCCAGACCAGACAGCCTCGCGGGAGAAAACGTCCCAAATCTCCCGCCAACGGTCAGGATACTCGGTGAAGCATAAATACTGGATACGGGCGCGACTGGCCTTATCGCCGGGTCGCGGGCGAGAGGCGCAATCGTACACGCCCAGTTCCTCGAAGTCGGTCAGGATGGACAGGGCAAGTTTGGCGCTGAAGCCGTAGCGGCGAAGTTGATAGGCCGGTGCGGGATCGGCGCTGATATTGACGCCGCACTTTTTAGCTTCGACGTAGAACTTCGGCAATGTGCCGACGCGGAAGGTGTAGTCGGGCGCCTTCTGTTGGCCCTCCACATCCAGACTGTCTTCGGGGAGGACTTCACGATATTGGGGTGCGGCTCTGGAGTCGTTGCGCACGTCCCAACCAAGGGCCTCGAAAAAAGGGTCTATAAGCGATTGGCGGACATGGGCTTCCTTGACACCAGGGGCGCGGAAGGACTGTCGGTTAGTGGCGAAGTACTGACACAGTTTTACAACTTCATCTTTGCCTTGTTCTAATGTCTTACTCATAAGTGTTCAATCCTTATCCCCGGTTACCGGCCCTAGTCAATCCGCCTAACAATAAGCTCACGAGCGCCCTCGCAGGCGCGTCAGCACCGAGAAGGCGTCTCCGTGCAGCGCTATGTTATGTTGCGTACCAATATTTGTCTACTTCTTTACTTCCACTATCCGCGATTAGCCGCTGAATGAAGTCCATGGTAATAGGCAGGATGTACTACTAACCGCAGGTCACGCGGAGGAATAATCTTGAATGCAGGCTTCAGGAGCATCTGTAGTTTCTCCGCATCTTCGTTAGAGTACGCGAACTGAACTTTACCCGACCTCCTAACTCCCAGGAAGGAGACGTGAATTAATAAATTGACCGCTTCACGAGCCTCCTTCCGCGAAGAGACAACTTTCATGATGGTTTTAATCACCTGCCGTGGCTTATATTCACTGGTCTTCTGTAAGAAATGCAGAATCAAGTCCCTCAGTTTGTCATAGTATAGGCCGTATTCAGTTATGAGATTATCCAACAAGAAATTGAAGTATGTCACAAGAGCATCACGAATATCGACTTCTTGCAGTTTCTCGTGTTCGCGATTGATGCAATTTGAAATCGCAGTCTTGGTGACATGAATTAGGTCGCGGGGCCGCGGCATTATATGCCGAAGAAGAAAATCCTTCGCGGTCATACCCTCAATCTGATCACAGAAGAGCTCGGACCAAACTTGTGAGCGTGCAAGGTGGTGTGAGAATCGAATAAAACGCTCTTCAATTACCCGTGCGAGTTGTTCGGGATCGGCCCAAGTTATTCGCGTGGTGCTCAGTCTAATTTTGTCAGGTTCACGTGCGTTTCGAAGGACATGAGAGAAGATGTCTTCCCTTAGGAAGATGAGCAATCGTACATCACCTTTCGTCCACTGCAGATCGCGACGAAGTGTGTTTTGGAAACCAAGCAGCCCGAAGATTATCTGAGACTGGAATACGACATCACGATGGACGTCCCATACTTTGTCTAGATTGTCAACTAGAACCACTACTTTCTGAAATTTAACAAGGACATCCTGGTAAATACGAAGCAAGGGATCGGCGTATTTCTTGCTAATTATACCAAGAATAGATTTGGGCGACTCGCCACCGGCTCGAGCCTCTTGAGCCATCTCTAGGATGGCATTCATCTTCTCACCAAAATCAGAATGAATGAAATCGCGCGCTTTGTTCATGTGATTGATCAGAGATTCTTCTGCATCAGAAAAGTCGTAGTATGAAGGTTTCTCGGTCAGGCGATAACAGAGTTCAACCGCGATATCTGAGTAGATGACAATTCGCCAAACTCGTTCCACGAAGTCGGCGATAATATCCCGCTCGGTGAAGATCTCGCTGAGGAGACGGACAAAACTCTCGAGTCTGAACGATACTGGCTTGACAGTGACTACCAAGTCATTCCGCTCCTTCTGGAAGTGGCGGCGAATCTGATAGAGGTTAGCCGTCTTCCCGGTTCCTTTTCGGCCGATGAACACACCCATGGTTGTTTCGATCCCACGCGCAAAGTAACCAGTTTGGACGAAGTACTCAGATAAAGTAGGCTCCTCGTTTTCTGCGATGCTCTCGCCGATATGAAACTTAAGCAGGGTTACAGCGATATCGTCGGAGTTCTTCTTAACGCCACGTTGTTTTTGGGGCGTTTGACGTGAAAGCAGTTTTGGCTCAACCCACTTCTTTATCTGGCCAACGCACTGCGCTCCAGTCCTGTACACCTGTAGAAGACCTCTATAGTCAAAAGGCGGGTCAAAGGGAGCTGGGGCCACCATTACTACCGGAATGTCTAGCCCCCGGGCAAGTCCGGCAATAAATGAGTACTTTGCATTATTGACCTGAGAATCCTCGCGTTGCTTGTTCTGCAAGTGAGTGATCACCGTCCGAGAATTGAGAAGATTGTTTAGATACCAGCTCAACGGTTCGTAGCTATTCTCCAGCGGGTCGTCAGTTACAGTCTGGATTCTGAGATCTTTCAGGTATCGACCTAGCTGCTTTGAAGCCGTGCTATCAATGGCGCTGGGCAGATAAAATACATCATTCTGTTTGATTCCGGTCCGAAGCGAATCCACCAAGCTCGCGTATTCACTGAGAAGCGTCGCATCAAGATCTGCGTACGGATATTCCTCTAAGAAGGCTGAGTAAATGGTTTCAAAGTTCTCGTGTTCGACATAGCCCAGATCTGAGATGACCTCAAGCCCATTAAGAATCCGAGCGTTTTCTGGATTGGTCTTATCGACAGTGAGCCAGACGCGTTTGTTACATGCAACAGCATATCCTAACTCAAAAAGAACATTCGGATTTACCCCAGTAAGGTCGGCAATGAACAAATTTGCCTTTTGAATATGCTTAAGGATTGTATTGATGACTATCCGACCACCTATGTGAAGGGACCTCCAACTCTGAATATCGCAGACTTGTCTACGCACGATTTGTTTGATGGCTATTTCGATGGTCTCCACCAGATGTTCCGGTCTTGATGGGAACGCATAGAATGCGGTTGGTCTTTCCGTGCCAGACATTTGTTAAATACTATAACTCTTAAAGAGAATTCCCAAAGCCACTTGTTTCACCCCGTGATCAGTCTATTCATGTGCAACATAACGAGCCTGTAGAAAAAGTAGCATAAATTGCGGTTTTAGTGTAGGCTATGCATGGGAAACACATGGGAGGGGAGTATGGCACGATACCGCGAGTATTGCTATGAGCAATCAAGGCTCTTACCGGTCTCTTTGAAGCAGCAAATCCAACCCGGTACCTTTGAGTACACGATCAACTATCTCATTGATAAGCAGATCAACCTGGCAGTATTTGAAGACAGGTATCAAAACGATGAAACCGGGGCACCGGCTATTGATCCGGCGATCTTACTGAAAGTGATTCTGTTTGCCTATTCACGCGGGATTGTGAGCAGTCGACGGATTGCACAGGCATGCGATGAGAATGTGGTGTTCATGGCCCTGGCTGCAGACACCCGGCCCCACTTCACCACGATTGCTGATTTCATCTCTTCGATGGGCGATGAGATCACGTCGGTGTTCCGCGACATTCTAATGGTGTGCTACGGCGAGGGGCTGATCGGCAAGAGGATGTTTGCGGTGGATGGGTGTAAGATCTCTTCCAACTGTGCAAAGGAGTGGAGCGGTACGAAGAAGGAGCTGCTTAAGAAAGCGGAGAAGATCGAGGAGTCGGTCAAGGTGCTTGTGAATCGGCACAGGGATGAAGATCGCTTTGCAGTAGAGGCGAGCCGGCGGGAGAAAGAGGAGCGGGCGATAGAAAACCTGCAGGCTAAAGCGAAGAAGATCCGAACATGGTTGGAGGAAAACGATGAACGGATCGGTGCGAGGGGAAAACCGGTAAAGAGCAACATCACCGACAACGATAGCGCGAAGATGCCGAGCAGCCACGGTGTAATTCAGGGCTACAATGGAATCGCTACGGTGGACGATAAGCACCGGGTAATCGTGGATGCCCAAGCATTTGGCGATGGCCACGAGGCGAAGCATCTGGAAGCTGTGGTGGACTCGGTGCAAGAGACCTTCTGTACTCTTGATGAAAAAGATGATGTGTACGAAGAAGTGATTCTCACCGCTGACAGCGGCTTTCACAGTGAAGAGAGCGTGAAGAAGCTGCTGGAGAGAGGGGTGGAGGCTTATGTAGCGGACAACAGGTTTCGCCAGAGGGATCCACGTTTTGCAGAGCAGCAGGTGCACAAAAAGAAGAGCACTGACCGCTGTAGAGTCCCGCACTTTGGTTGAGAAAAGTTAGAGTTTATCCCAAAATATTATTAAACTTATAAAAAAAAAGAAAGGAAAGGAATTCGGGTCGCAAGCTTTTTTGACGGAAGCACAAGCGTCCCGAATTCCCCAACAAACAAATTATCATAATATATATTAAA
>SDBT01016598.1_pt1 | contig 11652 bp, 12 predicted proteins | sample 2277101 | NCBI WGS metagenome assembly SDBT01 (sample SAMN10404973, study PRJNA504765) | marine sediment metagenome | isolation source: marine sediment core GS10_PC15, 103 cmbsf | place: Arctic Ocean: Southern Knipovich Ridge | collected 2010
CAGCTGAAAAACCAGGATCCGCTCTCGCCAATGGAAAGCCAGGAGTTCGCTTCCCAGATGGCACAATTCGCCAGTTTGGAAAGCCTTCATAGTATAGACTCGCGGCTGCGTAACTCGCTCGATGCCCAGATGCTATCTACCCAAGCGATCAATAACACGATGGCCGCCAGCCTGATTGGAAAAGAGGTGGTGGCGGCGGGTGATGGTCTGGTGCTGAAAAACGGCTCGGCCAATCTCCATCTCACCCTGGCGGCTCCCGCCAAGGATGTGGAGATCACGATCTATGACCAGGAAGGCAACACTATCCAGACCATATGGGAACACAAGCTCGACTATGGTGAGAACACAGTGGTATGGGATGGCACGAACTACGGCGGCAATAACGCTGCCGACGGGTCTTATACCTATTCCGTAATCGCCACCGACGAGGAAGGGAATCCGATCAACGCTCTCCAGACAGCATCGGGAATTATTACCGGTGTCAACTATGAGGGTGGGATTGCCACTCTGTTAGCGGGGGACTTGGAGTTCCCCATGGGCAACGTGATCTCCATCCGACAACCGGAGGAATAAGATGGAACTGGAAGCACTGAAACTCCACACACGACTCCATCCGCTCAAGCCGACGCCGCCGACACCAAAGTCCGGTGGCGGACTGGTGGACCGGACTGGAACGAAAGGCTCGTTTTCCAACACGCTGGCTACGGAGCTGGCCCAACGGAAACGGACCGCTCACCAGGTCCCGGTCTCGCATGGCGTGGAATTTTCCGCCCATGCCCAGGCGCGGCTCCAAGAGCGGAACATCACTCTCACACCCCATAATCTGGATCGGTTGGGCAAAGGTGTCCGGCTGGCCGATGGGAAAGGTAGTGTCAACACACTAGTCATGATGGATGACACCGCCTACATCGTGAGCGTGAAAAACCGGAAGGTGATCACTGCGATCACCCGGGACGCTGCTGTCGATAACGTGTTTACGCAGATCGACAGTGCGACCATCGTGTAACTAACAAACGGCCAGGCTGGCCCCATTTATCCGGGAACAGGTCCCGGAGCTCAGGGAAGCCTGGATCCCGCCGAACGACTGAAGCGGGATCGTAGCCAAAACCTGAAAATAGGGGAAATAGAACAATGCTGAGATCATTAACATCAGCGGTAACCGGGTTGAAGAACTTCATGATCCAGTTGGACGTGTTGGGTAACAACCTGGCGAACCTCAGGACCCTCGGCTTTAAATCGAGCCGAGTGGCGTTTTCCGAAGCCTCCACCCAGGCCTTGTCGGGCGTGGCCCGCGGGTATGGCGGAGGTTACGGTAAAATCAAACAAGTTGGACTGGGTGTAGCCATCAGTTCCACGGACATGAACTTCGAGCAGGGGGCGCTGGAATTCACCGGCACCTCCACCGACCTCGCAGTCCGCGGGAACTCCTGGTTCGTGGTCAGTGACGGCACGAAGAACCGCTTCACCCGGGCCGGGAACTTCTTCTTCAATGATAATGGGTTCCTGGTCAATGCCACCGGATTAGCGGTCCAGGGGTGGAGAGCCAACGAAGCAGGAACCATAGATACTTTTGCCCCGTTGCAGGAGATCTATATGGACACCACCCTCACCTCGCCTGCTGAGCAAACCTCATATGCGGTTATGTCCGGCAACCTGGACGCGGGCCTGGGGCCCATCGCGCAGGTGCTGTCCTCTGCTATCGCCTTTACCTTGGTTGCGGATGGCAGCGTCGCTTTGGGCGGTACGGACCTGGAGGCCCTGACCCAAGCCACCCCGCCCCTCGGGGGGGCTCCGATTGTCATCACCGGTACTAATGCGGATGGATCTGCCGCCAGCACTACTTTCACGTATGGTGTTGACGGGACCACACTGGACGATCTGGTGGGAGTGATCAGTGCAGAATGGACCGCCTCCACGGCGGCTCTCGTGGACGGTAAAATCGTTCTGACCGACGATGCACCGGGGACTTCCAGCAGCTCCATTTCGATGGCAACCGCTGATCCACTCTCCATACCGACGTTCGAGGTCAGCATGGCAGGATTCACCGGCACAGTCACCACGTCCAGGATTGTCTATGACAGTCTGGGCGAGTCCCATAACCTGATCCTGACCTTCACCAAGGAGGAAGCAGCCGGTGAGTGGACCTGGGCGGCTAGCTTTACGGGAGACGAGTCTATCACCGACGGCAGCACCGGGACCATCACTTTCAATGATACCGGTAATGTAGTTTCCTTCGGTGTGGACGGGGCGGCCACTGGGGTCGTCATCAATCCCGGGAACGGCGGTGCCCAGTTCACAGTGGAACTGGACGTTCAGGGTGGCACGGGATTCACCGGGATCACCCAATACGCGTCCGATCCCACGGTCTACTTCCGTGAGATTGACGGCCGGCCGCTGGGCAGTCTGTTACGGTTTACCATCGATACCGCCGGAGTAATCACCGGGGTCTTCTCCAACGAGGAGAACCTGACTCTGGCCCAGATCGCACTGGCGGAGTTCCCCAACCCGGTGGGATTGCTGCGGGCGGAGAATGGATTGTTCGATACGGCTTCCAGTTCGGGTAACCCGATCATCGGAAAAGCCGGCGAGCAGTTCACGTCGAGCATAGTTTCCGGATCGGTGGAAACCTCGAATGTGGATCTGGTAAGTCAGTTCACCGATATGATCACCACTCAGCGCGGCTTCCAGGCCAATGCGCGGGTAGTGTCTACCGCTGATCAGATCCTGGAAGAGACCATGAGGTTGAAGCGATAATCATCGCTTGACTTAACGGCTTGTACCGTTGAAGGGCCGTCCTGGTATTTCAGGACGGCCCCCGACGGGCCGGTTGAGCAGGGAGATGCAGATTGGATATTGCCACCATAGCGGGTATTGTTGCTGGTTTCGGCCTGATCATCGGGACTATCCTTTCCGGTGAAGGTGCGACGGCATTTTTACATCTGCCCTCCATGATGGTAGTGGTGGGCGGTTCCACCGCTGCTACCCTGGTGGCTTTTCCTATGGAACAGCTGATTTCAGCCTTCAAGGTAGCCGCCAAGACCTTCAGGAAACAGGTGAGCACCGAAGCTGAAGCGGTTCAGCAGTTCATTAATTTGAGCCGGATGGCCCGCCGCGACGGCATTTTGGCCCTGGATCGGGCGCTGAAAGACATTGAGAATCCTTTCATGCGCGTCGGACTGGAAATGGCGGTGGACGGTACGGAGCCCGATACCATCAGGGATATCATGGAAACCGAGCTGTCGTCGCTCTTGGAACGGCACAAGGTGGGACAAGGTATATTCACTGCCCTGGGAACCTATTCCCCGGCGTTCGGGATGATTGGGACCTTGATCGGATTGGTCCAGATGCTGCGCAATCTGGATGATCCCTCTACCATCGGCCCGGCCATGGCCATAGCTTTAATTACTACTTTTTATGGAGCAATCCTGGGTAATCTGGTGTATCTTCCCATGGCTGTGAAGCTTAGAAATAAGTCCACCCTGGAAGTCCTGTCGATGAAGATGATAATTGAAGGGGTGCTGGCCATCCAGAAGGGGGTCCATCCCAAGAATATTGAACGCAAACTGATGAACTTCATGGCTCCCAATGCGCGCATCAGCGAGGGAGAGGAGCAGGCCGCAGGAGAAGGAGGCTAAAATGGCTGTGGAAGAACCGAAAGTTGATGAGGGACCAACTGCTCCGTTCTGGTTGACTACCTATGGTGACATGGTGACGCTGCTCTTAACATTCTTTATCCTGATGTTCGCCATGTCCACTATCGAAGAACGGAAATTTCTCCAAGCCGCAGCTTCTCTGGCGGCAGCCCTGGGGGTGCTTGAAAAGAATATTAGTGTGATCGGGGAGGAGTCGATGGCCATCGGCACCACCGGTCTTGACCGGGACCAGATCGATATGCTGCAAAGTATGGAAGACATAGCGGAAATGTTCCAGCAGGAAGCCCTGACGGACTTAGCTTCCCTGGAGATTGTCGGTCCCGGTGAAGTAGTGGTGCGGATGGGTGATGAAATGCTGTTCGGACCCGGGAGTTCTACGCTCAAACCCCAGGCCGTGCGGGTACTGAGGGGCATTGTCCGCTCCATCAAAGGCAGCACCGAGCGGTTGTGGGTGGAAGGGCACACGGATAATGAGCCGATCAACACAGCGGAATTTCGTTCCAACTGGGATCTGTCTACTGCCCGCGCGGTAACCGTAGTCCGCCTCTTGGAGCGCGAAGGGATTGAGCCGGAACAGTTGGCTGCGGTAGGGCATTCCCAGTATCAACCGTTGGAAGATAATGCTACGCCCAAGGGCCGGGCTAAAAACCGGCGAGTGGAACTGTACATCAGTTGGGAAGAACTAGCTTATGAGTGAAGTTGGAGAGCGGGAAGCTACTGGCGTCGATCAACCGGACGACGAGCAAAATAGGCCGTCGATCCCCATCGGCAAGTGGGTGGCGATTATCTTTACATTGATCCTGTTGGGGCTGGGCGCCTATATGCTGACTGAGCGGGTGATTGTGCCCAAGCTGACGCGCAGAGGTAGTGAAGTGGGCGACAAGATGCGGGCGATGCGGGACAACGTGCAGGAGGCGCGGAAGGAAAAAAAGAAAGCTGCCAAGAAAGGTCCGGTGATCCCTCATCCCATCAAGGGTGTCACCGCCAATACCGCCGGTTCCCGAGGTCGGCGTTTTGTGACCTTCGATCTGATCGTGGAGACCAGGATTGAGGATGCCCGCGATGAAATGGTTACTAAGGAATACCAGATCCGGGATGCGCTTATTACCTTTTTTGGCGGCCGATCGGTAGGTGAACTGGCTACCCGTCAGTTCATGACTGCCGCTAAGGATACCGTTCAGGCATTGATCAACGGGCTGTTGGAGACTGGGGAAATTGATACGGTATATTTCACCAAGTTTCTGATTCAGTAAGGAGAAAGCCATGGCGAAAATACTCAGTCAAGATGAAATAGATGCCCTATTGTCAACGGTATCGGAGGAAGCGACTGATATTGAAGGCATTGATGGGGCTCCCTCCCGCCGGACAGTGCTCTATGATTTCAAGCATCCCAACCTGATTTCCAAAGAACAGATGAGGTTACTGGAGAACATCCACGAGAGCTTCTCCCGCAATTTCGGGGTTTTCCTTTCGGCTCAGCTGCGGATGATCGTGGAAATAGATCTACTGGCCATCGATCAGCTGCTTTACTCCGAGTTCGTCATGTCCATTGCCCCGCCAGGCTGCCTGTACGTGATTGCTCTGGAACATCCGGAAGGCGAGGCGATCCTGGAACTGGCCCCCGGACTGGTGATCTTTATTGTGGAGAAGCTGTTCGGCGGCAAGGGCGCCTTTTCCACCACCACCTCCCGGCCCATATCCGTTATCGAGCAACGGATCATGGGGAAAGTGATCGACCGCGCCACGGCGGAAATGTCGAATGTCTGGAGCCCTGTCTCCGAACTGAAAACGGAGGTAACCCGCTTCGAGTCCAACCCGGAATTCATCCAGATCATCCCATCCGCCGAGCCGGTAGTGGTGGTCTCATTGCAAGTAAAAATCCATGATAACAAAACCTTGATGAACTTCTGCTACCCATACCGCTGGCTGGCTGAGATGGTAGGCCGACCGGAGGTGCAGGACCGGCTGCAATTCGGTGTCGGAGAGTCGACTCCGGAGGAGCAAGAGAGCATGTCCACGCAACTAAAGCAGGTCACTTGTCCGGTACGGGCCAGCGTAGGCAACACCCACATAAGTATAGACGATTTTATTCAGTTACAGGTCGGCGATCTCCTACTGTTGGATACCAAGCCGAACCAGGAGAATACGATTTTTGTCCGTGATAAACCTACTTTTAAAGGTTTGATCGGGCGCCGCGATAGATATCGGGCGGTGCTGATTACGGACGTAATTGGGAAGGAAACGAACGATGCAGTATAACGAGTTGAATCAAAGATACAGCGCCATGCTTCAAGAGCTGCTGTCAGTTTTGGATCAGGCCGCCGGCCAAGCCCTGCAGGGCGAGATCAAGGTGGCTTCCGGCGAGGACGCCGCCGAGGTGACGTCTGAATTTGTGCCCGGTCACGAATTTCCTCTGCTACAGCTGACAATTAGCACCACCGGACAGGCCGCGTATGACCACCAATTCCTCATGGACCGTTCCCTGGCCGGGCTGGTGTTCAGCTGGATGGTGGGCGGTGATCCCCCCGAGGAGATCGGCGATGAGCACCTGGACGCGGTCAAGGAGGCAGTGGGACAGATTATAGGCCAGCTGCAGGCTGCCTTCGATGGCGAGGACGGCGCCTTCACCCCGGGTGAGGTGACCATCGCCGAGTTGGCAGCAGCGGAAGAGCTGACGCTTCCCGAAGCAGGAATAGTAGCTACATACAAGTTCTCCCGAGGTGATGATGACACCGAACACCTGGTCACCCATATCATCCAGGGTGAACTGGTGGCCGAGGAAGCCGGAGAGGCCCTGGCGGAGGAAGCCGCTGAATCTCAGACCGCGGAAGGAGCTGAAGAAGGCACGGAGGAGCCAGCCGAAGCAGGCATTGACGATCTGTTACCCGACGATTTCGGCGAAGAAGTCGCGGCCACATCAGTGGAGGACGCCTCTGCCGAAGAAGCAGGGGAGACTGCCGAAGAGCTGGCTGATCTTGAAGCCGATTCCGCCGGCATCGATGATATTTTCAGCGAGGGGCTTGAAGAGCCGGCTGGTGCGCCCAGTGCGAGCCCGGTGGAAGCCAGTCCAGTCCAGTTTGACGAATTCGGCCCGAGCCGTGCCACCGACGGGAAGGGTCGCCAGATCGATCTGCTTCTGGATGTGGAGTTGGATGTGACGGTGGAGCTGGGCCGCAAGATCATGCTGGTGGAAGAGATCCTCCGGCTGGGCAAGGGCTCAGTGGTGGAGCTCAACAAACTGGCCGGCGAACCGGTGGATATACTGGTCAATGGTAAGAAACTGGCCGAGGGTGAGGTGGTCGTGGTGGAAGATCACTTCGGTGTCCGTCTGACCCACCTGATCAATCCTCGGGAACGTATCAAGAGCCTGGGTAGGGAATGAAGTTCCAGCCCAAGGGCCCGGCTGCCCGGCTGATTGCCGTGGGGGTTGTGATAACCATTGCCGTCATCGGACTAACCATGCGTGGGCGGGAGATCAGGTCTATTACCCAGCTGCCGCCGGTGAGCGTGGACAGCACAGCCACCCAACAGCTACAACTCGATCCCTACGCGGCCGACGGGTTAACCTCGGCCTTGTACAAAACGGTGTTCATCACCTTGGTGATCGTGGCAATTATTGTCCTGGGATCCAAGGGGCTGCGGCAGTACTGGGGCCGGCGGTCGACCGCCACCTCTGCCCTTGATATGCAGATTCTGGGTCGGCGCTATTTAAATCCCAAGCAGTCCATTGCGATCGTGAGGGTGCGGGGCAGGGAACTGTTGCTGGGGATTACGGACCACTCCATTCGACTGCTCTGTGATCTCACTGCGGATCAATCGGCCGAAGTAGTGGATAAGGTGATTGATCTGCCGAAGGAACTATAGGAATGAACAAACGTCTGACGCCGCTGGTACTATTGCTCCTGCTCTTCGTAGCCGTTCCCCTTATGGCTCAGACCGGCGGGTTCCCGGCCATAAATCTCTCGCTGGAGGAGTCGACCAGTCCGCAGCAGTTGAATACTACCATTCAGATCGTCCTGCTCATGACGGTGCTGGCTCTGGCTCCATCCATCCTGGTAATGACCACCGCCTTCACTCGCATTGTTGTTATCTTCCATTTTCTGCGCCAGGCGATCGGCACCCAGAACACCCCCTCCAATCAGATTTTGATCAGTCTGGCCCTGTTCTTGACCTATTTCGTCATGAGCCCGGTCTTCAAGGAAGTTAACGATAGTGCCCTGCAACCCTACCTGAATGAGGAAATCGAGCAGCAGGAAGCCTTCCAACTGGCGGCGAAGCCAGTCAAGGAGTTCATGCTTGTCCATACCCGGGATAAAGAGTTGGCCCTGTTCGCCGATTACTTCCAGGCGGAAATACCTACCTCCCGTCGCGATCTATCCCTGGCAGTGGTGATCCCGGCCTTCATGATCAGCGAGTTGCGAGTGGCATTCCAGATCGGGTTCATGCTCTACCTGCCCATGCTATTGATAGATATGGTGGTCTCGGCGGTGCTCATGTCGATGGGTATGATGATGCTGCCGCCGGTTATGATTTCCATGCCCTTCAAAATCCTTTTATTCGTCCTGGTGGACGGTTGGTACCTGGTAGTGGAATCGATAATCAACGGTCTGAGGTAACATGACAACTGATTTCGTCGTATTCATCAGCCACCGGACCCTAATCACGGCCCTGTACCTTCTGCTGCCGATCCTGGGCAGCGCGCTGTTGGTAGGGGTACTGGTGGGACTTTTCCAAGCGGTTACCTCCATTCAGGAAGTGACCCTCACATTCATCCCCAAAATAGCGGTGGTGGGTCTAGTCATATTGCTGATTATCCCCTGGATGCTCGACCTGGTGATGAGTTTCACCATACTAGTTTTTGACCAGATCACCCAGTTAGGCCGGTGACTCTCGGCCTGGCGGACCTGTTTTCCGGCTGGGGGATCTCCTTCATGCTGGAATTGACCCGGATTTCCGCCATGGTCTATGCCTTCCCCTTCTTGGGCTCACCCGCTATACCAGCCCGGGTACGCATTGCCCTGGCCCTGGTAATCAGCTTCATGCTGCTGCCGGTGGTCGGGATGGTAGACCTGGGTGCGGATTGGGGTCTGGGCCAGTTGACTATGGCCCTGGCGGCGGAGACGGCTGTGGGGATGGCGGTGGGATTCGGCTCCAAGTTCCTGTTCGAGGCCTTCACTCTTGCGGGCACCTTTGCCGGCCGGCAGATGGGATTCGCTATCGCCGACCTGGTGGACCCCATGACCGCAGCGCCCCAGTCCATGGTAGGGCAATTTTGGGCACTGGTGGCCATCTTGTTTTTTCTGACCTTCGACGGCCACCTGTTTCTGGTACAGTTCTTGATCGAGAATTTTCGGGTGATTCCCCTGGGTGCGGGCGTACTGACCGCCGCCACAGGCCAGGAACTGATTGCCGGTTCCAGCCATATGTTTCAGACCGCCCTACGGCTGGCGGCCCCGGCGCTGATACTCACCCTGATGATGGATGTGGGAGTCGCCGTAATGGCACGGGCCATGCCCCGGTTGCAGATCTTTTTCGTAGCCCTGCCACTGAAACTGTTTGTGGGGATTTTCGCATTGGTGATTTCCATGCAGCTGTTCCAGGCGCTGTTTGCCAGTATGATGACTGATTTTCAGGAGTACCTGATCCGGCTGCTCCAAACAATGAGGTAACCCTTGGCGGAAAAACCGGCCCAAGAACGCACAGAAGAAGCGACTCCAAAACGCCGGCAGGAGGCCCGGGAACGAGGCGAGGTGGCCCGGAGCGTGGAGCTGACCTCCGCGACCCTGCTGTTGTCCAGCGTACTGCTGTTTTATTACACTGGTGAGTCCTTTCTTCGGAAACTGGCGGGTGTAATCCAGACGACCTACAGTTCCTTGGAAACGGTGAATATCAACCCCGCCAGTCTTCCCGCCCTGGCCAACTGGGTAATGGGACGGGTTGTCGATATAATCGGGCCGCTATTGATCATGGTCCTGATCTTGGCGCTTTTGGTGAATTATTTACAGGTGGGGGTAATTATTGCCCCCAAAGCCCTCACTCCCAAATGGAACCGGGTCAACCCCGCTACCGGCCTGAAACGGATTTTCTCGTCGAAAGGACTGGTAGAGCTCATCAAGGGTATTTTGAAACTGGTTATCATTGGCACGATTATTTATGTTTATCTGGCCGAAAGAGTGAAGGACTATCCATTTTTAACCTACATGACACCGCTGCAGACCATTGGAGTTCTGGCCAACGATATATTCAAGATCGGTATCTATGTGGGCATTGCCTTCGTCGCCTTGGCGCTGGCCGATTTTACATTTCAGAAATGGGAATACAAGCGCCAGTTACGCATGAGCAAGCAGGAAGTGAAGGAGGAGGCCAAACAGACCGAAGGCAGTCCGGAGATGCGCGCTCGAATCCGGGCCCTGCAGCGGGATATGAGCCGCAATCGTATGATGGCGGAGGTGGCCCGGGCCACCGTGGTGATCACCAACCCGGTGCATGTGGCCGTGGCACTGCGCTACAACGAGGAAGAAGGTTTCGAGGCGCCGTTGGTGGTGGCCAAGGGCCAGCGCAAGGTAGCCGAGCGGATCAAGGATATCGCCAGGGAGCACGAAGTGCCCGTCAAAGAGTCGCCACCCTTGGCCAGGGCACTCTACCAAACCTGCGAGCCCGGAGATACTATACCGGACAACTTTTACCAGGCCGTGGCGGAATTATTGGCCGAGATCTTCTGGGAGCAGCATGCAGCCGCCTAGTCAATTGATCAGCGATGACCGTAACCAAACCTGGCGATCTGAGCGGGGTGTAGTGTGGGCGGCGTGAGATTCTCCGATATCGGCTTGGGCACTGCCGTGATCTTAATTCTGGCGGTGATGTTGATCCCAATGCCCACGTTCCTGATGGACGTGTTCCTGGCCATGAATATCTTAGGTGCCCTGGTGATCCTGTTCGTGGCCCTGTATACCATTAAGCCGTTGGATTTTGCCGTTTTCCCCAGTCTGCTGCTGATGGTCACCCTGTTCCGGTTGTCCTTAAACGTGGCCACCACCCGCCTGATACTTGGCCGGGGCTACGCCGGTGAGGTGATCCAGGGATTCGGCAGCTTCGTGGTGGCCGGCAACTACGTAGTGGGCTTTATCATTTTCCTGATCCTGGTCCTGATCAATTTCCTGGTAATCACCAAGGGCGCTACCCGCATTGCCGAGGTAACCGCCCGCTTCACACTGGATGCTATGCCGGGTAAACAGATGGCTATTGACGCGGACCTCAATTCCGGTCTGGTAGACGAGGATGAGGCCCGCCAACGCCGGCGCGACATTTCCCGGGAAGCCGATTTTTACGGGGCCATGGACGGCGCCAGCAAGTTCGTGCGGGGTGACGCCATTGCCGGGCTGCTGATTACCGGCATCAATATTATCGGCGGGCTCGTGATCGGTACCTTGCAAGTAGGAATGACCCTGGGCGACGCCGCCCGTAAATATACCTTACTCACCGTGGGCGATGGTCTGGTGGCGCAGATCCCGGCTCTGATCGTTTCCACCGCCGCCGGCTTGATCGTGACCCGCTCTACCTCCGAGACAGATTTGGGTCGCGATGTAATAGCACAGGTATCCGACAAACCCACGGCGCTATATATTGCCAGTGGCGCCCTGTTCCTGATTGGCGTAATCCCCGCCATGCCCGCCTTTCCCTTCATGGCTCTGGCAGTGCTACTGGCTACTTCAGGGTATCTGAAGTCCCGGTCCAAGTTCGTGGAAGCGAAGAAATTGCAGGAGGCCGAAGAAGCCCGGGTGGAAGTGCCGGAAGAACGGATTGAAAATTATTTACATCCTGATCCCTTTGAGATCGAGATCGGCTACGGCCTGATCAGCCTAGTGGATTCCAACCAGGGCGGCGACCTGTTGAACCGCATATCTTCCATCCGGAAAAGCATCGCCCTGGAACTGGGCATCGTCATCCCGCCTATCCGCCTGCGGGACAATATCAATCTGGGGGCCAACGAGTACGTCTT
>SDBT01016599.1_pt1 | contig 11652 bp, 16 predicted proteins | sample 2277101 | NCBI WGS metagenome assembly SDBT01 (sample SAMN10404973, study PRJNA504765) | marine sediment metagenome | isolation source: marine sediment core GS10_PC15, 103 cmbsf | place: Arctic Ocean: Southern Knipovich Ridge | collected 2010
AAACAAAACCAGCAGAAAATATAGAAAATTGTGTAAGTGAATATAAAACAATCACAATTAAAAATTGTCCAAGATGTAAAGCACCAAATGAATTATATTATTACCGTTCTATAGAATTTCTTACTCGTAAAGGTAAAAAATGTTATATGGGTATTCAATCATGTGGATTTACTAAAATAGATGCTTGTGTGTATAATTGTCCTGATTGCGAAGAAAGAAGAAAAATAAGGATGTGATTCATGGAAGAATTAAGATATGATTACGAATTTTTTATTTGGATAGATGGTAAAAATTCAAGGTCTTGGAGTAAAATAACAAGTGACTTATTGCGTCGGACATTATCCTGTAGGCAAATAGAGGAAAATATAACCGAAAAAGACTTCGGAAATTTGCGAGAAGAACTTTGGCATAAAGGATTTGAACTACACGAAATTGTAAGAAAAATCCACACAAAAGAGTAGATTATAAAATGACTTCAAAACAATTAGGTAATTATTTTTTGGCTTGTATTATCGCATCGATTTTAAGTTATATTTTGTGTTTAATTTTAAAAACACCCTTTAATGCACAACAGGTTTTTAATGTAATAGCTTGTTTAGCTTTATTGAGAACTATGGAGAAATAATCATGGAAGGTCAAAGTTTACCAATTAAGGAATCAATTAAATCTTTAGATACCTATTACGACGATGCACTCAAAGCCTTAAAAAACAGAGAAGATGCTTGTGAAGAGGCTATGATAGTATTTGGTGCTATGGCGGTCATTGGACTTGGTGGTATAATCATTAGTATAGGAATGTTATTTTAGAAAGGAGAATAGTATGACTAAATGGGAAAAAGAATGGTATTTAGGAACTACTACAAGAGATATAATAAAAAGTAACCCTTCAGGAGACTATAGTCCAAATTTTATAAGCGAAGAAGAATTAAAAAAATATAAAATGCCAAATAAAGGAGAATAGTATGAATAGAATAAAATATTGGCTATTAATTATCTGGTTAAGTTTAAAATGGATTTTTCGAATAACTCTCGGTGATGAGATTATCTATAAGAATAAGAAATATATTGTGGCTAATGGCGTATGTCCTACTACTTGGCGATTAGCTAATTTTAATCCAGATTATTATAAATCTTCTGTTCCCCGAAAAGATTGTATAAAAGTTTGGTCAATAAAAGGAATAATACGAAGTTTTCAAAGCGGATATTCTTTTTATATGGGTTATTGGTATAATATTTGGGTAATGTCAGGAATTACTTCCTGGATGAAAGCTTGTAGGATTTGGTAAAATAGACCTCAAAAAAGACGATTTTTTGTAAATTGTAATTAAAAATAACCAACTATTTTTCAAATTTATATAAGTCCTTTAATTTCAATAAGTTATGAAATAAAAAAGTGTTTCCTAACACTGGACAACATGCCACCCTATATGGTATAATATATATAGAGGGTAAAGCATGTCTACAACTATATTTAAAGCATATATTATATCATTTGACGAAAAAGGAACACCAATTTAACTGACTAATTAAAGTCAGTCTTTTTTTTTATGGTAATCCCTGTTTGATGTTCCTATACGGAATAGTAGAAGTCAAGCAGTATTTTAATTTAAAGTAAGGAAAAATATGACAGAAAGTAAAAATTATAAATTTAAAGGCGTTGGATTAACAACTCAAGAAAAAAATTCAGCAAGAAAACACTTTAAAGAATATAAAAGTAGGTATCATATCGAGAGATATAGTGACCTAGCTCTTTTGGAGGAACTTGTATACAAAGAACTTATTAGTGAACAGTATAAAACTAAGATTAAAGATATTCAAAAATCCAAGACTGTAAAAGAGAAGAATATAATTCCCAGAAATCTTTTAGAAGCTCTCGATGAGAATTTGGATAAAATTCTTCTCTTAAAAGAAAAACTTGGATTATTTTTGGAGAGAAAAGAAAGTAATTGGATAGATTTTTGGGGAAGATTTCAAAAAAAATTACAAATATATGCCCAAACACATAAAGCGGAGTGCACTTTTAAATGTCCTACATGTGGAGAATATGCTTTACTTTTGAGAAAAATAGACAATTACAATACATTTAATTTTAATTTATTAAGAGGAACTTTTGTTTACAATAAAGAATTAATGGAAGAAATAGAAAAAGGAACACTTTCGAGGGAACGAGTTGCTAAAATCTTTGGATGTTCTGTTGACTACATTGATGGTTTATATAATGAAGTTTATTTAAAAGAAAAACGTCAAGATACCAAATCAGATTAATCTTCCTGTTACTTTCCTGTTAATATTCCTTTTTAAGAAAAAAACCAATGCTTATAGAAAATATAACACAAGAAGAATTAGAACTGGCAAATTCAATATATGACCCTATAACTTTATTGGAATGTCTATTTTCGAAAAAAATAGATAATTTTGATTCGTTACAAAAATATAAAGACGACGATTTTTTTAAAGTGAGGTTATATCAGCTTCCTTTTATTTCATATGAATATATGTTAGCAAATAATCCAGATTTAACAGATACCGAAAATTTTGAGTTAAAAAAAGGAGCTGGCTCTGGTTATTATTATTGCGGAAGAAAAATCGGTAAAAGTTTAGTAGCTCTCTTAATGGATTTATTATTAGATACTGTTTACAATTTTAGTGATTGGATAACTGCTTTTTCGTCTTTTGATGCTGTTCATGTGAAACATATTTTAGAACCTTATATTAAAGTAGTAGAGAATCATCCATTTTTTAAATTATTTAAACCTCATGTTACAAGACATCCGACATATAAAATTTCTTTCCCTTCTGGACATACAACAGAAGGCATAAATATGAATATAGCTTCAAAAAGCAAAATAGGTGCTCAATGGGAAAGAATTCATGCTTCTAAAATTTTTATAGATGAACATCAATATGAACCAGATGAAGTAGTGCATAAAAGGTCACAGGCTATATCAGAATTGGGAGCTATAGAACGATTTGCTGGTATTACCTCTTTTCGAAGGCATAGCCCTGCTGGGAAAATTTTTGATAATTTATCGAAAAAAAATTGGTTGACTAATCTTCCTCAAACTATTTCTTCATTTTGGACTAAAGAACAAAAAGAAAAAGCTATAGAAGATTATGACGGAGAAGAGTCTTTAGCCTACAAGATACATGTCATGGCTCAAGTATGTGAAGATGCAGAAGGTCTTTACGATATGAAACGAATTAGATGTAGTTATCGTCCAAAAAAACGAATTAAACATTTCGAAATAAATAAAAATAATTATGATAGATTTAAAGAATTACTTGTTGTAGAAAAACCAAAAAATGTTAATAAAATTTATATCGCTGGTGATTTTGGGGAAAGTGCCCCTACAGAAATTATAATAATAGGTGAAATCGAGAGAAAAGGCGAACAATTTTTTAAGTATCTTTATAATATAACATTGCATCGTTTAGTTCCTGATGAACAAACAGAAATATTTAAATATATAGCAGAACAAACAGAAGCTAATTTTATAGGGATAGATTGCACTGAAGAAGGTGGAAGACAAATTTATAGAGACTTATCTGCAATTTATTCAAAAGAGCATTTGGTTTGGGTAGCATTTAATGAAAAAATTTCTGTTGGATTTGAAAAAGATGAAAATGGTAAAATAAAATATGAAAAAGGGAAACCTCTTTATCAAAAAGAATATGTTATAGATTGGGCAATCCGTCGAATAAAACACTTGCTTTATGATGGAGAGCTTTTCGAAATCCCATTTGACTTTAAGCTCGATAAACAATTTGGAGCAATGATTTCAATGAAATCAGGAAATAGAACAGTTTATGGATGTTCAGAACAAGACCACTTGCACGCCTCTTTTCAGGTTTTTGCAATTATGGAATGGTCTAATCGATTTAATTTGATAAAACCTATTCAAAAGAAGGAATGGGGTTCGGGGGTTTCGTCGTGGACTTTAAATAAGAAAGAGAACAATGAAAAAATATAATTTTATTACCAAAAATTTCTTAATAAAAGAATACAAACAAAAGAAAAAATCCTCGCTTCGAATCGCAAAAGTTTTAAAATGCTCCCATGCAACTGTTTGTAATAAATTAAAAAAATATAATATTCCAAGAAGAACTCCAAATGAACTTCAAAAAGGTAAAAATAGATATAATCTTTCAAAGGATTTTTTAGTAAAAGAATATATAAATAACAAAAAAACTGCGGAACAAATAGCCAAACAAGTAGGATGTAGTCAACTAACTGTTTTAAGGCATTTAAGAAATTATAATATAAAAGTTCGTAATAATTCAGAAAGTCAGATTAAGCATGGAAAGACTATAAAAAAATATTATTGTATAGATTGTGGAATTGAAATTTGGTATACTGCCAAAAGATGTAAATCTTGTGCTCAAATTGGCGACTTAAATAATATGTTTAGGGTGCAATTATTTGGAGAATTAAATGGAAATTGGAATAATGGCTCTTCTTTTGAACCTTATCCTCAAGAATTTACTTCTTTGCTTAAATTAAAAATTAGAACGAGAGACGATTTTACATGCCAAAAATGCAATATTACAGAAGAAGAACATATAATTGTTTATGGTAAAGTTTTAACAGTTCATCATATTGATTATAATAAAGAGAATTGTAAAGAAGAAAACTTGATAACAGTATGTAATGAATGTAATTTAAGAGTGAATTGTAATAAAAAATATTGGATAGAATTTTTTCAGAATAAAATAAAAGTAACAATTAAAAAAGGAGAATAACATGGGTTCACTTGACGGAGCGACGTTTATTAATTTGGCATTGAGCTTCCTTTTAAAGAAAATCGTAGTCCCTAGCGACTATCATCATCAAGTTCAAGCTGTTAAAGAGATGCAGATGGATGATATTTCGGGGCTTGTTGATAGTCTTACAGATTTTTCTGTAGAATCGGCAACTGTCGATTTTACTATCGAAACTGACAATTCAAAATTTACTAAAACTCTTAAAAAATGGATGGAAAGAGTAAATAAAGATTACCCTCAAATTCCATCTGGTATGCAAGAGTTATCTAAAGAATATTTTAAAGAGAGATGGAAATATTCTTCTTTTCCTATATTAAAAATAGCAGAGTGGGGCACAATAGACGGAATTACAGTTCCTACTAAAATGTTTTTTGTTGATGGGGAAAGTATTGTTGCTCATGATATAGACGAAAATGACGAAAATTTAAAAGTAACTAATTATGATTATTATATTGGTTCTAAAAAAGAGTCTAAATATAAATTAGAAAAAAATTGTATATATGCTAGACCTTTTGGTAGATGGTTTGATGAATATCCTGTTCCTTATTTAATTAAGAGAGGTGTTTATCATAATTGGAAGATTATACAATCATTAAAATCTTTACAGTCTAAAATATTAGAGCAAGTTATACCTTATATGTTATTGGTTAAAAAAGGGTCAGAGGGATTAGCAAAAGAAAATATAAAAACTTATAGTCAACCAGAATTACAGCAAGTTGTTACAGATATGCAAGCGTTAATGGATGAGATGAAATCAACTAATTCAGGTGGTTATAATATTAAATCTCCAATTAGAGCAACAAATTTTGATGAAGAAATAACTCATCTTATTCCAAAACTCGATACCATATTTGACCCCAAATTATTTGCTCAAGCAGAAAGAAATGTCCTTTCAGGTTTGGGATTTATTGATGTGATTCAAGGAATATCGGACACAAGAAAAGAAAGTATACTTAACCCGAAGGGGTTTGTTGTTGAAATAAAATCTGGCGTGGATGGATTTAAAGGAATATTAAAAGAGTTGGTATTTTTAATTCAAGAGAAGAATAAGAAACATATAAAATACATGAATTCTGAATTTTACGTTAGTGCTTCTCCTGTTAATGCTTTTATGAGTGATTCCTTTAAGGAATTAATTCGAAGTCTTTATGATAGAGGAAGAGTCTCTTCTCAAACAGCAGTAGAATTAATTGCAGAAACCGATTTTAGAACTGAAGTTCATCGTAGAGAAAAAGAAGAAAAACAGGGGATTAGCGAGAGGCTTTATCCTCCAGTTATTCGTAATGACGAAGGAAAAGGTATTGATTTACCTGGAGATACTCCTGAAGATGAAATGCAAGACCATCTTCCAGAAGATAAAAAAGGAATAGAAAAAAAGAACTATGATATGTCAAAGACCGATTTAGAAGGTTCTCCATATCCTACTCTAGTTTCTCTACCTGATTATATAAAGAAAAAATATAACAAAACCTTGCAAAATAAGTGGAGAAAGATTTGGAATAACGCTTATCAATATATGTTAAAAAAGACTGGTAATATTAAAAGAGCAGAATCTTATGCTTTTCGTGTAGCAAATGCACAAATGAGAGTAAAATCAAAGAAGAAAAGTAAAAAGAAAAAATTATAAATTTAAAGGATTTTCTTAATGTCAAATAAAATTTATAAACGTAAATCAAAATGGAACAAAATTTTAACTAAAAAGTTTTTACAAAAAGAATATATCAATAAAGATAAAACTATGGTTAAAATTATTAAAAAAATTGGATGTAGTTGTTCTACTATTCGTAAATATTTAATTAAATTTAATATAAAAATCAGAAACAGAAGCGAAGCAAGACAGAAACAACAAAAATATCCTCATTTTAATAAAGAACGACATAGAAAATATTATTGTAAAGAACTTAATTGTAGTAATGTAATATGTTATGATACTTGGAAATCTGGAGGGAAATCATGTAGGTCTTGTTCAGCAAAAAAAAGATTTTCAAGACCAGAAAATAATAATCGCTATATAGATGGTAGAACTCCTTTACGAGATATGATTAGACATTTAAAAGAAAGCGAAGAGTGGCGAAATTCTATTTTCGAAAGAGATAATTATACCTGTCAAGAATGTGGAGATAATAGAGGTCATAACCTTAATGCTCATCACAAAAAACAATTTGCTGAATTATTATCAGAATTCTTACATGAATACGACCAATTTTCACCAATAGAAGATAAAGAAACTTTAGTAAGATTAGCAATGAAATGGCAATCTTTTTGGGAAATAAGTAATGGCAAAACGCTTTGCGAAGATTGCCATAAGAATATAAAAAGATTAGAAAAATCAGAAAAAGAAACAAACGGAGGAATTTAAAATGGGAACACCAAAACCAAAAAATATAGATGTTACAAAATCTTTTACGATTAGTGGAGTTAAAGATATAGGAGACTATACTTATTGTTTATTGATAGATGGAGCTACTGATTTAGCTTTAATTAAAAGAATAAAAACAGATAATTCAGAGATAAAATTTTTGAAAATAGATAAAGGCAGTGGCGAATTAACTACAAAATGGGCATCTCCTGATGCTACAGGCATGAATTATGTCTGGATTCACCAGATTTAAGGAGTAAATAAAATGGCATATACATACAAATTTAATCCAATAGAAGGAATTTTTGATATAACAGGGGATTCCGAAGACATAAACGACCAAGCGTCATCTGGCTATTTCGATATTGGCACAATGAGAATACAATGGGGAAGAATAACATATACACAGGATGACCCAACAGCCATGACATTACCAGCACCTTTCGCTAATACTCCTTATTCAGTAATGTTATCACTTCATGAGTGGGAATATAATGATGGAAAAGGCCCTGCTAATGTTTCTAATGCCATATCAGTAGTTGCAAAATCAACAACGACGTTTACTGTAAACAGAGACAATGATTTAGCAAATGATACAGTATTTGATTGGGTGGCAATAGGATTAAAACCTTAAAAACGAGAAATTGAAGTATTGAAGACTAAATAGAAAAATATAATAAACTAATATAAATTAAGGAAATATAAAATGGCATATACATATAAATTTAACCCAATAGAAGGAATTTTCGATATAACAGGGGATTCCTTAGTCATAAACGACCAAGCATCGTCAGGTTATTTTGATATAGGAACAATGAGAATACAATGGGGAAGCATAACATATGACTCTGATACTCCAGTAGCTATGGCATTACCAGCACCTTTCGCTAATACTGACTACTCGGTATTATTATCACTACATATGTGGAATTATGATGCTGGAAAAGGCCCGATTAATGTTTCTAATGGTATATCTGTAGTTGGAAAAACAACAACAGTATTCATGGTAAATAGAGATGATGATTTAGCATTTGATACAGTATTTGATTGGTTAGCTATAGGATTAAAACCTTAAAAAAAGAACTAAAATATAAAAAATAATAAACTAATATAAATTAAGAAAATAATATGGAATATACAAAAATAGAAAGAAATCAAATTGTTAGTCAAGTAGAAAACGATTTAACATCAAAAAGTTCAAAAATACAAGAATTGAAAACTGAGATTTTTTATATTTTTGATTTAGAGCAAGAATTAAAAGAACAAATTCATAATCTGCGATTTAAAAGATTAAGGATGTTATTTTTAATACATAAATTAAAGGAGTTAAAGGGTGGCAGTAAAACAATATCTATATAATATTCCAGGCGATTATACATTTGATTCTGCGAAAGTAGATGTATCTGGAGGTATAGCTTCTTTAAAAGAAGATTTGACAAATGTATATGCTCGATGGCATCTTAATGAATCTTCTGGAACAAATGTTCCTGATTCTTCTGGAAATGGAAGAGATGGAACTTGTGTTAATATGGAAGATGCTGATTGGGTTGCTGGTAAATTAAATAATTGTTTATCTTTTGATGGAGTAAATGGATATGTAAATTGTGGAAATATTGGTGATTTTGAAAGAACGGATAGTTTTTCTATTGAATGTTGGTTTAAAACCTCTGGCAGTGCTCAAGTATTGCTTAGTAAAATGCAAGGAGCATCACCCTGGAGAGGTTGGGCGGTTGAAACTTATTCCACAGGAAAAATAGTAGTTTATTTAATCAATATTTTTGGTTCTAATGCAATTTATGTAAAAACTGATTTGGGTGGATGGAATGATAATGCTTGGCATCATTGCGTAGTTACTTATGATGGTAGTAGTTCTGCAAACGGAGTTAAAATTTATATTGATGATGCTTTAGAAGCTCATACAGCAGAAGTTAATAATTTAACGGATTCAATAAGAAACATTAATCCTTGTTGTATAGCAAGCCGAAACGGAACACTTCTCTATTTTGCTGGAGATGTAGATGAAGTAATAATTTATGATAAAGAATTAATTCAATCAGAAGTAACATTTAGATATAATTCTGGAGTTGGAAGAGAAAATTTTCTCTTTCCTACTGATAAACCAACAATAGAACCTATAGATTTATTTGACCCTACTACAGTAATATCTTGGGATTCTTTTTTAGAAACTTTAGGTGGAGGAAATGAAGGTTCTATAGGATATAATTTATATAAAGTAGATAAAGCAAATAAATATTATTGGAATGGAAGTGTATGGGTAACTGGAGGAAGCGGAAGTAATTATAATTCTCAAGTAGTAATCAATACAAATATAGAAAGTTTTGATGCAACTCCAGACAAAATTGGATTTATAGCATATTTAATATCAGATGGCGAACAGATTGTAGAATTAGATGAAAATCAAATAACTTATACTGTTAATCAACTTCCTTTAGTAAATGCTGGAAGTAATAAATCTTGTAAAGATAATGATATAATAGCACCTTTTAGCGATTGTTCTTTTTCAGACCCTGATGGAACAGTAATTAAAGCAGAATATAAAGTAGATGGAGAAGTAGATATTTGGACTGAAATTCCTCAAGGTGGTTATGGAACTTTATTAGAAGCAGTTCAGGCATTTAATTATCAATTTACTAATTCTGGAACAAAAACTGTTAGATTACAAGTAGAAGATAATGAAGGTGCAACTTCGGAGGATAGTTTAGAAGTAGATGTTCAAAAATTCCAAGTAATCTTTAATGTTAAAAATTTATCAGGAATTCATTTACCAGATATTAATTTTAATCCTGATGACGGAACTGGTTGGCAAATCGTAAATAGTCCTTTTACTTATAATTTTGACTATAATATTTCTGGTTATGATATTATTATTAATAAAACAAATTATAAAACTCAAACAAAGAATGTTCCATCAACTGACCATACAGAAAATTTTACACTTATAGCTTTAGGAGATATAGATGTGACGAGAGTATATTGTCCTCTTAGAATAAATATAAGCGATAGAAAACCACAAATTACTTTAAGACCTTTAAGAAAGAAAATAAATATAAAAATACAATGTCCAGAGGAGTAAAAATATGATTGAAGGACTAATAAAAGGCGATTCTATTACTTTTGAATGTAATATAGATGAAGATATTACAGACTGGAAAATCCGAGCAGAACTTTGGGATGATGGAAGTGTAGATATTAAAAAAGCAACCGTCAATAGCGGAGGTTCTGATGCACAAATAGAAATTACAAACGCTACTGATGGAGTATTTTTAATAAAGATAGATAAAGGTGAGACTACAAATATAGTTGACCAAGCTAATTTAGAGATAGAAATGGAAACAAACGAAGGTCGAATATATACGGTTTTTCAGAGTATTATCAAATTTACTAGCGAGAAAATAACATGGGATACACCATAAATGAGGAGGAAATAATTTTATGGAAAAGAAAATAACTAATATAGAGGTTCGAGAATTTTTAAATGATTTCGAAGCGAATTCGGAAACTACAATTCTTGAAGAAGGTAAAGAAAAGGCTGAATTAGAGAAAATAGCCGAAGCAAGAGGAATAAAGATTAAAGGTTCAAGGGATTTGGCTATATTTAAAACAATATATGCCTTTACTGATAGACCTAATGCCAATGGAGCTATTCTACCTAAAAAAGAGCTATTACGTGTTCTTCCTCAAATAGTAGGGAAACCTACTAATATTAATCATAATAGAAAAGGTGTAGTTGGTAGTTATATAGATTATAGGTATATACAAAAGGAAGATAAAGTTATTGCTTATCATACTTTTTTTAAAAGTAACTTTCCAGAAGAATTTGAACAGGCTCAAAAATTATTGAAGAAAAAGAAACTTTCTTCCTCTTTTGAAATTTGGAGTCCGAAAGATAAAAGAAAATTTAGGGCAGATGGTTCTTATGAATTACATCAAATGGAAATAGCTGGCGGTGCACTTATATATGAAGATGAGGAGAACGAACCTGCTTTTAAAAATGCTAAAGTTCTTGCTATATCAAAAAAAGATAAAGAATCAAATATGGAATTGGTTTATGCTTCTAAATATAAAGAAGAAGAATTAATTACTTCTGCTGGAGAAATTAAAAAAGAAGGAGAAGGGCGATTATTTACTAAACAAGAGTTAGACGAAACTGTTAAAACTATTTCTAAAATTAAATGCAGTAATTGTGGTGAAGAATTTGATTCTGGCGAGATAGCCAATATTAAATGTCCAAAATGTTTAGCAATTTTAGACAAAAGCGGAAATATGATTTATCCCCCACAAGTTAGAGATTTTAAAATGCTTTGTCCGAGTTGTAAAGTAAATAATTGGTTAGTTTTATCTAATAAAGAAAACAAATCCAAAGTTAGATGTATGAGTTGTTCAAAAGAATATGAATTAACTTTTGAAACAAGAATAAATTCTGTTGCTAAAGATTTTGCTTTCCTTTATACAAGCAGGGTAAGTTGTTTACAATGTCATACTCCTATTTATGTAGCAGGGGTTTCGACAAT
>SDBT01016600.1_pt1 | contig 11652 bp, 28 predicted proteins | sample 2277101 | NCBI WGS metagenome assembly SDBT01 (sample SAMN10404973, study PRJNA504765) | marine sediment metagenome | isolation source: marine sediment core GS10_PC15, 103 cmbsf | place: Arctic Ocean: Southern Knipovich Ridge | collected 2010
GTTACATTGCTGGAAAGTAAACGGTAATGATGTCTAAATCCGCGTAGGATAAGGTAGTGTACGAAAAGGCCACAGAATATTTGACGCCAGATAAAGGCTACTCCCCCCAATATAAGGGCTGGTGGTGACCGGGCGATCCGAGGACAGACAGCAATACAGCAGGCTACCAGCCCCCGTAAACTAAGCCGATGGCGGTGTTAAGACCAAAGGTGCTTCAATGGATGGATTTCACCTTGCAACCACAATGTCAGCGTTGCCCATCGGCTTATATGTCTCAGCGGCGTGACGGTAGTGCCAAGACGGTCGCAGTTGATAACGTGGCAGCAAAATGGTTGACCATCGCCCAAAAGGATGGCTGTGGCAACTGCCCGCTGGGACATTATTTGAATACAAGGGCCAGTATGCTAAACACGGTAGGCGTCGTGAGAACCGCCTTTATAAGCAAGAGCGAGAAGCTGTTGCCGTGTACTGTAGGCTTCTCACTGGCCCCGGATTTATATTCTTATGGCTGGTGGTAACACCTGGTGTGGAAACTTAGTTGCCATCAGCTTTTATTAGCTTTTCATCACCCTCCTCCGCTGGGTCATGGAGGACCCAAAGCCAAAGTGGCCCAGCATATTTTGAAACCCTTAATTTGAAAGGAAGTAGTTATGGACAATATCGAAATCACATGCAAAGTAAACGGTAAAGAAACACCTATTACCGATCTGTCGTCAGAAAACTGGGCTAAAATACACAAGGTGGCGGCGGCCGCACTGCCTATTCCGGTTGCGCAGTTGTGTCGGCATAAGCAAAGCACAGAAAACTGTAACAGTCGGCTTATACTGCAAATATCTGACTCACTAAGAGAGGCTATTGCCGCTAAGGCTAAAACGGTCATTATTGATTTGAGGGATGGCATGTGTATGGGATCCACGATAAACAAATCAAGAAACGGCTCTATGTGCCACGAATACGTTAACCACAAAGACCTAACCCCAAAGGGCTAACCTATGTCATGGGACGAAGCATACAACCAGTTAAGGAATAAGCCATGAGTGAAGACAAGCCAGATTGCCCGCATTACCACGAATGGACATGGGGCGAACCGCCCTTAGAGCCGGGCGAAAATGGGAGACTCATAACCGAACGGGAATGCAAAAGAAAAACCGGCTATCAAGGTGTAAGCTGTAGTGGCCATAAGATAGTATGTGAATTGGAGAATAAGCCATGAACGAAGAAATTAAAGCAACTATCAGCAGCACCGAAGCCCTTGACCAATTAAGCCCGCAGTGCATAGTCGAATACTTATCAATTGAGTACAAAGATAAGCACAAAGAACTTCTCGATGCCTTCTATGACGACGAACTTATTGAACGCCTCGGCGGCATCGACCAGATACTTGAAAATCACGGAGAGGCGGTGCAAGCTCACGTAGCTAATATTAACGCAAGCAATAAGGAGCATTTGGAATGAGAGATATAAAATTTAGAGGCAAAAGAGTTGATAATGGCGAATGGGTGTATGGGTGGCTATGTCAATCTTTCCGTGCTTCATTTATTGCCCCTTATGCTGCCAGAAGGAGTTACGATGGCAAGACCAAACAATGTGATATTGGTTATTTTTACGAAGTCCTCTCGGAAACAGTAAGCCAATACACCGGCCTCAAGGACAAGAACAAAAAAGAGTATTGGGAAGATAGCATTGTCAGGGGTATTAAATGTGAATATAATGACGCTAATACTATTGGAAAAGTTTACTATAATGAACATCACGCCGCATATTGGGTTTCAGATGATAAGACGTTTAACATGCCCTTAGGGAATGCGAATTGGTGGGAAGTCATCGGCAACATCCACGAGCACCCCGAACTAATGGAGCAAGCGCAATGAAACTAATCAAAGCTCTCGGCATTACATGGCTGATACTACAGCTTTTTCAAGGAATTGAACAATGAGTTGTTTTTTAGAAGCGTTAATCATCTTAGCTTTAATACGATTCATTATGTTTGGGGGTGAATGATGGACGAAGGACTATTCTACAACACACCCGGCTACTCAGGCGATAGGCTGAAAGCGGCGAAGATAAAGGCGTTAGGGCAAGAGTATAAAGTATTGAACATGCTTAGTGATGGGGCTGCTTATAGTCCCAGTCAGGTTTGTTCGTATATCCGCGAACTCAAGCCAAACACACCCATCACCAGCATACGCCGGGCAATGTATAACCTGACACGCAAGGGCTTACTCGTAAAGACTAATAAGCAAATCGAAGGCCCCTACGGGCACAAAGAATACCTATGGAAATTGAAAAGGTAACGGCAATGGCAAAAATAAAATTGACAAGGGGCTATTGTGTTATAGTTGATGACGACGATTATGAGAGACTCTCTCGTTTCAAATGGTATGCGAGTAAAGATGCGCATGGCATATTTGCGGCAAGGTGGAGGTCGGACTCGGAAAACGGAATCCTTCCCAAAAACATAAGGATAGGAAGAGAGATTTTGGGAGTTCTCAATCCATTTGTGAAAGTATCCTATCTCGATAAAGACCGCTTTAATAATAAAAAGGTTAATTTACTGCTCTGCCCTTCGCAAGAGGGCGTGTGCCAACACAAGCGGGGGAACAAAGAAGCTTTTTCTCCCTACAAGGGCGTGTGTTACGACAACCACAGGGCGAAGAGGAGAAAAAAATGGGTATGCTCTTTGCAGTATAGAGGCCAGAGAAGACGAAAAAGATATTTGACAGAATTAGAGGCTGCAACAGCCTACGATCAATTAGCAAAAAAATATTTTGGGAAATTTGCATTCTTAAATTTTCCAGAAAGGGAAGCCCAATGACAATCAAACAATTACTTGATATGCCGATAGGCCAAGAGACGAGCGGTAGCTTTGTGTTGCAGGTAATACACTGCCACAAGATGACAGAACACCAGTACGCTATGCCGGAATATCCCAAAGAGATTGCGGGGCGAAGCTACTGGCAACACGAAGTCACCCTGACCGATGGCATTGACGAAATGAAAGCCGATGTGATACTCAAAAAGAAAAGACAATTTTGCCGCTCAGAAGAATTAAGGATTAAATCCTGCGAGATTATAGCTGAAAGCTCTGGCGGCTACGGCAAGAAGCTATTGATCCACGAACACGAAAGAATAACCTATACGCCCGACCAGCTTGAAGAACCTCGTGTAATTGAGCAGCAGGGCACGAATAACAAGTGGGACAGAATCGCAAGGGGCAAGGTCAAAACCCACTTACTCGGTTCGTTTTTGGAAGGTTTCGGTCGCTGGCCAACTGATGAGGATAGGAAAAAATTGATAGCTTACGCAAATTGGTCAATGAGCCAGGAGGATAAGTACGATGGATAAAGATGAAGATAGTGTATATTCCTATCCCGGATGGGAACATATAAACTGTATTTGCAGCGGCGGGTTGCGATATGATTGCTTGGAACCTACTGAATGTGGCGATTGCAATGGGGCTGGCGTAATATACAGACATATAAAATCTGGTGTGTTAGCTGAATATCCTGGTGGTCCTTTTCTTGGAAGAGACCCAAAATGAAACCCGGCCAAGACTCCAACTTCCGCCAGCAGATTTCAGCCTTGACGCCACAGGAGCGTAGGCAGAAGCATCAGCAGATTAACGCTTACTTAGCAAATTTACGTAAGGAACACCAACGCCAGCAGGCAGCGGTAATAAATGAACTTGAATTGACAGGAGAATGTTATGAACAAAAAACTCAAGACAACCGACATCAAGGGCAAGCCCTATGTTGAGGTCAATGAGAGGCTTAGGTATTTCAGGGAAACTTATCCGGGCCACGCCCTTATTTCAAAAATACACGAATTGACGCCAGAGTATTGCGTTATAACGGCATGTGTTTTAGACGCGAATGGCTTGACATTGGCCACCGGAACGGCAAGGGAAGTCAACGGCGATTCTTTCATCAATAAGACATCCTACGTGGAGAACTGTGAGACTTCGGCATGGGGAAGGGCGTTGGGCTGTTTCGGCATAGGTATTGGTGGTTCAGTTGCGAGCGCCGAGGAGGTGGGGAATGCTATATTAAATCAAAAAACCGCAAAGAAGACCGACATAAACCCTCTACCCGGCGTAACCGTAACCACTGCCGACGATGGCCCGCCGGCAGAACCACAGATAAACGATATAGTCGAACAAGCATTCTGGAACTTTGAAATTGTATATAAAGATTCGCTGGCCAAAGGCTTCCATTATAGCAAGACTAAGCTTTACCAAGTAATCGAACAGAAAAATGGGCACCTCCCTGACGTCGAAGACCCTAAAGTGATTAAAGCCGATGCGATTAAGTGGATATTGGACAATGTCGGCCCCAGAGAAATTATGGAACAGGACAAAGAGTAATGGCAACGCATCAGGTAAAATCAATGATTGGCAATCAGCCGACGTTCGAGAAACCGCTTTCGGAAATACTCTCGGAATTGAAAGTGGGCGGGGCATTAAAGACATTAACCCCCATAGAGTATATCACTGAACAGCAGCGCAAATGGTTCAAGGGTGTCTTGTTAAAGGGTCTGGCAGAGCACACCGGCGATAGTGTTGAGTATTGGGAGGCCAAATTAAAGCTGGCAGTGTTACCGGACGATTTTAAGCCGTTCTATGTATCAATGGGTAGGCAAGTGTTGCCGGTCGTGCCGTCGATAACTAAACTTGGCAAGCGAAAAATGAGCGCGCTCATAGAGGGCTCTGTTGCCCACTTGAGGGATGAAACTATTTATAGCGACGAGTTCCTTTGGGTAACATTGCCGGACAAAGAATTAAAAAAGGCTTGACAAATGGATCTGATTAGTTTACAATTTTGTGCAGATAGGGTCATTCCCGAAAAGGCGATACATCCTGAATCGCCCTGCTGCACGAATTTTTCAGGAGCTATTGCAGGAGATAGTACTATGAAACGCATTGATATTTCAACCCCAAAGCTCCCAAGCACCTTCGCTTTAGTAGATGACAAAAAAGCACTGGAATTGTTCGGCGAGTTCGCTTTGACTAACAGAGAAATTTACCAGAACCAAGTTAGCCACAAAGAGTATTTTGATGAAAGGAACATGAAACATGGCCTCATACAACAAAATTATGCTCATTGGCAATCTGACTCGTGACCCCCAACTATCTTACTTACCTTCTACTACAGCAGTTGTAGAGTTCGGGATAGCGACGAACCGTAAATGGAAGGGCCAGGATGGCCAACAGCACGACGAAACGTGCTTCGTGGACTGTCAAGCCTTCGGCAAGCAAGCAGAGACGCTTAATAAGTATATGACGAAGGGCAAGCCTATCTTTATCGAGGGCAGGCTCAAGTTTGAAAGCTGGACGGCCCAGGACGGTTCCAAGCGATCTAAACACAAGGTTGTGATAGAAGGGTTCCAATTCCTGCCAGATGGCCAGCAGCGAGAGCCACAGGCCCCACCGCACGCTAATAACGAGCCAGGTGACGGGGGTGCCGCACCGTTCTGATATGTCAACCTACATCTGCACAAAATGCCATAAGCGTAAGCCAGACGATGAGTTCTACCGGTGCAAGAGTAATAAGCGGGGCAGAATGACCCGGTGCAAGGCGTGTTCGATGACGTGGTATTATCGCAAGAAGTTGAAAATGCTTAGAGAAATAAAGGCGATAATTAGAAATATAGTAAAGGACGCAATTAAATATTAACCATAAGTAGGAGTAAGAAAATGATTGATTGGGAAAATTTTGTAAAAGATTTTGTTGCAGAGGTTGATTACGACAGATCCAAAGATTTAGATGCCTCGACAGCAGAAGTCCCCGAAGAAGCCCAAGCCGCTCTCGATGGTCTTGTTAGAGTGGCAAAGAGGGTTGCAAAGAAATATTTGGGTTTTGAAGAATCTTAAAGCACGGACGCACTGGGCGGCGAAGCATGGAATGAATTGGAATTGTTTGGAACATTAGTTGAAAACGAACTTCGCCGCCATATATTGGAGTAGTAATGAGCAAGGACTTTGAATATGACTGAAATAGAGACACGGCAGATAACGGAAAAAGAATTGGAAATATTAAAACCTTTTTCCAAAAGACATAAAACATCTCTGTGGGGCAGCGAAAGCGGAACAACGCCAACGGTTGTCCATACGGTCTTTGGCGATGGACATTCGATCATAACTCTCGAACCGACAAATGATCGACCGTCATACTATGTGATGCTTGCGGATTCAACTATTAAATGCTTCGAGGATGCCCTTGAATTTATCTCTTGCAACGAGGAACTTGTATTCCAAGCGATAGAGGAAGAATACGGAAATGTTGATGACCAGCAATACGACGAGGAGGAGAACGAGATTGATGATGACTTGTATGTAGATGGTGAAATGCCGCTGAATATTGGTTCTGGCTATACGGCTGGATATTTTGACAATCAACCCTTGCAAAAGAAGAGCAGAGAATAGGTCAGATGGCAATGTATGAAATGTTTAAGGAGAACGAAAGATGAATGAAACAATTAAGGACACACTTACCCTTTTAGAAGAACGAGTTTGAAAAGAATGTGAATAGTATTAAGGTAAAAGGAAAACGACATGGCTATTGAAATTGGAGTAAAGGGGTTTGAATTTCCTCAGTGGGTAATTGACATTTACAACGAAATGGCCCCAGAGGAAAGAGAAGCCAACACAAAGGCTAATATTTATGGGCTATGTAACAAAATAAACGACGAGAAACTAAACAGCTTTGAAATAAACCCACTCATATCCGACCTGTCGAACAGATGCAGAAGATTAGATGATCCAAAACAGGTAGCGATTGCGATTATCTTAGCCGATAGTATCTACCCCCATGCGTATTTACCGGGAATGTCGGTAGAATCCAAAACCTGTATTCACTGTCAGCATACATTTGAAACCCGAATAAAAGACCCTTGCTGCCCTGAGTGTGATAAATGGAAATGGAGCAAGAAAGATGGCGAAGATAAAACGCCTGACCACAGCTTTACGGCGTAGAGCATAACGATTTAGCCTGGAGCTATAATGACTAAGCGATTCGTACCGCCGACGATAGAAGAATGCGAGGCTTACAAGGCGCAAGAAAACCACTATCTTGTGAACGTGGCTGTGTTTTGGAACCATTACGAGACAGTGGACTGGAAGGTCGGCAGAAGCGGCAAGATGTCTAACTGGCATTCGGCAATGGCTGGCTGGCAGGCGAGGGAAGAGGCTAAACGTGGCATTAAGCCCAGCCATAAATGCCTTGTCTGCAAACAACCCGGCTTTGCAACCCGATTGAACAAGAAGAACAAACAAGTTTGGCTGTGCAAGAATTGTCACTGGTATATAAAAGTGGCTGGCTACGAAAAAACATGGGGCTGGCTATCTAAGGCTGAGATCGAGCGCAAAGCCCAAGAGGGTAAGGCTAAGTTAAGACATTAAAGGAGCTAACCAATGAGTAAATATCACGCGAGAGAAATAGATTATTTGGCAGCAAACATACACACATGGGCGAAGGGCAAGGGTTTTTGGTGGAAAGACAGAAATGATGGAGAAATGATAGCCCTGATGCACAGCGAGCTATCTGAGGCGTTAGAAGCCATTAGGCATGGGAATCCACCCGACGAACATTGCCCGGAATTTAGCTCTGTGGAGATAGAGTTTGCAGATTGCATTATCCGCATCCTTGATACATCAGCAGCAAGAGGGTATCGGATGGCGGACGCAATAGCGGCCAAAATGAAATTCAATGAAACCCGCCCACAGAAACACGGGAAGGAATTTTAGGAGCTAACCAATGACAGGTATATTCAGAGCGTGGGATAAGAAGCAAAAGAGGTACGCACCCAAAGAAACATTATGGGATTTGTATATTGCAAGCGATGGCAAGGTAATGGGGAAGGAGGGCATAGCTCAAACCGCTTTTTTAGACGTTACCGACCGCTATGATATTGAGTGGGAAACGGGCAAGCAAGATAAAAACGGCCAGAGGATAAGCGAGGGCGACCGGATGGGCGTACCATCTTACCCAGGCCATATTAGCTATTCGGCTAAAACATTTCCGGCAATTATAGAACACGATGGAGTGTCTTTTGTTATGCGTTGCGAAGATGGGCGACTTGAACCTATTGATTCAATATATAACGTGGGCCTATACAACCCATGTAGAGGGGAAAGTAGCTATGGTACTATCGTCGAAATCATCGGCACTATCCACGACGAGAAAGGAAGTGAGTAATGGAAACAGAAAATAGAATGACCGTCGAGACTGTAGATATATGCACTTGCGGTATAGTAATGCACCAAGACAATCCTGATGATTATGATACATTAGGTGCGACCAGTCCTGTTTGTTGTCCAGCTTGCGGCAACGAAGTTTTCCAAACAATCAAGCAACTCCAAGCCAAGAATAAAGAAAAACAGGAACTTATAGATGAGTTATGTTCGCAAGAACCTTGCCCGAAATGTGGCTGTGGCGTAACTGGGCAATGCCTTGGCTGTATAATCAAGCAACTCCAAGCCGAGCGCGAGCACTTAGTTAGCGTCGTCGAGGCCACACGGCAAGATAATGCAGATTACCTCAAGGGCACGCTGGAAGAGAAGCTCAAAGCCAAGAACGAGAAGCTGGCAAAGCTATTAGATGACGTGATGTGCGAAGTGGCGGTAAGCTGTATCCTCAAGTACACCATCAAGCAAACCCTAAAGGAGAACGCAGATGACGAAGGATAAGATAGGATTCGGCACAGACAGGCTATTTAGGCGCAAATTCGGCAACGAGCCTCGTCATGTAGTAATTGCAGAGCGTGAATTTAATTTCAAGAGCAAATTTGAGTACAGGTATGCCCAGTATCTGGAAATATTGCGAGAGCAGGGGCATTGTGCAAGCTGGGATTACGAACCGGATGTATTTACGTTCGAGGACGAAGTGAGGGGTGCTAAGATATATACACCCGATTTCCGCATAACCCTGAACAGCGGTAACTTTGAGCGCCACGAGACAAAGGGCTTACTATCAGGAAGTGATGTAACTAAGTTCAAGAGGATGGCCAAATACTATCCTAAAGTTGACATTACCCTTGTCTTTATGAGAAGCGATAAGAGGCAGGCAAATAGAATCAGAATGGCAATGAAGTATGTGCGTGACGTTAAATATATCGGCCCGACGCTAAGGAAACTTGGTAGCTTAATAGATATGAGTTGAAGGAAATAAGTAGATGACAGCATTTGAGAAATGGTATAAAGAGAATCAGATATACGCTGATCGAAGTCATGCTAAAGAATCATGGAAAGCGGCTTTAAGTTGGCTCTACGACAAATTAGACTACAGCCAGGAACACGAAGACATTAAGGATATAATTGAAGAGGAGTTAAAATGACAGCAGAAAAACTTATCGAAGCGCAATTAGAAAAATGGTATCAAGAATCCGAAGGCTCCTGTTGTATTTGTCATCAGGCTGATTATCCAGTAAAGGGGGATAAGTCAGGTTACGACGAAGTAACATCAGAAGAAGCAGAACAATGGAGCATAGACCACGCGGAGGGTTGTGCTGTATTGGTTCTTGAAAAAGCCCTCGCAGCCCTCGCCGCCGAGCAGGAGGAGAAAGAGAAGCTGGAAAAGTGGCAGATAAAACCGTCAGAAGCAATTTGCCTTACTGACTTAGCTTGTCGCTATAAAAAGGTATTCAAAAATGATTAACCAAGTCCTCGCGGGCGAAGGAGAGCAAGGTGGATAATGTAATACTCGCCGGCGTAGAAATAAAATGCTCAGAGTGCAATGGAACCATAAAGCAACGCTTAGGCGGTGGCTGGATAGACTGCCGATGTGGCAATGTTGCCACGGATGGCTATTACTATAGGGTCAAAACACGATTAGCAAAGGAAAGCAAGAATGATAGCTAACTTTACCATCCTCGGAGCATTGATAGCTGCATGTATATTGTGGGCAGTTGTAGAAGCAATTAAAGGTTTGTCAATATTATTTTATCTTTTTGAAGGAGTCAGAAAATGAATGATTTACTTGAAGCACTAAAAGGAAAAAAGACTTATTTAATCACTGCATTGGTGGTTATACTGGGGGCTTTGCAGGGACTTGATGTCTTCATTATGCCCGATTGGTCTTGGCCGATTATAGGCGCAATTGGCCTCGGCACTCTCAGGGCTGGCGTCAACAAGATAGCCGAAACCGTCAAGCCAAAGGAGGATTCCGATGGTTAGTTGGGCTGCCTTCGCCGCTGGCGTAGTGACCATTATTGTTATGGTCTTTAGGTGGTACGGGGGCAAGGAGCGCAAGAAGAAGAAGGAATTAGATGCCCAGGTTGACGGCATGAAGAAAGGAGATGCTCAAAGTGTACTTGAAGCTTTTGATGATTAGTCTTTTGTTGGTGGCCGGATGTGGAACGACGCTTAATATACTGTCGCCTGACCATATCCGAAGGGTGTGTGCCCCGGCTACGGTAACGGACTGCAATGGTGTAGATGCTGAAATTAAGTATGACGGCTGGTATATCTCCGACCGGACAATGAAAAAGGTAATGAAGGCCAAAGCTAAGTAGAAAGGATTGGTATGAAGTATTTACTTAAGATTTTTTTATTGGTTATTGTATGGCCGCTTGCCCTTTTGACTATTTGCGTGCCATGCTTTATTTGGCTCTGTAACCACTGCTTCGGAGGCGAAAAAGATAGTTCGCTCGAAGAAGCCATTGGGTCGATGGCTTATTTCTTATGGCACCTCAAAATCAAACTCCCCAAGGAATAAAATAGATTAGCCTCGCTCTCGCCACGGACGGCGGGGGTGGGGCAGAAAGGATGTTAGGCTCACTCCTTAGCCTTAGCCAGCATATCCCGTATTTGGTCCTTGAGTTCTGAGATAGCTTCCTCAAGCTCCTTATTGCGCTTCCGCAAGTCCTCATTCTCTTGTTCTATGCGACAAGTCATTACAAGCCCTTTCGAGTATTATGACTGCCATGTTAGGTACTTCTTGCCCTTACGGGCCTCCTGCGAAGCCTCACGGACTCCTATGTATGGCTTTAATCTCGTCACTTATACCCCTGAGCATGGCTTTTTGTTCATCATATCGCTCTTTGGAAACCTTTTTCTGCTCAGCCATACCCTCGTTTATATGCCCAATGTCCTTTTCTATGCCAATAATGGAGTTTTCGAGTTTGTCTGTTTCATCAACAAGCTCCTTATCTCTGGCGTCATCGACCTCCACATGCTTCTCGATAGCCTTAGTATTGCCACCTATGTCGCAAAAGCCAGCAACAAGGCCAGCGAATACGGCCAGTAGCCCCGCGATTACTGAAATAACCCTAACTTTAGTTGCCCAGTTGTTGCCGTTCTTTGCTTTAGCCATAGTTAGTTCCTTACTGTAACTGCACTTTTAAAATACCTTCATTTGTGTCGTTATACATCAGCCAGACTGCGTTAGCGTCACTATCTCGCCATATCGCCTGCTCGCCTACGTCTATTTGCGTACTGCCAGTTCCGTTAGCTGGCTCTGTTGTTTGAGAAATTCTCCGAGGATAGAACCCAGCACTACCGGCAAAGCTCTGATCTCCGGTCTTACTAACTTGTACTTCGTTCGTACCATCACCTATCGTAAGTTTTTTATTAGCTAATAACTTAATGTCAATATCTTCGCTCGCTTCTATACTTAAAGAAGAACTGACAGCATTTATTTCTGATACATCGGTTCCTGA
>SDBT01016601.1_pt1 | contig 11651 bp, 15 predicted proteins | sample 2277101 | NCBI WGS metagenome assembly SDBT01 (sample SAMN10404973, study PRJNA504765) | marine sediment metagenome | isolation source: marine sediment core GS10_PC15, 103 cmbsf | place: Arctic Ocean: Southern Knipovich Ridge | collected 2010
TAGGTTCTCTGTCACGAGTCCCGGTTGGAGCCGGGAAACGGAAAGCCCTGTGTATAGCTCGGGCAGACGAAATCTTCTTTAGTCACCTCCATTGAGCGCACATGCAGCCTCCATAGGCAGGGGCTGGTGCTGCGTGTTAGTGGGCTCCTCCCGGTCAGATCAAAGCCACACGGCGCTGCGATTCTGTTGCCGAACCCAGCCGTGGAGGTAATGCGAATGACGTTGGAACAAGACCCAGCAACAACCGAAGCAGGCAACATTCAAATTGTTGCCCCGGGGGAAGAACCCGCCAAACCGGAATCTGACGCAGGTCAGCCCGATGCGGAAACCATGAAGGCCGCTAACGCAGAAGTGAAAGCGTGGGCGGAGCGAGTGGGGTCGGAGAACAAGCAGTTGCGGGAGGGGGCCATGAGAACGGCTCTCACCGACATCGGCTTGAACTTCGAGCAGGGACTGGGTGTGGCCATCGCCGACAGTTATGAAGGTGTGATCACAGCGGAGGCGGTCAGCGCCTACGCCTTGGAGAAGTACAAGCATCAGGCGGCTCAGGCAATCGTGCCCCCCGTCGTGGTCGCCGGTGAAAAGCTGGACGACCTCAACGCCTTGTCCTCTCCGGTGACACCACCTGTGAAGGTCGACGAGGCGCAGGAAGCCACCGACAAGATGTTCGACCCCGAAGCGGGAGTCGACGAAGCAAGAACGTCGCTGGCTCACAAGATGGCCCAGTTCAACCAAGAGCATTACCTACCAAAAAACCAGGAGTAGACAAACCTTTTTTGGAGGTGACGACAAATGGCCGCATACGGCACTGGTAACCAACCAGCCGCTGCCGTTCCCACAGGTGGAGCAGCGGGACATGGTACGTGGAACCTTCCCAACTTCGTTGGGGAACTTTTCAAACTGTCGCCAATGGAAACACCCTTGCTCGCCATGATCGGTGGCATGTCAGGAGGGATGCAGATAGCTGCACCCCAGTTCACCTGGCAGGACACCCTTCACCGAGCACCCGCCCTGACCGCTACGGACAGGACGGCTATCGAAGGTGACGACGCCAAGTTCCAAGTTCAGAGCCGTTCCGAGCGGACGAACGTGGCGGAGATTTTCCAGTACGGCGTGGAACTGACCTACACCAAGCAGGCCGCAACAGGTCTGCTCGGTTCGTCGGGTACGACTCCGACCACCGGAGCCGAGCAGATTCTCGGCACCCAACCGGTGCAGGACGAGATGGCGTGGCAACTCCAGATCAAAGTGGAACAGTGCGCCCTCGACTTGGAGATCAGCCTTCTCACCGGCACTCTCGCCTACCCGGCCGACGGGACAGCCCGTCAGACCCAGGGGGTTATCGGTGCCATCACCACCAATGCCACCGACACTGACACTGCGGCCGACTGGTCGACTGCGGCTCCCGCAGTCATCAAGGGCAAGCAGTTGGTGAACGAGACAGCGTTGGCCTTGTACATCAACGGTGCTCCTCTCAGTGGCAACTATGTTGTCATGCTCGGTGGAGCGGCGAAACTGTTGGTGTCGAGTGACTTCCAAGAGGGCAACGGCAACATCAGCCCACGTTCCTACAACGTGTTTGGCGTCAACGTGACCGACATCGAAACCGACTTCGGCCGGTTCCCGATAGCCCTCAACCGTCACCTCAACGCCGAGACGGTGTTGTTCCTCAACCTCGACGTGCTGGCACCGTGCTTCCTGCCCATCCCGGGCAAGGGGCACTTCTTCCTCGAACCCCTCGCCAAGAGCGGGTCGTATGACCGGCAACAGTTGTACGGGGAGATCGGGCTCAAGTACGGGCCGGAAGGTTGGCACGCCAAAGTGGTCAACTTCGACGCAGTGACCGCTTCCGCATAACCGAACGGTTTTAGGGGGCGGGCTAGTCTCGCCCCCGAAACCAGAAAGGAACAACCATGGCTCTTGGAATCGTTGCCGCCTTCCGTGACAACATGCTCGACGAGTTGACGGCAGGCATCGACCAGGATGCCGGTGCGGGCGACCTGGTGATCCTCGACGGCACCCGTCCGGCCACCGGTGGGGCCAAAACCACCACGTTGGCGACCCTGGTCCTCACCGACCCGTTCGCTGCCGCCGCTTCCGCCGGGGTACTTACCGCCTCTTCTATCAACGACGACACCTCAACCGTGGCGGGAACCGCCACCTGGTTTCGTCTTGAAGACAACTCGGGTGACGCCATCATCGACGGCGACGTGGGCACGTCAGGGTCGGATTTGAACCTCAACTCGGTTGCCATCTCGGCGGGAGGAACCGTCTCGGTCACTTCGTTGGTGATCACCGCAGGCAACCCCTAGATCGGAGTAGCCGATGACCTGGCGTACGGTTTACGACGAAGCCACCGGAGGAGACGTTGCCAATGGTGGTTACCTGTCGTCCGGCACCGTTGTCACCGACCCACTTCCCCGAGGACTGGCTTCCAAGGTGGAGACCGGACCACCCCAACAGGAACAGTGGAACACGACCACTTTGGAGTGGGAACCGATCCCTACACCGCCACCCGATGTTGACCGGGCCGACGAGGTTATCGTCGCAATCAAGGCAGTCCAACCGATGAACGGTCGGGTTGAGGATGCTGTCCGAGCAGAAGTAGAGAAGGTTTTGGGTGATGTTCGGATGCGTGACTCCGAAGAACCCTATGAGATAGAGATACGGAGGCGACCATGACCTCGACGTTGTGGGCTGGCGGCGCTGTTGCACTAGGCAACGAGGCTGAGATATTCGACTCCTGGCAAACTGACGGAACAGTGGTAACCGCCCACGCAACGATTCACACCAAAGGTTCTTGGGTCGAACTCGACGCTTCCACAGCCTTCGACGTGACTTTCCTTTACGTTGGTGGAGACAATGCTGGTGTCAACAACACTGACACCAGCATGCTTGTCGACATTGGCATCGGTAGCGCAGGCAACGAAAAGCCACTGATCGAGAATATCCCCTGTGGGTACTCTGCCATTGAGGCTTGGCATCCCGCCGGATTCCCCATTTTCATTCCCAAAGGAACCAGAGTATCGGCCCGTGCCCAAGCCAAAATCACGTTGGACACTGTCGAAATTTTGCTCTACCTTTTCGGAGGTCGCTCTTGGCTGGGGGAGACATTCCAAGTGGTGGAAACGATGGGGGCGTTGACCGCAGCGTCAGGCGGAACCGTTCTTGGGGGTAGTGGGATCGTTGAGATAGTGGCTTCAACGGCTAACCACTACAAGGCGTTGGGTCTTGTGTTTGATCTTGGGCAAGCCTCTTCGAGCGGGGGTGGGGCTGACCGAGTTGTGGAGATTTTCGTTGGGGCTGCCTCCTCAGAGAAGACGCTGATCGAGAAAATCGACTTCCGATCAGCGAGTTCTGAGGAGGTCGAGTGGGTCATTCCGTTTCACGGTTTCATTCCTATGCGGTTCAACATCCCGTCAGGCAGTCGGCTGTCTGCTCAGGCAATCGGCAGTCGGGGATGCGGTCTAGTCATATTCGGATTCAGGTAGGAGGTAAGTCATGGCAGCTAGTTCACATGAGGCGGGATCACAAACCTCGTCGGGTACTACCGAACACACCCTCAACACCACCGACCCTGACCTCACCGACGGAGCCTTCCAACTGTGGGTTGACCTGGCGACGATGGTCGACGACGACATTGTGACCCTGCGGATTTACGAGAAGGTGGAGAACGCCTCCGGCACCCAACGACTGATATGGGCGGCCAGCTACAAGCACACTCAGGCTTACCCGGCGGTCCTCTCCCCACCGCTGATCCTCCTGTTCGGTTGGAAGATGACACTCCAAAAGGAAGCCGGGTCTAACACCGCCTTCCCTTGGAACATCAGACTGGCCTAGCCCATGTCGTTCGAGGGGCTACTTCTACTCACCCCGGAGGCTGCCGACGGGGACATCACCGGCACGGTGGCAGTCACCCTCGCTGACCATACGGTTGTTGCTTCTGGCTTCCTGACGATCACCGGATCGTTAGCCGAAACGCTCGCCGATCACACGTCGGCTGCGTCTGGTTTCCTGACAATCACTGGTTCCCTTGCCGAGACCTTGGCCGACCACACCGTGGTCGCCTCCGGTGTCGTCGATCAAATCACCGGCTCTCTGGCGGTCACCCTTGCCGACCACACCAGCGCAGCTTCGGGTTTCCTCACCATCACCGGGTCTCTAGCCGAGACCCTGGCCGACCACACCTCTGCTGGTTCCGGTTTTCTGACGATCACCGGGTCTTTGGCCGAGACTCTTGCCGACCACACGTCGGTGGCTTCCGGTTTCCTGACGATCACTGGTTCCCTGGCAGAGACTTTGGCTGACCACACGGTGGTCGCCTCGGGGTTGGTCGACCTCGTCTCCGGCACTGTCGCCGTCACCTTGGCTGATCACACGGTGGTGGCTTCCGGGTTTATCCACATCACCGGCACCATCGCTGTAACGCTCGACGATGCCACTAGCGCCGCCACCGGGGTGGTTTGGGTCATTGGGACCGTGGTGGTCACTCTGGCCGACCACACGGTGGTTGCCGTGGGCACAGCGGTAGCACTGGTGAGTGTGGGTATCCCCGGGATCACCAAAGTCGGTCTCGACCAGGGCCACACCCACGTTTCGGAGCCAGCTACGATTTCGTCCAGCAAGGTGAGTGCTGTTGATGGGCCCACTCGACCCGGCGGTGACCAAGACCAGTCCCGAGTAGGAGAGTGACCCGTGGAAGAACAGCGTCAAGGTCACATCGACCTACAAATGGAGTTCAAGAAACATCTGGACATTTCGTTGCGAGCGGAACAACGGTTCCACGATCATGTCGCCCGGTTCGACCGGTTTGAGGAAGACCTACTCACGGTGATTGCCGGGCCCGAAGACCCCCTAACCAAACAGCGCAACGGAGGGATGCGGGGCGAGATGGGACAGATGCGGAAAACCTTTGAACGGTTCGAGTATCGGGCTGCCAACGGGGGGATCAACACCAAGTGGTCGTTCTGGCAGAAGATGGCAGTAGGGGTAGCCCCGTTCGTTGTTGGCGGAGGCTTCGCCTTGATCACTTCTCTAGTCGAGCAACAGTAGGCTGAACCTATGCCAGCACAGACACCAGTCAGCGTCGGCACCGCCTACTACCAACAGCACGACACCGCACCCAACCTGGTGCGAACCTTGTTCGAGGGTGACGGGGTCACCCCCATCGACCTCACCGGGGCCACCATCACGATCCGGCTCGGCTTCCAACGGGACCTCCACTACTACTCGCCGTACACCCCCATCGTCGATGCCGGACCCTGCGTCATCGTCGGCGCTGCCACCCTCGGCGTAGTGTCATGGACTCCCCTGACCGTAGACATGAACATTCCCGGCTCGTTCCATTTCAGGTTCAAGATCACCTTCTCCGGCGGTGCAGTCCAAACGGTGCCCGCCCACACCTACGAACGGTTGGTCATCACCACTCCAATCGGAGGGTTCGAGCAACTATGACCGTTGGTGCCATCGTCGACCGGCTGTTCCGCACCTACCTGTACCCGCCGGACGCCCAACCAGCCCAATGTTCGCTCAACGGGGCGATCACTGATGTGGCCACCAGTCTCATCGTCGACAACTTCGTGGTTCCCGAAGACGAGTTGCTGATGGCGGCAGGAGTGATCATCGAAATCAACTCGGAACTGATCAAAGTGATCACCTACGATTCACCCACGTTGACCGCCACCCTGGTGGAACGAGGGTTCGCCGGTACTACCGCAGTCACCCAAGCCGACAACGCCAACGTCATCCTGTCCCCCCCCTACGCCCGACTGTCAGTGTTCGAGAGTGTCGCCGACAACATCATCACCCTCTACCCCCGGCTTTACACGGTGACCGCCGGGTCAGTGATCGGGGTGGGCAGCGGTGTCGCCACCCTCGATGACGCTTTGGCTGTCGAAGTGGTCGAATGTTGGGGCGAAGGACTGTCCTCTACCCAAGACATCGACGCTCGCATCGTCGACTTTCATCCTTCCACCGGAGGGCGGGCTTTGATCACCAGCGTCCGGGTTGGTCAGGTGTGGGTCCGCTACCGTCGCCGGTTCGGGGATGCCGCCGACGAGACCGCCACCCTGGCCAGCTTGGGCATGGAAGAACGATGGGTCAACATTGTGATGGCAGGAGCCGCCGCCGACATATTCGCCGGACGTGACCTGCCCGCCTCGGAAACCCGATGGGTGGGAGCAGCCTTGGAAGCGATCAACATTCCGGTCGGCACCCGCTCCACCCTGGCCCGCCAGTTGGCCGCCTACCGAGATCATCTTCTCGGGTTGGCGCAACGAGAAATGAAAGCCGAATACCGGACCAAAGTCCACATGCGGCCAGCCACCCAAATGATGGCCAGGGGCTCCTGGGGCTAATGGTCATAGCCGTCACCCGACCCCGGGCGCAAGGGTACGGCGCTCAAGTAGGAGACGACTGGTTCCGTCTCGCCGCCAACCCTGACCAGCCGCTGCGGATTTACACCCGTGACTCGCTGGCAGACCGGCAAGAACAAGGCGACAACCCTGACGAAAACGTCCTCGACTTGGGGTTCGCCTTCTCCCGTTCCAACCTGACCGGAGGGGAAGGGATGGACCGGTTCCCCCGAGAAGTCGGCGAAGTTTCCAGAGACACCGACGAAATCCGGTTTTGGGACAGTGAGAACTTCGACATTCGACGACCTGCCGCCGGTGGCCGTTACAGCCTGAAACTGGTCAAAGACGTACTCGACTTCTACACCCCCACCGCCAACCCGAAAGACATGGGGACCTCCAAAGACGCCATCTACATCATCAACGGGTCCACCGTGGAACGGTTCGACGACTGGGCTGACACCACTCCCGAAGACACCGATGTCATCGGAGTCACCCTGGTACAACTAGCGGTAGGTCAAGACAATTCGGTGGCAGTGTTGGACAACGCCGGGGATGTCTGGTTCAAAGGCTCCCAAACCAACACCTACCTCAAAGTCTACGATTCGGCCACCGCTGACGGTGACGACGGGGTGGCCATCTGGTGGGTGAAAGACCGAATCATCATCGCCACCAACGACGCTGCCGCCGCCACCCAAGGAGCCCTGGTAGAAGTTGCTCCGGTGATCGGCGGTACTCCCTCCACCCCCACCGAAGCGGGCACCGTGTCCACCTTCGACACCTTCGAGGGGGAGTGCTACTCGGTGATCGACGCCGGACACGCCATCGTCGCCTGCTTCTCCGACGGGTCAGTCCGGTCGTATGTGCCGGAAGCCGCCAACCCGGGAGACACCCCGGTGCTCACCGTCCGGGCCAAACGTCAAGTGCCCGCCGGTGAAGTCGCCTACGCCCTCGGCGAGAACCTGGGGGTCCTCCTCATCTTCACCGTCGAAGAGATACCTTCCTCGTCGAAAACCATCGCCCGGGTTTACACCGCCATCGTCAAAGACGTTCGCTTCGACTTCGTCGTCGGCGACTTCCAACTGTTGCGAACCTGGGAAGACAGCATCGAAGCCGCCCCCTCCTACACCAAACACATCGTCTCCACCCGAGACCAAATGTTCTTCTGGATAGGGGAGACCACCACCACCTACAACCTGTGGCGGGTAGACATATCCACGTTGGGCATTTTCCGACATGCCGCTCACAGTCGAACCTTGGCTGTGGGCACTGTCATCTTCGACGACCGGCTCGCCTTCTGCGACGGAGCCGACGTGGTCATCGAACACCTCACCAACTACATGGCCGACGGGTATCTGATCACCCCCAGCATCAACTTCGGGCTCAACACGGCGATCAACTGGGTGTCGTTCACCATCGAAGCCACCGGATTGGACCCTACCGGGGTTGCCATCACTTTCTTCCGCAGCGACGACCCTGCCGCCCTCCTCGACAAGACCCACGCCTCCTGGGTGAAGGTCACCACCCTCACCACCCAAGTGCAGTCAGGTGTGGAACAGGCGGTCATCAACGCCACCTCCAACAGTCTCGCCCTCCAAGTGCAAGCCACCAGGTCACTGGTCAAAACCGACACTCCCAGTTTGGAACGGTTCGCCACCAGAGGACTACCCCGTCACCGTGACTGGATAGCCGAAGTGCCGATCAACGTTTCCGACATGGTCGAAGCCCCGGGACGGATGCCGCTTCACGTCACCGGCCACGGTCACACCATTCACACCAAACTGCTTGACCTGCAAGGCAAGTCAACCACCCTGGTGATCCCCGACCCGCCCACCACCATCCAAGGGATCGTCGCCAACATTGACGAACCGGTCGAATACATGACCGCACGAGGCAGCCAAGGTCGTCTCGCCATGATGATGTTCCGAGGCAACCGTATCGGTGGAGGACAAGTGGTGCTAGGAGTCGGCAACGCCGGGTGGGGTGTCGCCGCCAGGGGGATCACCACCTATGGTATTGGAGAAGTCCAATGAGCAGCAAAACCAATGCGTTCAACGCTTACGAAAGCAAACTCAACGGTGGGATCACCGACTCCGCCACCTCACTGATCGTCGACGCTGCCGGGGGAATGGTCCACCCCGCCTACCTGGTTCTCGAACCGGAAGACGCCGCCCTCCGAGAAGTGATCAAAGTGGGCACCATCTCCGGCACCACCTTCTCCGGGTTGACCCGAGGGTTGGCAGGGTCAGCGTCAGGAGGCCAAGCCCACGCTTCCGGTGCTGTCATCCGGTCGGTGCCGGTACACCAAGAACTCGACGACATTTACACCGACATCATCGCCCTCGAAGCCGACCAGATTACCAACGGCAACAGCCACGACCATGTTGGTGGTGACGGAGCACAAATAGACCACGGGGGAACAGGCGGGCTTGGCGACGATGACCACACTGACTACCACACCGATGCTCGGGCTGTCACTTGGCACGACGCCGACGACCATTCAGGTCTGGAAGAGACCCTAAGTTTTTCCGAGTTGGGAGTGTTGATTGTCAAGACCGGGACGGTGCGCTGGTATCCGCCGGTCAACATCGTCATTGTCGACGTGGCCATCATGGTGGGAGTAGCCCCAACCGGTGCCACCGTGATCGTCGATGTCAACAACGCTGGCACCACCATTTTCACCACTCAGGCCAACCGTCCGACTGTCGCCGCCTCCGGTTTCCACGACGTGTCCGGTACTGCCGATGGTGATGTCACCCTGACCGCCGACACCGACTACATCACCGTGGACATAGACCAGATTGGTTCGACCATCGCCGGTTCGGATTTGGTTGTCCAGATCAGATACACCAGGGCGTAATGGGTGTTCTAACTGTTGCGTCGATCCGAACTTCTGCCGAGCTATACAATCGTCGTCAGGCTCATATGTGGGGGCGAACTTCCAAGGATGTTTTGTGGTGCATGGTTTACGCCGCCAGCCAGGTTGAATTCTTTCACTCAGAAGACGATGGTGTTTCTTGGACTGAAGACACTGGCGCTGAGTTGACAAGTGGTGCGAGTGGTGGGGCCATCGAATCGAATCTTGATATTGACATTCCAATGGCAATGTTCGTTGACGTGGACAACAACATTTGGTTAGTGGGACAAGGACCAACAACCAACTCCGCCAACTTTTGCAAGTGGGGAACCCTGAACACTGCCCATACGGCAATCACCTGGACTACCAATGGTCCCGAAACCGAAGACTGGTACAAGATTGACACCAGCGTTGGTCGGGACGAAGAATTTCAGAACCGTCCTGACTTGGTGGTGACCAAAGGAGGCACCGATCTTTATTACGTCCATATCATTGCTTGCATCGGTGGCAATACAGTGTCCAATACTTTTCGGATGAGCTACCAACGGGCGGAGTTTGATCTGTCCGCAGCGCCAGGGTCTGAGATGACCATCGAAGTCAGTAACGACAATGCTTGGTCTATGGAGGACGACACAGACGACGGATGGCCCACTATCGACTTTCACCATCAGGGTGATGAGAAAACCGTGAAGGACGCCTTGCCTCATATTTATATCTATGGCAAGGATGCAGGTACCGGAGATGAGCAAGCCTTCATGGAAGTGACCGCTAGCAGCCTCACTGTTTGGGCCACGGTTGCTTCCTCCACCAAACAGAGCTTCTCCGCAGCAGCAGATGTCGCCCGACCCGGAATGGGTCGATGGGACGGCACACGTCACATAATGGTGTCGCAGTCTGAGCTAAACAACAACCCGCCAAACGTTTACGAACGAGATGCGGCTGACACCACATGGACCGACAATACCCCTTCGGTTTCTCCCGCTAGCTCACTCAATGCCCCAATGATGTGTACGTTTGATCCGCTAACCGGAGACATCACTCTGTGGTCACTTGACAGGAATCTCGATGATCTTTACTTCGCCCGTTATGTCCGCACGACTGACACTTGGTCTTCATGGACATCACACGAAACTGGTATTGATATAGATGAACACCTCAACGGTGGAGGGGTAGGCTCAATAGTGCCGGTGTTCTACAAGATAACGGGAAGCAACGAACTCAAGTCCACAACTGAGGTGTTCCCTTTATCAGTTGGTGGCGGGTTTGGGATGATCCCGATAGGCGGCTAATCCTTGTTGGTCAGCCCGTAGACAGCACCGGCGGAACCCAACACCGACAAGGTGATGACCAACCACTGGTTGGTGGCTATCTCAGACAGTCCCACACCGCCAACCGTGACCAGGATCAGCCCAGCGAGTAGCTGAGAGACCCCAGCAAACAGCGCCTTCCACACTTTCTTCACCCCGGTCGTAGTGGCGGCTGCCACCGAATCGAACGTCTCTCTGGCCTTGAACTCCATCAGACTGTCCTTCCTTTGGTGTCATGACCGTGATCCTCGGGAGCCCACGGGCCCCCCAGTGGGGGCGGTCGGATAGACGCAGCCACCGCCAAAGAGTTCATGGCGAACTGAGTCTTAGAACCGAGTATCCCGTCGACTTCCAACTCGTCGCCGTTTACGTCGGTGAACCCACCGGCGTTGCACTGTTTTTGTAGGGCCTTGATGGTTTCCATGTCGTCGTCGCTTCCTCCGTCACCGATGACGGTAGTCCAGTCGATCCCCGATCTCAGGTGGTCCGGTGAAGTGTTGATCTGGTCGTGCATCCGATCATCCCGCAGGTTCCTGAACACCACGGCTCCACTGTTGGTGCGGATCGCCTTCACCGAAGTCAAGAACGCTGCCGACTTGCGGCTGTCGGGCGGCAGGTCAACGGCACACAAGTAGGCGTGAAGGCTCGGCCAGTTACCGTCACCAATGTTGCGGCAGGAGTTGACCCCTCCCGACCCGGGCATAGTCTCGTCGTGGTGTCTCATCACCGCTACGTAAGCGGTGAACGCCTCGAAAGTGAACGGGTGGACTGGTTCGGCGAACACTGCGCCACCTTCGCTAGGAAAGTTCACCCGAGGGTGGTCATGATCACAGTGCGGGTGGTAGCCGGGTTTCCCCCGGTCGGCATGGTTCAACACCACACCTTGGTGATACCACTTGCGGACCTGGTCGGTGGTGGCCATCAGAGTCGTTTGCGGGCGTAGCTAGGCATGTAGATTTTCTTGAACCTACCTAACCCGGTGTTCGACCGGAACGCCTGGGCCATGGTCATGATCTGGTCGGCTTCGACGATACGCACCGTGCCCCTCTCGATGCCGGAGATAGGGAGAATCCGGGGTGGTTCCCCGAGAGTCCACAGTGGGTCTTCGTGAACCCGGTCCCGCATGTCGTCCATCTC
>SDBT01016603.1_pt1 | contig 11650 bp, 12 predicted proteins | sample 2277101 | NCBI WGS metagenome assembly SDBT01 (sample SAMN10404973, study PRJNA504765) | marine sediment metagenome | isolation source: marine sediment core GS10_PC15, 103 cmbsf | place: Arctic Ocean: Southern Knipovich Ridge | collected 2010
AGCTGCACCAAAACCAAGTTCCTCTGCCAAATATCTCTACCATCCACGATCTTCTTGTGAGCTTCCGTAGTAGGCTTGAGAGTACCACCTATAAACTTGCAAGCCGTCTTCTCTCCTATGCCTCGGATACCCTCTACATTGTCCGTCCTGCATCCGGCAATCGCTTTAGCGTCGGCCCATTGCACAGCGCTTATCCCATATTCATCTTGAAAAGACTTGAGGGTGACGGGCTTCTTGGAAGAGATGTTGTACATGATGACTCTGTCAGTTAGTAACTGGAACAAGTCACCATCACTAGAAACAATAACCACCTTGTCATCTCTGGGAATAGAATGAAAGCAGATAGAAGCTATCACATCGTCTGATTCGTACCCTCTCTGAAAGAGGACGTTCTTGAAACCCAGCTTGGGAAGATAGTAAGAACGAAGATTGTTAATTTGGAGACGGAGTTGTTTTAACTGCTCCCTACCTTCATCATCCAAATCTTTCCTACGTCCTCTTTTGTATTGAGGATAGACTTCTTTCCTCAGCACCTTGCCGAAGTCGAATACAAAGATCACATCCGTAGTTTGAAACCTACCCATCAACATCAAGAGTTGTGTAAAAAAACCGAAAGCAACGGTCGTCTGAATGTCGTTGTAAGAAAATTGATGCTTCAGTCCGTAGAATACCCTGTAAGCTACGGAATGAACATCAATAACAAGATGGGTTTTCATCTTAAACAGGAACCAATTCACCTTTCAAAGTCGCTTTCAGTTCCCTAATCGAAGTAGCTTGTGAAACCACTCTCTTCTTCAACCTGTCCCTCTCTGCGGCTACAGTGGTCAATTCCAACTCAAGCTGGTTCACTTGGTACTGAAGATGATCCCGTTGCTCACAAACCATCTTGTATTCCGCCAACGTAACGCTCTGGCGGGTTCGCGGCGGCTTCTCGATCTCGGGCTTATTGGGCTTGATGCTGTTAAACATCGTCTGTAAGTCACCATCCATCCACTGCTTCTCATCGGGATACTCATTGAGAATAGCACGAAGCTGGAGAAACTTCAAAGCCACACCCTTAAACTCCTTGTCCAACCACTCGGCGGCTTGAAGATCATCCCTCAACCCAATCTCGGCACGAAACTCGGCATCGTCAAAGATCTCAAGTAGGATCTTCGTGCGACGGTATATCCACATCCCGATCTTGGTGTTCAGCTTCTTGGCTTGCAGCAGTAGCTTCTTCCAAGATGTTTTCCGTGTTTTCGTTTCGGAACTCATACAACGTACTCCTTAGTTTCTTGTGAAATGAAATTAAAAAACCGACTGACGCACACTCAGAACAATACTTGCGTTTCACGGGGATTGGTTCGTGGCATATTCTGCAAGTTTCAAACATAAAAAACCCCGTCCTAATTGTCTCCTGAACACACCTCTCAAAACACTACTGACTACACCTCTCAAAAAGACACCAATTACATCCTTGACCCGCATCTCCTAAACACACCTCTCAAAACACTACTAACTACACCAAATAAGTAAAGGTACTCGATAACTTCTAAACACACCTCTCAAAACACTACCAACTACACCTTAATGAGGGCCTACACCAATTGGGCCCTGAACACACCTCTCAAAACACTACCAACTACACCCTCTCTGTTGCAAGATAATCCACATTGCTGCTCCTGAACACACCTCTCAAAACACTACCGACTACACCCAAAACAGAAGTGGGGCTATCCAGCCGGGTCCTGAACACACCTCTCAAAACACTACCGACTACACCAATTCTGCCACAAGTTCTTTGCTCTCTTCGCGTTTGGGCTTAACCACCTTGGAAAATCTGCCTCCAGAACGCTTCTTTATCACCAATTCAATTCCTTTTTCTTGGCATTTGTACTTCAAAAACGTCCCCAACTGGAACCAAGTCCAACCAGTAGAATCAGGGCTGTTGGCAATCTTTCCAGTGTTATGCAAAAACCTACTCTCGGCAAAGTCTCCTTCAGGCTGGACATAAATCAACTTTCCAATCCCATGGGACACACACCAATCGACAACCTCAGTCGTAGTATGATGGTTCAAACTCTTGGTAAAGTTGTTCCAAAGCTGTTGAAGTTTCCACTGCACACCTGCTCCAGCACGTTCCCGCCCGTGCCCCTTGCTAGAATGTCCAGCAATCTTGTATTTAGCACGACGGTTCCACCTCTGTTTAAGCAAACCCGCCCGAAAACCAGCAATAAAACGTCCCCGACCGCTAGGCATCTTCCGCCCCATCGGAGTAATCAAAGTCCATGGCCAATCTTTCCTAGCATACAGAACTGCCGTAACGTCAGGGTCCAAACCAGGCTTAACTTCCACCGGCATCTGATAGGAAATTTGTGCAAACCATTTCCTCTTAGCAGAAGAATAGATCAACTGGGAACCACAGAACTTGTATTCCCCTCCGACTATTCGTTTGAGGATGGCCACCTGAGAACTCACCTTCCTGCCTTTACACTGCAAGTGGAGAATATCAGGCTTGGAACGTACCCGATCCCCCTCTCGATTCAGCCTCAGACTCAGTTGGTAGTTCCCTCCCAATTTCTTCGGGGGAATGAACTTGGCATTCTGAGTGTCGAAAGGGATAGGCATAGAATTCCTAGCCCCAGGACGAGACTGGTGGTAAAGCAAGATAGCTGAATGACCGGGGAGACGGCCCTTGCTTGCCTTGTGCTTCTTCAGATCCTTCGTCAGAGTATTGAGAACTAGAGTACGGCATCTCGAATTCATCTTGGGAAATGCCGCCTTCACAGCTTGGTTGATCTCCGCTGCCAGTTCCTTTGGCATGGGATCTACCGGACAAGGGCCAACCTTATTAACCGCTTTGGTCTTCAAAGTATTGTACTTGTTGAGATCGGGTTGTCCCTTCTTCTTCCCAATCAAATGCACTGGCACTTTTACAGCATCGGAAGCCGCTTGCCTAGCATCTAACCAAGCCTGTAGCTTCTGACGGGAGCCGTTTGCAACGTGTCTTAACTCCCAAGTCTGCCAAAAGCAATTGAAGACACCCTTGACTTCGTCGGCAAGCCCATGCCACCGTCCGGTAACAACTCCCCAATCTCCCTCTACTTTGGAGACTTCAAACGACGTTATTCGGACAGCTTTGAGTTTTTCAGACACTATAATTCTCCCTTTCTCCTCGGCAACTTGGATACACCTCTCAAAAGAAGACCTCACAACACCATTCTCCTAAACACACCTCTCAAAGAAATCTGAATTCTACCGCGAACCCCTAAATACACCTCTCAAAAAGCTACTAACAACAACCACAAGTGGATTCCCCGCAACGTGCATGTCCTGGATACACCTCTCAAAAAGCTACTAACAACAACGGCGGTACACCGAGTGCCGTCACGTTCCTGGATACACCTCTCAAAAAGCTACTAACAACAACCGGGTGGGACAACTTTACGCTCTTCAGTCACCTGGATACACCTCTCAAAAAGCTACTAACAACAACAGAGGCTTCGGGGGAACCCGTTGACGCTCACCTGGATACACCTCTCAAAAAGCTACTAACAACAACACATCTTCTGTTGGCTTTCCTCATACCTGTATCCTGGATGCACCTCTCAAAAAGCTACTAACAACAACAGAATTGATTGGCGATACCATACTTGCTGTCCTGGATACACCTCTCAAAAAGCTACTAACAACAACCACGGACGATTGCCGAACCGATGTTGGAAGCCCTGGATACACCTCTCAAAAAGCTACTAACAACAACAACGTCGAAGCCTCTGAATGACCCCATAGCCCTGGATACACCTCTCAAAAAGCTACTAACAACAACGGTTATATCCAGAGGTCCGTTGACAAGCTTCCTGGATACACCTCTCAAAAAGCTACTAACAACAACCTTTCTCGGCTCGCTTCAACGCTTCCTCTCCCTGGATACACCTCTCAAAAAGCTACTAACAACAACAATCAGAGGGAAGCAAAGGCAAGAGCTATCCCTGGATACACCTCTCAAAAAGCTACTAACAACAACGGCAGAGGTGGCATACGCCAACCTCTCGTACCTGGATACACCTCTCAAAAAGCTACTAACAACAACCGAGCCGAGCGTGGCAGCTTCGTTTTGTCTCCTGGATACACCTCTCAAAAAGCTACTAACAACAACAATCAGGCAGGAAGCGGAGAGAGCTTCGATACCTGGATACACCTCTCAAAAAGCTACTAACAACAACTCATCCTCAGCAACTCCCTGTCCCATACCAACTTGTATCGTTTTTGCTCCAAAAAATTGGTGCCAAACTGTCTTCCGAACCATCCCACTGCTCCGTTTTTCAAAAAATGTGATGACCGAGCCGGGGTTCACCGACCCGGCCACCACTATCAAAAGAGAGGTGTTTTGGCGAGAGCTTCTTGACGCTCAAAGTTCATAGCTATTCTCGCCTTCGGGGCATTCAGTTGCCCCATTCCCACTTAACGTGGCTCCTAGTATTTTCAACTGCCCAATCAAAATGTTAAAAAGCGCCTCCCTGAGTTGTAGCCTGTCCCAGGGAGGCTGAGTCATGTAAATTGTTAGTCTACATTGTGTTGTTCTTCACAGGTCATCTATCTCCGTTTAATCCTCCGCTCAGTCTTAACCAATGCGCTCTAACCATTAAGCTACCCCTCCGTACAAAAAACAACCTCAAGCGGTGGGGGGCGGATTTGAACCGCCATCTCTTTTGGTATCGGCTTTGGAACTTGATATGACCTTCCAACACATACTCAATCTAGGATGATAGTCTCATGCTTAACCGACCCGCCTCTGCTAATTGGGCTACCCCGCCTTTCATAAAACGTAAGTGGCGGAGGCAGGATTTGCACCTGCACTGAAGGTCTGTAATCACATAGATACTAAGACTCAGTCTGTCATCCTGTTCTCAAGAATCTCCTCCCAATAGGAAAGAGAAAATGGCCTTGCCGCATTCCGGCGTGATGCTCAATTCACTCGAATTGGCTTCCTCTCTAGCGGCCACGACCGCGTTCTTCAACTCACGAGTCCTGGCAATAATCATGTGCTTCCGTTCCTCCGTAATCGCGCCGGAGAACTCCACAGTGGCCCAGAAGCCCTCTACGATGTCCTCAGAGTCCTTGTCCATCTGAGCCGGGTGCAACTCCGTCTCGGCCTTCATCTCATTGTATCGAGTCACCTTCTTCGTCTTGGTACGGCGGATAGGGCTGGAACGATAACACCTAGCATCTTCGGAATACTCCCATTCCTTAGTGGGGTCCAGCACTGGGAGCTTTGCCAACAGCGTCAGAAAGTCCGTCAGCTTATGCTCTAGGAACATCAAGTACGTGGGAGGCACGTCGTGGAGCAACACAGCACTCCCCACAACCACGTCCGCACGGACTATGCAATTGGCCATATCCTGAATCTCAACCACGTCAAACAGAGTCGTAGAAGCCTTAACCGCCTCTTCGAGTAGTTCTTCCACCCTCAACTGCAAACGCTTGGCATCCCCTGGATAACGATCTCCCTCCTCGTCCTTGGGTTCGTACGTCTTTGCCAACCCAGTGAACAGGTCCGACTTCTGACAGAGGTGGTAAACCTTCGTCAGAGCCTCTTGTGCTTCAGCTTTCTTGCCCTTCACCAACGCAACGATCTGATTCAACCTAACCATCCTCATCCTCCTCAGTCTAAATTTTAACCCTCAGTAAGTCTTCCTCATAACACACTCTATTATATCATATCGGTTGTTAGAGTCAATAGGGATTAGGAATTATTTTTATTCATACCGCTTCTTCCTCTGAGTCTGAGAGAGCCTGTCTATCTCCTCCCAAACCTCCCCCACCCGAATACTCAATTCCCTCTCAATTCCAGCCTTCTCGATCATCGCTATCAGTTTCCCTCGGGGCAATTTCTTGGTAACAAAATCATTGGTATCAATAGTCTGCCGACATTTTTTCCACTCACTCTCCTCCAGAAGATAGTCAATACAACCACCAACATCATCCATCCCACTGGCGTACATGATAGGAACATCCACGGATAATGTCCGTCCTGTTATCCGACTCTTCTCCACCTTCATTCTGGAACACACGCCAATCCGCCTTGGTTTGTCCCTAACGGTGCGTTTGTAATGCTCTTTGATAGAAAGCCATACCTCCACAGCCGAATAGAACCGAAGGGACTTTCCACCAGAACGTGTCTTCGGATCGAACATGCTGTTAAGGTTCTCACGAGTCTGGCAGAGGATTAACAGTACGCTCTCACTTTTCTCCAAAAGACGAACCACATTCCTCAAGTTGGCACTATTAACCTTTGCCTTGCCGTCCGTCATTATCCCCTTCACCGGCTTACCCTTCTTAAACGCTGTCTTCATCTCCTTAACTTTTTTTCCTTCGGCGTAACTAGATAGACAATCAATACTGTCAACCGCATAGATAAACTTCTCCCCCGCTCTGAGTAAGTCATCTAAACGGTAATAGAACTCCTCTGTGGTATCGCTCGCTTGAGGAACATTATCACGATCATAGGAAGCAGCCTCTATCCTCTCTGCTGCTTGTTTACCGAAGAACTTTTCAATGTCCATCTGTGCGCCACCTTCAGGATCATCGTAGACAAATCGGTGGTCATTGAACCTCTTGTCTATACAAGCCTCTGCAAAAGCGGACATGGCCAACCACGTTTTTCCTGCCCGTGAGTCGCCTATAATCAAAGAGCAGGCACCTATCGGCCAAGCACCTTCGATGCTCCCCGTACAACCCAAATTCAGCAACGTGCTTCCCGACGACAAAAAGCCTTTGCTCTTAAACATGGAACTCTCCCTTGTCTTTGTCATCACCAACTTGATATACTCTGTTTGCTTGTTCATAGATCTGCTTTAGATAAAAGTACCAACGGGAAATCCATCTCCCATTGGCACCCCAGAAAGGAAACCCTAACAACTAATCGTCGTCATCATCGTCATCGAAGTCGTCCCAATCATCTCCGTCGTCGTTATTATCGAGGACATCGGCATCGTCGACATCATCAAGCTCGTCATCATCAAACCCACCGCTGTCATCATCATCATCATCGTCGTCGTCAGGCTCCGCTTCCTCTACCTTCTTCTTAGTTGGCTTCTTAGTTGGCCTCTTCTTAGTAGGCTTTTTCTTAGTAGGCTTCTTCTCTGGAGCAGCCTTCTTACTCTCCTTCTCCGGGGGCGGATCATCGTCGTCAACATCGTCATTGGAAGACTGAGGCACCTTCTTCACTTCATCCGGTCCCACGGACTTAATCAATTCCCCATCGGAATCTTCAAGAATCAGACTCGTTCCATCGGAACTTACCCTAACGACAGTACACTCATCGTCACCATCGTAAAGAACAACATCCCCCTTCTCTATTCCGTACTCTTCGGCCTTGGCAAACCCATCCTTGCGTTTCTTGGGAGGATCATCCACATCATCATCGCCAACTTCGTCGGCCTCTATCTGCAAGAACATCTTCTTCATACGATCGTACGGAATTTCCACCAACATCTCATCAAGACAAGGCAAAGTCTCCGCAATGTTAGGATCGTACTTGTGCTTCCTCTGGCGAAGCTCCAAATCGGAAACCTCCAACCACTTCCCTGCATCGGCATTCTTGAAAGAGACTCTAACTGTCAAACCCTCTTCAGGATCGGCAAAGAAATCGTACCCATCTTCCTCATCAGCATTGTCAATTTTACCGAAGAGAACCTTGCCAAATGTATAGACGCTTTCGTTGTAAAGCATCACAGGACTATCGACTCCATCCGACAAATCTCTAACTAAGTACAAACGTCTCTCTTTTGACCCCAAGTTGCTTCGCATTTCCTTCCACTCATCGGGGTCCATATCCTCATCGCTGCCCTTCTTCTTCAAGTACTCGCAAATAGGACAAGGCTTCTTGAATGTCTTGGCAGGACAAATCACCCAATCTTCATCAGGTCCAACATTCTTGTGAACGAAGAACTTTCTTTCGTAGAACTCATCTCCTTCTGAAGCTACAGGATTCCCTTTCCCCACAACGTACGGCATAAAATCAAGCCGATACTTCTTGGCTTCGGGTTTGAACGTAGCCAAACCTTCCGGTGGTCTCAAGTAGTTGGAACCTTTTCCAGCACTGTAGTCCTCCGAAGCCGTCCTAGCACTAACCCTCTTCCGCTTCCTTGTGTTTTCCTTCTGTCGCCTATTTCTTGGCATCTCTTTTTCTCCCTAAGTAAAATTAAAACTCAATTAACTGGCATCCGGACGTAATTTCCTCGGTCTCTTTTTACACCTATCTTCTCTCGGACGAACACCACGACTGGCGATCTTATCCCTTTTTACTTCCTCCATTCTTTCGTTAGTTTCCCCCACTGCACGCGGTTCGCTAAAATAGTCTCTTCCGTGCAACTCCACCAATTTCTCCAACGCCTTCTTCTTATGATCCAATGCTGTCAAAAGACCTTGAAGACATTCGTAATCATGTCTTGTGCTGTGTACCTCCTTGAGCGCTTCACCATGTGATGGTTGCAACAAAATAAGTGCTTCCACAGCTTTTTCCGGTGCCTTATCAACTCCATAAGCAGCAGGATCTCTTCTGATACTGATACTAAGTTCCGCTTTTATTACCTCCAATCTGGCTTTTGCCTCATCCATCACTTGTCGAGCATCAGCGCACTTGACGGCATACCAATTGTACAACTGAGATTGATTTACCCAAGCCTCGTCCAAGCTATGCTTGTCAATGGCTAGAATATCGTCCCCATCTTCGTGCGGTTTTCTCTGTTTTACCATTTAACTTTCCTTTCTTGCTTTTGGTTCACTTTTACCTTCCACCTCGGCCACTCCCTTTGCTAGACAGTAACCACAAGGAAACAAGCAGGGATCTTTGCCACATGTGCAGTGAGCAGCCTCATTTTCTTTTAGCCACCGCTTTGCCACGCCCCCCACGTCTTGATCCACGGACCTAACAACAAATCTCATAATCCGATCAATAAGAATTGATGCTTCCCTAGTAATGAGGTGCGTTGGCGCGTCGCCTTTTGCAAAGGTGGCAAATCTCTTAGCACTCTCTACGATCGATATGGCGATGGTTTGCTTTTGATTCATTTACTGGTCCTCTTCTTCAGAATCCGAAGCAGGGGGATGTATACTTCCTGCCCCCTGTCCCAGAACATAAGTCTTTAACAAATCCAAAGACACCTTTTTGCTGAATCCAGCCGTCCGAAGTCCCTGAAATGTAGACCACCAAAACATCGGTATTGCATCTCTGAACAGAGACAATGCTTGGTCAAACTCAGCTTTCTGTTTAGCGTCCATTTATCCGAACCTCTTGAGGATTTTTGATTACCACATCCGAGTATCAGACCACCACATAAACACCATCGCCAGTGCTATCAACAAGAAAGGGGAAAGTAACACTAGTATAAACACCAAAGGATCGCGGTTAGGTCTTAGCATTATTCTTACTCCTTACTGCGCCTATCACTAAGTCGGATTGCTCTTAGGGCTACCCATAGATTGATATTGTCTGTTCTTGCCAGATCAATCACCCTCTCAAGTTTCTCGTAGGAATCTACATGCCTATCAAACGATGATCCTATCGGAGCAACAACAGAAGCCACAACAAATTGTAAAACAGTCCTTCTTTTCATAACTAAGTCTCCCCATGTAAAGATTCCCAACAAGCCATCGACAACCCGTTGTGCTTGCTGTCAAAAAAGTTATCTCTAAAGCACTCCAAAATGTGTGCAGCCTTTCCACTCCCTTTATTTAAGAGAACGGAATTTGCATAACCCATCACTATCCATCTCACCTTCTCGGCATCTTCATCCTTGGCTTGCTTCAGAATCTTGGATACAACTTTCCAAGATGATCCATTGAAGAGTGCCCTAGCTATATCTATCCCAACGGCTCTTGTACTTCCCTTGGAAATAGCTTCCAATTGAGATTCAACACCATCCAATTCCATAATGGCGTGAAGAAAAACTAAAGCCTGCCTAGCACTGCCTTCGGAACACTCTTGTATTTTTTCAACCACTTCAGAGGATACTTTCTTCCCCTCTTTCTCGGCCACACTCAATACCAAACGGCCAATATCCTCATCAGACAGACTCTTTAACTCCACCAAATGGCATCGTGTCTTTATGGTTCTCTTCAACTTTTCTGGATCTGTAGTACAGAGAAAGAAGTAAACATGCTTAGGTGCTTCCTCCAACACTTTTAGAAGACCATCAGATCCAGCACTGGTGATTTTAGCGCATTCATCAAGTATCCACACCCTCGATTCTCCACCCATCGGAGCAAAACTGATCTTGCTCGTTATATCCCGAATGGCGTCTATGCCTCCCACCTGCGCACCATTTATCTCATAGAGATCTTGAGAACTACACTTCAACCTCTTGGCTAATATCCTAGCTATGGTTGTTTTGCCAACTCCCGAAGCCCCAGTCAACAAGATCGAGTGCGGTATCTTCCCCTTTTTTCCCATAGCAATCAGAGGCTTTAGAGCAGCATCTTGACCCAACACATCCTTGAATGACTTGGGACGGTATTTTCTATAGAGTTCTTCAGTCATCGTCACCTTTCATATCTCAGCCTCCTTCAAATTTGGACAACAATAAATAGAGGACTAAACAGAACGAGAATGTAAAGAGAAGTAGTAGTACATTCCCAAAGACGCAATTTGCAAAGGAGAAGGATAGTGCCAGAAGACACATTATTCGATAAAAACACAACCTAGTCTCCGTCATATTTCCACCTCTTTCTTCTCCCACCAACTACCGTCGACGGGAGAGGCTTCAAATTCCACGTCTAGGGGTACAATAATCCACTTCCACACTTTCCTGATCTCCACAGTCATAACTTGCTTGGCCTTCTCCATCACCTCTTGTGCTTCATCTGGGTGGGCATCGAAGAGAATACTATCGTGAATCGTCCCAGCAATAACCGTCCTCATCTTGTTTTCTTTGAGCCAGTTGTTTATCCTGATCAAAGCCCACAACAAGCAGTGGAATGCCGGTCCCTGTATCGGATAGTTATAGATCTGGTTCCTCGAATATGAACCCTGGACCTCGAAGCCCGTCATCATCGTAAACCCACCCGTCTCCGTATACCTATCCCACCACTGCTCTTTCCTCTTGGCGTATTGAGGAAACCTAGCATTATACCTCTTTTCTACCTTGAAAATATGATACTCGAATGTATCAGGGACAGGTTCCACTTTCTTGTCATAATCACACTTTCCCAATTTCAAGACGTTCGCCAACTCCCGCATGTGCTTCTTTAGTCCCACCCCTTGTTTTGTTTTCAATTTCCCAGCACTAATTGCAGACCAGAGATTCCTGGCACATGGAGCATAGGAACTGCCGTACAATTCCGGGAATACATATTGATTCTTGGCGAAGAAACGAGACTCTTTTGTGACTTGATCCTCCGTCAACATGTAGCATTCCATCGCCATGTCGCGGTGAATATCTTTACTAGGATCTGAAGCGTAAGCCACCATATTCCTATCCCGGTAGAAGCAAGCAGCAACTTTATACTCCATCGCAGAATAGTCAACTTCAATTATCTGGTATCCCTCCCTGGGGATAAAACACTCTCTTATCATCTTTCCCAGTATTGGATCTCTGATAGGGATATTTTGGAAGTTGATGGAGTCGGAACTAGAACGAAACGAACGGGCCAAATTCAAGTTGTA
>SDBT01016604.1_pt1 | contig 11650 bp, 8 predicted proteins | sample 2277101 | NCBI WGS metagenome assembly SDBT01 (sample SAMN10404973, study PRJNA504765) | marine sediment metagenome | isolation source: marine sediment core GS10_PC15, 103 cmbsf | place: Arctic Ocean: Southern Knipovich Ridge | collected 2010
CCAGCGGTAAGATCGTAGCCAATGAAGATTGAAAGAGAATTCGTTCGGGAGAATTAAAGATACCTGGGAAAGTTTTTTTAGTCTAATTATTCGCAAACGGCCATTGGCGCGGTTGAGAACATGATAAAAATATACCCTCTGACCTGATCCCCTTAAATCGATCTAGCAATTAAGTTATAAACAGAAAAACTAAATTCCTATAAAATTATTTAAAAAGGAGGTAATTATGAATTCAAGAATGAGTATCACTTTCACAGTAGTTTTAACTTTTCTATTGATATCATGTTCATTTGTATCAGCACAAGAACAGTCAACTTTTCGTTCAATTACAGTAGATGATAACTTCAAGATCAAACGTATTGGTAGTCCGCGATTAAGCCTGGATGGCAAATGGGTTGCCTTTACTGTATCTGCGACGAACCTTGAGAAAAACGAGTCTAAAAGAAGGATATGGAAGATTCCGGTAGAGGGTGGTGAGGCAATACCTATGACTGCAGAAGCTTATTCCTCAAGTCTCCCGAAGTGGAGTCCGGATGGAAAATATTTCTCATTTCTATCAGCCCGCAATGAGGGCAAAACGCAAGTGTGGACATTGAACAGTTTGGGAGGCGAAGCTGTAAAGCTGACCGATGTTAAACAGGGTGTTAAGGATTATGCTTGGTCTCCAGATGGAAAAAGAATACTTTTAACTATTATAGATCCGGGTCCAGATGATTTAGTAGAGGATAAAAATAAAAAAAAGAAGAAAAGACCATGGGTCGTAGATCGACTTCAATTTAAAGTGGACGATTCAGGATATCTTGATAACAGACGAACTCATCTATACACGTTTAATATGGATGATAAAAAGGTCACACAAATAACATCGGGAAATTTTGATGATTCTGATTCTGCTTGGAGTCCGGATGGAAAATCAATCGCTTTTGTCAGCAACAGGACCGATAATCCGGATGCTAATGAAAACTCCGATATATGGATAGTCTCTGTTGATAATACAGACAAAGGCAAAACGCTGCTTCAATTGACAAAAAATACTGGTATGGACACTTCACCTGTATGGAGCCCGGATGGTAAATCCGTAGCTTATATTACTATTCCTTACAATGGTTTATTTTCAGGTTTTAATACAAGCCATATCGCGATAGTCCCCGCAAAAGGCGGTATCCTCAAGGCTTTGACGTTGAATTTAGATAGAAATGTATCTTCCCTTCAGTTTACTCCTGATGGTAAAACAATTACCTTTTTACTTGAGGATAGTGGTGAAAATAATCTGGCATCTATTAATATAAATAGTAATAAACTGCAAAGACTTATAAAAGGAAGAAATATTGCAGGACAGTTTCATATTGGTAGAAATGGATTTATTGCAGTTATGATAACAAACCCACATTTACCAGCTGAAGTATTTATGCTGGAAAATAAGGAGTTACGGAAATTAACTACAGTAAATGATAAGTTAATGTCGAGATTAAAACTGGCTGAAGTTGAGAATATCCATTATAAAAGTAAAGATGGTACAGAGATCGAAGCATTTGTATACAAACCAATAGGCTTTAATCCAAATTTTAAATATCCGACAATACTAGCGCCTCATGGAGGGCCACAGTCGCAATATACCTTTGAGTTTGATTTTGAATTCCAACTCTGGGCGGCAAACGGTTACCTGGTTGTAGCTCCGAATCCGAGAGGATCCACAGGATACGGGCAGGAATTTACTCAGGAAATTTATGCTAAATGGGGTAAGAGAGATTTTGAAGACGTAATAGCCGGCGTTGATTATGTAATTGAAAAAGGATATGCCGATCCGGATAAACTTGGCGTTGGTGGCTGGTCTTACGGCGGTATCATGACAAATTATGTTATAACACAATCTCAGAGATTCAAAGGTGCCGTATCAGGTGCAAGTATAGCCTTTTATCGTGCGAATTACGGACATGACATGTATCAACTCTGGTATGAGATGGAGTTTGGTCTGCCGTGGGAGAACACAGAATTATGGGAAGAGCTCTCTCCAATGAATAATATCACCAATGTTACAACACCAACATTATTTATCGGTGGAAAACAAGACTTTAACTGTCCAATATTGCATTCAGAGATGATGTATCAGTCACTTAAAAGACTTGGTATTCCAACACAGCTTGTTGTATATCCGGATGAGCATCATGGTATCAGATATCCTGCGTTCCAGAAAGACCGTTATGAAAGATATCTGAATTGGTTTAATAAATATGTCAAGGGTGAGGAAGAAGTCAACTAAAGACAAATAATATGAGGCGGTTTGCGAACTGTGAACCATCGCTGTGCCGTTTCAGCCAAATTTAGACCACTCATGATATTTTCTAAGCGATGGTTGTTTACCCCACTCTCAGGAAAGCCGCCGATCCCGGCCTCCCTGAAGTTGACGATGCGAGAGAGAGGCTGGCTGGGTTGAGTATACACTAACTGTGTGCTATATATTTGTATAAATTAACGATATGGACAAGGAGGAAGAAAATTGATTAATAAGATTAGCATTTTGAAGAAAACACATTCAGTTCAAGTTGTACGCATATTTATTGGTTTCACATTTATCCTTCCTATCCTGCTTTTATTCCACTGTAGAACGACTGATTTCTCCCTCGAGGAAAGAATCCGAAGAGTCGATAATGGATTAATCAATGGTGTTCTTATTAAAGGACAACCTATTGAGAAATGGAATATAGTTGACCGAATGAAACACTATAAAGTTCCTGGAGTCAGTATTGCTGTTATTAATAATTATAAAATCGAATGGGCCAAGGGCTACGGTGTCAAAGAAGTTTTGAAGGAGGAGGTCGTAACCTCAGATACTCTCTTCCAAGCAGCTTCCATTAGCAAGCCTGTTGCAGCCTATGCAGCCCTGCATTTTGTTGAAGAACGAGTTCTCGATCTCGATGAAAATGTAAACAATAAACTCGATTCTTGGAAAATCCCTGAAAATAAATACACTGAAGAGAAAAAAGTCAGTCTTCGGGGTTTGTTGAGTCACAGTGCGGGATTGACTGTTCATGGTTTTAGAGGTTATGCAGAAGGCGAGGAAATTCCAACAGTCCAACAGGTGTTAGACGGAGAAGGTCCAGCAAACTCAGATCCCGTTCGTGTTGATATTGAGCCTGACACTCAGTATCGTTATTCAGGAGGCGGATTCACAGTCATGCAATACATGCTCACTGAACTCAAGGATAGGCCTTTTCCTCAAATCATGAGAGAGATTGTCCTTGATCCTCTTAACATGAGACTTAGTACATACGAACAACCTTTACCTGAAAACCGTAGGGGGGAAGAAGCCATAGCACATAGAAGTAATGGCAAACCAATCGAAGGAAAATGGCACACATACCCAGAAATGGCAGCTGCAGGTATGTGGACAACACCTTCTGACCTCTGTCGTTTTGCAATTGAGCTTATGCTATCCGTTAAAGGAAAGTCCAATAAAACACTCTCGGAGGAGATGGTGAGCCAGATGCTCACAGCCCAAAAAGAAAATTATGGACTTGGCATTGGCGTTGGAGGAAAAGAAGAAAATTTCAGTTTTAGTCATGGAGGAGGTAACGAGGGATTTCGATGTTTTCTTGTCGCCTATCCTGAGAAGGGGCAGGGTGCAGCTATAATGACAAACAGCGATAATGGAGGCACGTTATATTCTGAAATACTCCGCAGTATTGCTAATGAATATATTTGGAACGATTTCCAACCAAAAGAAAAGATTCTCGCTGAAGTCGATCCAGCAATTTATGATCTCTATTCAGGAAAATACAAGCATTCTTCTGGACCAATCTTAACTGTATTCAAAGAGAACAATCGATTATATGTACAGGTACCTGATGAAGGTCATGAGGAATTCTTTCCAGAATCTGAAACTTACTTTTTCTCTACAGAATGGGATATGCAAATCACCTTTGTAAAAAATGAAGAAGGAGTAATTGAGAAAATTAAGGTTAATAATCAAGGCCAGAAGCTGGAATTAAAAAAGATCGAATGAAAGCATCGAGAACTACGAGAAATTCCTCTCCCCCTGGAAAGACGCTGATCCCGAACTCCCTGAAGCTGACGATGCGAGGAAGAGGCTGGCTGGGTTGAAGAGGGAGTGATTAGCCTGCTTGAATGAGATGGGGTCCGTCAGGCTATAAAGTTATAACTAAATTCGTTGATTATCTCAGGCATATTTCTATTGCTGCTCAATTGAATCTGCTGCTGAAACTAAGTCCAAGTTATATTCAGTAAGATATTTTTCCTGATTGAATGGCAGTCAAGAGGTCATGGGTTTGAGCCTATTCTTAGCAAGAGGTCTGAATTTATAGTTCCAAACAATTCAATTCCTAGAAAAAAAATACTCTATATAGTAGAAACTTGATTGACAATGCCATTATGTTGTGGTAGGGTATAATGGGATGGGGTCCGCTACATCGCGTTCACTTCCTTGTGATTGGCTATTTTAGTCATTCAATCAAAATTATCTTTTTAGAGAGGCGCAATAATGAGTAAGAAAAATCAGCATGTTGTCCCATATGGTAAAAGATGGGCAGTAAGAGGTGAAAGTAATAAAAAAGTTACTTTCATTACATCAACGAAAAAGGAAGCTGATAAACTGGGAAGGGATATTGCAAGAAACCAACAATCTGAATTATTTATCCATGGCCGTGATGGAAAGATTCAAGATCGGGACAGTTTTGGAAACGATCCATGTCCACCAAAAGATAAGAAGCATTAAGAGCTAGTTTAATCTAGCTATTTGACGTAGAAAAGGAGGTAAAATATGACAGATACAAAATGTTGTCAATGTGATAAACCTGCATTTTTATCAATTGCGAATAATCCATTATGTATAGACCACTATCTAAAATTTCAGCAAGCGAATCAAATAGAAGATGCCAGATATGCAAATCATTTAAATTTTCTAATGGGCGAAATGGAGGCAACTGTAGGCTTAGGTCCGACCCTTCAGAGATATAAAGTCCCTCAGCCAATAATCCATCAAGGACCCATGAAATTTCAAAATATCAATATTGATAAAAGCAATATTGGATTTCTGAATACTGGTGAGATAGAAAAACTAGATATGACAATGAGTGTTATTAATACTACTGGACATAGAGACTTAACCGAGGCTTTTAAGGAGTTCACTGAAGCAGTTATTAAGATGCAAGAGCTTGATGATAAAATAAAAAAGGAAATAGTCGAACAGATTACATTTCTTGCTAATCAGGTTGTGGTTCAAAAAGAGCAGAAAAAGCCAAGTGTTGTGAAGTCAGTGAATGAAAACCATAAAGGAAACTTTAACGGCCTCAGCGGCTCTAGCTTCTTTAGCATCTAATTGGGACAAACTTGAACTACTCCTGGGCAATGTTTTTTAGTTGGCAAAGGGGGAAAAAATGAGTAGAAGTAAAATTCAAACGATGAATATTAAAGATCGGTTTTGGCTATACCAAGAGCGCGTCGATAAAATGGTTTCAACAAGGCTTATAAAAAATAAGGGATTGAAGTCAGAGATGACGATTACAGGTAATAAGGAATCAGGAACTGGTATTAATATAGCTTGGCCTGATGAAGATGATTTACGTTCTTTCTTAGTAACATTCCGACTTTTCATTTTAAAAGGTGAGCCTGTCTTTCTAAACAGACTCTATAACCTCTTGATAGATAATGTTTCCGATAAAGAAGTAAAAGACATGCTTCTAAGAAATAGACCACGTTGGCATGAAATTCACAGAATGGGTTCAATAGTACTTTACCTACAGAACGAGGAGATGAAGCCAGAAAAAATAGTAGACCTCTTTATGTCGGGTGATATTTTTCATATAGATTTGGAAAAAAGAGAGGTCCTCAAAAGTCTAAATTTCTTTACTGAGCAACTAATAAAACACCATTTCCTTGATTATTTATTTATGGCAACCAGACATATTTACTTTATAGACAGTGTGTCTGCCAAGGTTCTCAAGGAACATTTATTGATTGATGAATCTTTAATTACCTCCTGACCAAACACACATACTCCCCACATGTCCACACGTGAGAGCCTAGCTCATACACCCACTTTACTTTGAGACCCCCGCCCTCGGTCCGTTTTGGGGGACAAGTGATATCTAACCACTAGGATGTAGATTATGCCCTCCCCAGTCGATTTGTAAATCTGAAAAACCTTTTCTACCTGGCTCTAACAGTAGTCTCCCCAAGCACAAGCCCTTTATACTGTTTCAAGTAGTTCACCCGAGAGAACGGCTCTCATTGGTTAATTCACAGGGAAAATCAGTGGAAGTTGAAACTCTATTCTATTTAGAGAGCAAAGACTCATAATTTGACTAAAAGTTTTACTTTTGATATCCATTAGAAAAGAAACAAAAAAATAGCGGAGGGGATCATGTTTTCAAATCAGTACATAAAAATGTGCATTGAAGCCAAGGACGAAATTGAATACATTCGGATCAGTAGAGAATTTCAACGTGGAAATGAGGTACCTAAATTTTCTTTTAAAAGAGGCGATTATTTTCATCATCCAGAAATGGAATCAGATGAAGCTCAAGAAATTATTCGTGTTGAAGGGAGGAATCTTCAGGGCTCCGATGCAAAACCATGCGAAAGGGAAAAATGTATCTGGACTCCTACTCCAGATCAACTTGTGGATGAATTGGGTGATATTAATTTCTTTTTTAGCATAGAAGTAGCTCGAGACTATTATGCCGAACATGTTTTATCAGGTCTTTCAGATGAAGAAAGAGTATTGGCGTACTATATGGAGATTCATGAAAAAAAGTGGTGGGATATTGAAAATCAAAATTGGGACCAGATAAGAGAGGAAGGAGCGGGAGAGAAATGATAAAAGCATATATTAACTATCCGAATACCCATATTTCGCTTCACTGGGATGTAACGTGCTCTACTATTGAGCAACATCAGAAGGAAGGTCAAAGAACTATCCCCTTAGATATTGATTCTCTTTCTCAAGAATTAAAGCGTTTCGCTGAGAAGTACTATCGTTTTGGATCTGATCCTCGGAACAATGATATGTATCTTGAAGTTGACTTTGGCGATCCTTCATTTGAACGTGCTGTAGTGGAGTATATAAGAAAGCTCTTGTCAAAGCATTATTCCCCTTTTAGCCGTGTAGTACTTGAGGATCATTGTTGAATTGACCTAAGCTCCTGTAAAAGAGGGGATCTAATCTCACCCAAACCACAGAAATCCAAAACCATCTTAAAACGGCTCTAAAAGTAGTCTTTCCTGGTACAGGGCACATTTCGTACTATCTCATATAGTTCACCACTGAGAACCGCTCTCAATGGTTATATCCCACGTATAATATACACGATTGAGATATCCTAACTGGGGAACACTCTTCCTAAGCCTTTCTCCAGTCGATTTGTCCACAGGAGAATCAAAAAGGATTGAGACTGTTTGACTAAGTAACGTGCTTTTGATAAATGATTTGATGGGAATTCTTATTTAAGGGTAATATGAAATAGAAATATCGTCGCTTAAGGGTTTGTCCGAATTATTTGACGACATACAGGCAAAACTAGGCGATTTTAGGCATTTTCTGTGACACCACGGTGACAAAGTGGTGACAAAGTTCTAATGGTCATTTGACCGCTCTTTGTTGCTGATTGGTCTGCCCGTCCGTGGAGGGGCAGATGAAGTGGAAACCATACTGGTTGCTTTTTTATTTCTGTGTGGATAAAATCAGAATTGATTTTTTTTTAAAAGAAGAAAGTCCTGGACAGGATGATAAGTAAGGAAGAAAAAGTTGGTTTAAGCAAGAGAGGAGGAGTGAAGTATAATGAATCCAGAATTGAATGAGGAACAAATAAATATCTTCAGATCACTCTTTGATGAGTTTTATGCTAACAGGATTGGATCTCTCAAAGAATTTTTGGCAAATATTGAAAGAAACTTATAGATAGAGGGTCTTCACGGAATTTTATCGCATTAAAGAAAGAAGTCGAAAGATTAAGGAGTTTTAGCATGGCCGAAAATCTACGAAAAAGAGAAGAAAAGATATTTAACGAGGCTTTGGAGAAATCCCCCGGCGAGCGAGAGGCTTATCTTGTCGAAGCCTGCGGCGATGACCGGAAGCTGTACGGCAGGATTGAAGCCCTTCTTAAAGCCAATGATCTCAAAGACGATTTTTTGCAGAGTCCTTTGCTGGATTCGGAGCTTACCCTTGAAAATCCTGCGCATGTAGAAAGTTCCGGGACGATCATTGGCCGGTATAAGTTGCTGGAAAAAATCGGTGAAGGCGGCTTCGGTGTGGTCTGGGCAGCCGCGCAGAAGAAACCTGTGAAAAGTCGGGTGGCTCTTAAGATCATCAAATTAGGGATGGACACCAAACAGGTTGTCGCCCGCTTCGAAGCCGAACGACAGGCATTGGCGATGATGGACCATCCGAACATCGCCAAAGTCTATGACGCCGGATCGACGGATACCGGCAGGCCCTATTTCGTAATGGAACTGGTCCGAGGGATTCCGATCATCGAATATTGCGACCAGGCGAAACTCTCAACCCGGGACCGTCTCGATCTGTTCATCAAGGTTTGTCATGCCATTCAGCACGCTCACCAGAAGGGGATTATCCACCGGGACATTAAACCTTCCAACATCCTGATCACATTGCACGATGGCGTTCCAGTACCCAGGGTCATAGATTTTGGCATAGCCAAGGCAACGCAGCAGGAACTGACGGAGATGACAATCTACACCCAGCACAATCAGTTCATCGGCACGCCTGCGTACATGAGTCCCGAACAGGCGGAGATGAGCGGGCTGGACATCGACACCCGCTCGGATATCTACAGCCTCGGAGTGCTGCTCTACGAACTTCTGATGGGCAAAACACCATTTGATGCCAAGGAATTGATGCAGTCGGGTATTGATCAGATGCGCAAGATCATCCGGGAACAGGAGCCTCAGAGGCCAAGCACCAAATTCGCAACGCTTCAAATTGACGAGCAATCCACGACGGCGGCATGTCATTCGACGAACTCACCCAGGCTGATCTCTCTTCTTCGCGGGGACCTGGACTGGATCGTAATGAAGTGCCTGGAGAAGGACCGAACGCGCCGCTACGACACGGCCAATGGATTGGCGCTGGATGTCGCAAGGTATCTGAACAACGAACCGGTCATTGCTCGTCCGCCCACTACGCTCTATAAACTCCAGAAAGCCTGGCATCGAAACAAAGTCGTTTATACGGCGATAGGCATGGTGGTGGCATCTTTAATCATCGGCATTTCACTGAGCATATGGCAGGCATGGGAAGCCACCAGCGCACGCAAACGCGAGTATGCACTGCGCGAGGAAGCAGAGGCGGGCGAACGCAAACAGCGTCTGATCGCCTATGCAGCGGACATGAGTCTGGCCCAGAGATACTTGAATGAGAACAACCTCAGCAAAGTTGATGAACTCTTGAAGCGCTATGAGCCCAAGCCGGGCGAAGAGAAAGAGGATGTGCGCGGCATCTATTGGGGCCATCTTTCCGACGTCATCACGGGCGACGAAATCCATACATTCCCACATAAAACCATGGTTAGGAGCATTTCCCTGTCCGCCGACGGCGCTCGCCTAGCCTCTATCACTATGAGCGGCAAAGTTCGGCTTTATGATGTGGCTTCTCGCAAGCTGCTCGGGGAATATGGGGGAGGACTCATGTCCTATGGGGCTCAGGATGGGTCGGTGGCGCTATCACCCGACGGTCATCTGCTCGCTGCCGAACAGCAGGGGACTCTCAAAGTGTGGGATGCGACCAGTGAGGAATTGGTCTTCGAGCAACCACAGGTGGTGGCGCCGATCAGCTTTTCTCCTGATTCGCAATATCTCGCAGGCGCGACTGAGGCAGGTCTCCATATTTGGAACACGGCCGACTGGAAGAGCAGACCATTGGGAGAGTCTTTGGACACTGACATGTCTCAATTTCGCTCGCTAACGTTCACGCCAGACAGTCGTCGAGTGATCTTTTCTCCGACACGATTCACATCGAAGCTCATTGTTTACAATCTTCTCAACGATCAGACGGAGAGGGAATTGGCCGATCTGGACCGTCCCTGTGTCATCTCCACTGACGGATCTATTGTGGCGGCCGGCGGCTGGGGCGGCTATGTGTGCGTGTGGGATCTGGCGAGTGGAAAAATCATCAAAAAGTTCAAGGCCCATAACAGCATCGTTCTCGGGGTCGCCCTATCGCCTGACGGCAAGACGTTGGTCACTGGCGGCACTGACAGCGCTATCAAGGTGTGGGACACAAGAACATTTAATGTAAAACGTTTTCTCAGGGGACATCACAGCCAGATATGGAATTTGAAGTTTTCCGGTGATGGTCGATATCTGGCGTCAGCCAGCATGGATCAATCGGTCAAACTGTGGACGCGAGAAAGAATAGAAGAGGTAATTCAGGAGTTTTCAACCACCGACACCCCAATGTCCAGTGTTCAGAGCCGCGCAGTCACCGGTCAGCACACGCCCAGGACTCACACAGTGAAGCTCGGTGATAGCATTCAGGCGGCTATCGATGCGGCTGCGCCCGGGGATCAAATTGACATTGCCGCCGGTATCCACGACATCACAAAAATGATCGTTGTAAACAAACCCTTGATCATCAAGGGCGTGGCAAGAAAGGGGGAAAAGGGGCCTATGCCGGTTATTCTCAATGGTGCAACGGACCTGCCCTTTGTGATACACGTCGAAACGAGAGAGGCAAGTTCTTTAGTAATCCGAGACCTGCAAATCGAAGCCCATGCCAGCGGTATCCTGCATGTATCCGGGGCCTTTGAGCTTCGTCATTGCCGCGTGATTATCCGGTCGGCGTTGGACTTTAAGTCAGTGGTCAGCCTGGAAGCAATGTCGAGCGGGGATATGCCTGCGGACGTGATAACTATAGATGACTGCGCCCTGTTGGCTGAGTATACGGGCGACACCTCTGAGGGCACCCCCCCTGACGTGGACGTTATTCTCGCCAGCTCAGGCTCACGCTATAAGGAAATCCGCATCACTGACTCTGAGATCACTAACGATGTGCCCAATAGCATTTCGAACGGCATCGAAACGCGCAGCACAATCGCTTACGTGACCATTGCCGACAACCGCATCCGCACCCAGGGCATTGGTATCATCATGCCGAACCACGTCGGAGCAGTGGACATTCGCGGCAACACGATATGGTCCGCTTACAAGGGCATCTCCATAGGAAGCGAAAGCCAGCAGCGCAGCTACATCATCGGCAACCACATCACAATCGACGATCAGGGACTTGAAGTCTATCCCCTGTTCCTCAAAAACTACATTGCTGGTTCCCCCTCGATGTGCATCGACATCGGTGGTACAAGCGCCGGCGTCACAGCAGGCTTCTTCCTGAAGGAGGTTATTGGCCGCGGGACAAACTTCCTGGTGGAAAATAACGTCCTGACAGGCAATCCGAAGTACGGCATCGCCTTGATCGATTCGCCAGATCCTGAAAACTACGGCCCGCCCACACCGAACGATTCCCACGACAACATTTTCACCCTAAATGACTTCACCGGCCTCAGGGCCAAACGAGACATCGCTCTGGGCGCATCGACCTTTGACAACCTGTTCCTCGACAACGTGGGAGTCGAGTCAATCTTTAGGGAGGCGGGAGATGAAGACCGCAACAACATCAGGC
>SDBT01016606.1_pt1 | contig 11649 bp, 26 predicted proteins | sample 2277101 | NCBI WGS metagenome assembly SDBT01 (sample SAMN10404973, study PRJNA504765) | marine sediment metagenome | isolation source: marine sediment core GS10_PC15, 103 cmbsf | place: Arctic Ocean: Southern Knipovich Ridge | collected 2010
TGTGGAGCACCTACTTTTAGGGTCTGGTCTCCTGAGGCCATTAGACTTGTCCTGTTGAGACTATGAAGCTTTTGGCGATCTGCCGAACAGCTTGACGGACATCGGTGAGACCTACCCGCTCATAACCAAACGCTTCACCATAAGTACGAGGACGAGTTGCTAAAGCAGTTAGGCGGGCTAGTGCCGCAGCCTTCCCTGTGAGGACCTCACGGATCTCGTTGCGGATACCGGCCCTTGAAAAATCCACCTGACCATTCTCTGGGATCATCAGGCGAAGCGTCTGGATCTGTGTAGCAGACAGTCCTCTGATGCCGTTGCCTATAGCTTCACGCACATCATCCGAAGAAACAGAAACGGTGATTACCTCGCCCTCCTCCTCTTCGTTCAGAAGCTCAACCAACTCCGAGTTTCTGCCAGCTACTACGGCACTGTCATACCTATCAGCTGTCTCTAACTCACCCTTGAGCGCGTCGGGATTCTTATCCATCACTCAACACCGTTCTTTTTGCATGCTCAGGAGAGAGGATGATTCGACCGGGAGTAGGGGGTCTGGAAAGCTTAAAAGGAGGTTCCGGGGACCAAGTTTCAATTATAGGAACACTTCCTGTCCTCATAACACACCAAAAGGACCTAAAAGCCATCCCGAGCCGCCGCCAAAACTCCCTCATGTGATGTCCTCCACGGCAACCATCCCAAAGACAATCGCAATCTCGGCCCCGGAGTCCGTCGCAATCCGGAGATTAGTAAATGGCAGTGTATCCAGCACGGTACACTTATTCCTCGCCGGATTTACATCCGCGTCTCCAGACTGAAGCGTCATATACGTCGTTCCACCGTTATAGCTCACATCAATCGTCAACGTCCCCACAACCGCAACATCTTCGGTGAAAATAGCCAATCCCCGCTGGAATCCTTTGGTCAGGTCTAACGCATCTGTAAACTGATCCCCTGCCGCCGGCATATTCAACGCTGGTAGTCTAACCGGAACGCCTCTCATAACCACTTTTCCTTTCAGAAAGCCTAATTCTCTGCTACATGAATCATACCCGGAAGGTCCAGGGTAGGTCCGTCGAGTTCTACTGCTTTTCCCGTCTTCGGGACCTCCCCAGCCACCCTATATATAAGGTACAGTCACTTTTCCCAGGCTCCGACCCTCCCTGGCTCCTGGATTATTTTTTTGAAGAACCGCCGTTTGAAATTTTTTTTCTCCGATTGGACGGTGTGTCTCCGCAAGTCGCGTGCCACCAATTTAGGGGGTGGGGGGTCTTCGGAGGATGAGGTGCTTGAGGGTTGGATGGTTAACAGTGTTAAGGGAAAGTGTTGCCTGGGGAACAATTCGGGAAAACGTTGCCTGGGCAACATCAAAGGTCAAGCTTGAAGGGAGTAGAGGAGACAAAAAAATACCCCAGCCAGGGATGATTAGCTCCGAGACTGGGGGCAGATCCTATCGACCATGAGGCCACCGAACAAGGCGGCGAACGTATAGCTGCGCACGGTCTGTGATCCAATAGACAACTCTGTAGGTGAACCAACGCCAACGCGAAACTTCGAGGATTCGGTAGCAATCCCGAATATCTTCAGGGATCGAATCAATGTAGTCTTGCATCATTTCGCGGGTTGTGAAGGTATCATCACTCTCAACCATCCAACCCGAGTAGTGATGCTCGTAGGAAAGTAGAACAAACATGGTGATTCCTTTCGTGGAGGAAAGAAAGAGCACGGGCCGGATCAGGTTATTGTATCCAGTGTGGATAACCTAGATCCAGACCCGTGCTTTCAGGTCCTACTGAGCTACACGATCCCGGCGTAAAGCTCTTTCAGCACATCAGCCGAAGGCATTTTGCCAGGATTGTCTCGCGTCCACTCGGCCAGACGTTGGCCGACCATTTCGCCCTTGTCCACGACGCGAAGGGCTGCAATGGGCGGGACGAAGAGACGGGACCGAGATTCTTGGCCCAATGCGATCTTCGCTGCCGCTGCGTTGGCAATGGCGTTGCGAATGGCCTCCGCTACGAAGTCCGGGCCGTTGTCCTCACCGGTATTCTCTGAGTAGAATGTGGGGTAGGCAAGAACACCTTCACCACTGACTACCGGAACATCGAGAGCCAGGATCACCGATCCAGTTTGAGCCTTGAAATCACCCGTATGTCCCTCCGGCTTGATCGTCCGAAGCGTCCGTTTGACTTCCACCGTCTCGATACCGTCCGGAAGATCCTTTGGGGCTGTCTTCAAGAAGGTCACTTCACTTGCTTTACGTGCCATGTGGATATGTACTCCGACTAAGAGAAAGAAGATCGCGTGAGAGTCACTAGTTCATGTGTTGTCTCTCCGCTGTCGGGAGGCTAGACGGGGCAGCCGGTTTGACCTTTGGCCCGTGATCCTTCCCTACACTAGAAAGATACAAGGAAAAAGCCCAAAGGTCAAGAACTTTCTTCCCTAAATCCCGAAGTGTTGCCCAGGGAACAATTTGCATAAACCGAAGGGGGACCGAAGCCAAAAAAGAGAGTTTTCCATCCCTTTCTAGAATCCCCGGATGTGAAATTGACGCGGGACTCACCTGCAAAAACCGTACACTCTACCCCTTGACAAAAAACACCCACTTACCAAATAAACCACATATCCCACGTATTCACGTGGTAGATTTGGTACCCCCCTCACGTGTCTTGAAATCTCCCTGGCATGATATTTGACAGTCAAGAACCGTGCCGAAAGAATCGTGCCATAGATACGACATACAATGTATGTCTATAATAATATATAAATATATATAATAAACTAAGTGAGAGCCACGAGTGAGAGGGGTGCCACAGATACCACGGGAATGTGTGGTTTATGTGGTGGACGTGGTGTTTATGGGGTATGCATGCCAGGGAGGAAAGAGAGGGAAACAGGGGTACAACCTCGTAAGTGTATGTGCCGCAACGACTTAGGAGGTTGGAGGGGTGAGGACGGTCTTTCGGCCTTTGTTCGGGTGGGCTAAGTGCAAGGGACACAACGACTTACAACGCTATCGCACAGACCGACCGGGTGTTATCTTTAGTATACGGGAAGAAGCACGTCCCGTCTCCACTTCCACAGGAGAAATAGAAAATGACGAAGGGGATAACACTTTCAGAAAAGCACGGAGTCAATCCAACACTTCCAGTCTGTTTCTGGTGCGGTGAGGAAAATGGCACTGTCGCACTATTAGGTAGATTACCAGGGGACATAGAAGCACCACGTCATCCGGTGTTGGACTATGATCCTTGTGATGAGTGCAGAGAAAATTTTGCACTAGGAATTGCACTGATTGAATGTACTGAGTACAATTCCAACAACCTTCCTCCGATTCAAGAAACCCCACAGCTATTCCCAACTGGCCGCCTTTTGGTAATCAAACCAGAGGCGGTTTCACGAATCTTTGACGAAGACACCACAAAGCAGCTACTCTCCGTCGGACGTGGATATATAGACACTGAAGCGTTTGATATGTTCAGTATTCAGTAACTCTCCATCCTTTCCACAAAAGGAATTAGAAGATGAACCAGACTCAGGAAGACTTCAGGCGAGCGATTAGAATTTACTGTGAAGGACTCGACACTGTAGCTATTGGGTGTCTCGGTGAGAAATGTGAGTACGCCGACGGTGACCCAGAACACACATGCGAGTCTCATTTCTCTTCTAATCAGTGTGACTCGTGTGGGTCTACACTTGGGGGTGACCGAGACACCGCCTACGGACTGTGGACAGACAGTAATAGAGAGTTCCAAAAGATCGAAATGAGTGTTTGCGTGGACTGTACGACGTTTCACGCCAACGGTGAACTTCCCGAAACATGGGAAGGTTGACCTAAAATGAAACTCCGAGAAATGACAGATCCATTCGCTGAGGACTGGGTGAGGGAGATAGAGGAATTCTCCAAGTTCTGTGCTCCGGCGGCGCTCGCGGCAGTGTTGGGAATTAGCCGGGGAGAAGCAGCGGATAGACTTCTGGAAGTTGGAGTCATTGCCGGAGGTGACTCCAGGAAGTGGGACGGGAAGTGGTCAAGTATGGTAGCCGTAGCCAAAGTTCTTGGCCGTCCACTAGAAAAACAGAGTGTGAATTATGTTTATGGCTCGGGAAGAGTCAAGTTCACAGATCGCTTTCTCACCGTCAATCAATGGCTGGCAGAGAACAGAGAGTCGGTCGCGGTGATCCGGGCGAGTAATCATTTTCTCTACGTGGGCTTTGGGCAGGTTTTGGAAGACAACGGGGTGAAGGTGAGAAAAGGCCGGGTGACTCATGCGGTTTTTTTGGAGATCGGAAGATGAACGTCTTTGACAAGCATCAACTCAGAATTGCACGAGATACTCTAAAGATGAGTGATGAAGGGGCACTGATAATGGGTGGCATGACAAAAGAAGAGGCTAGAAAAGTAATAAAGCGATTAACAACAAATTCGCAGGCTTGAGACACCTGCGGCGAAGTGGCGGTGAGGGTGCCCTCATAAGGCATGTTCCTCAATACTGCCGGAAGCAGAAGGTCTTTAGTCTCGGGGCCTTATGAAGAGGGGCACACTCTGTGAGTGTCGTAGTCGATGAAGGCAACGTCAGGTTAAGTCTCTTCAAGGTACTGCTCCAGGTTCGATTCCTGGGCTTCGCTTTGGAGATCAGTACTAGGAGTTTGACAAAAAGCTAAGTGCTGCAAACCTTAGCCCACAAATCACTCGCCCTTGCAGGGGAAAGCGGAGGGATAGATCCTTCGCCTGATCTTCGTAAAATATTCGCTGGAGGAGTTATGGCCACGGTCAAGCCTAACACCGTTTTCCTTGGCCGGAGATCAACGCCCAGCTTGCGCCTTACCGCGAGCAACGAAAGGAGGAGACACCATGAGCACCATTCTCAGATACGTTCTTGTGGACCGAGACGACCGAGAGGCAGACGGCGAATACCACATCTTGAGCGAGGCTATAGCCGCCGCCAGTGACGGAGATCACGCGATCATCGAGCGTGAATACGAGTACAGCGATTCTTCGCTGGTGTGGACCCCCAACGGTGCGGACACCTGGCCGCCAGCCAACCCGACCCGAGAAAACCTTAGATGACGCCTGCCGAACTCCGCGACTGGCGCCTGAGCCGATGAAAAGATCAGAACGACGCCGGAGAAGCAAACTCAAGAAGAAGGTAGAGGGAATTGAAAAGCCCTCAGCCAATCTAACCTGTCTCCGCTGTGGTCGTTCTGATCTTTGTACATGTGTTTATCCTCTTTGGAGTAAGGATGGGAAGACTCATCGAGGGCTAACACAGAAAGAAATCATGCGGCATGAGTATAAATCTGCAATAAGGAGTGTGAGGAGATGATGAGTACAATCACAGCACACCCGGAAGGACTGGCCAAAGTAGACACAAACCCAGAAGGACAAAAGCCAGTCACTATAAGCTTTGACAGTTCGCTATACATTTACCTCAACGAAGCCCAAGCAGACAACCTTTTCGCACAGCTAGGCCAGTCTGCGAAAAAGATCGAAGCCGCGAGAAGGACAGAGCAGACCTTCGACGCACTTCATCCATAAAAGGAATCCACCATGACCAAATCCACAAAGCGAATACGCCGAGTCAGAGGAAGAATCCGTGCCCAGCACCCAGACCTGATCGAAATCCTTCTTCCCTCTGCATTCATGGAATTCTACGGCCCGTTTAGATGGCCAGAAGAAGTCTATGCAGGAAGACTGACGAAGTACGGGCACAGGGTGAGCTTTGAACAGATACCGAAAGTGGGGTGATGCCCTTGCAGGAGCCAGGAACGGCTGACTCACCAGAACAGTTTTGAATCAATCGGGTCTAGGATATACCTCCTACTAGGTGACTAGCACACCCGATTACAAGAGAATAGGGAAAGTCCTGGATACAACACCCTTTCTCAGTTCGCGTCGCGCAAGTCCTGAGTATGACTCAAAACTGCTCATCTGGAACGACTGGGTTCGACTCCCAGCGTTTCATTGAATGAATCCAAATGGGAAGTGAAATGAATATCGAATTGTGGACTATCATCTTCTTTGGTATGGCAATAGCTGGCCACCTTCTATCAATCTTCTTTCATTGGCAGGAACGAAGAATCCACAGGGAAATCAAGAGAGTAAAAGAAGAGGATTACTACGTAAAATGAAACAAACCGAATACTCCACGTTTCTAGAAAAGCTCCAAGCCCATCTGGATTCTGTAGAAGAACTCATAACCAAGCATGATCTTGAGTTCTACGGGAACCAGCGAGTAGGTCTTGCTCTGGCCATTATCCAATGGGCAACGAAGGTCGGAAACCAAATCCTCCCCCCAAGGTAAGAGGGATTCTGAAAAGACACGTAGCTGTACGTGCGAAAGACCCAAAGGCTGTTATTTCTAGCCGTGGATGCCTAAAGGGGGAGTTTAGTTACAACCATGCCAATGGACAAGCGAATAGTCAACCGAGCAGCGATTAAGAAGGGGAAAGAATTCCTTCTCGTTGCTCAATTTGGACAGACGTACAGGGATCAATTGGCGGAGCTGATTGACACGGCCGAATACTCAATGGCATGGTACTATTTCATGTTTCTTTTTGAATGGGGGCATCACGGGGTGAATCATCTATCGGTGAATGAATTGCGGATAGGAGAAGAGATCAAAGGAGATTCCCTCTGGCCCATTGCTGCGGTTCTAATAGGACTCAGACCAGCTTCCTACATCCTCTCATTCGAGAAAAAGACCGGACATCAACTCATGCTTCACGAGGTAGAGGGATGAATAAAACAATCTCTATTCTGTCTACACTATGCATCGGGTTGACTATAGCCCTGGCCCTGTCCTTTCTTTCCATCCAAAACCTAATAGTCGTCACCCACACTTCAGTAGCTGGCTGGGATCAATGCATTTCTCAATCACTGGTGAAGCTAGACAGACTCGAAGCCGCTCGGAAAGAAAACATCCGAGTGCTTTTCGGAGAAAGGCAGATTGAGCCGTGAGTGAAGTTGACGTATGTGGTCGAGTCAGACACTTCTTTGCACGACTGGGGGTTGTGAATCACAAGCTGGAGTACGAACAAAAGACACTAAGTGAGACACTGCACGAGAACTTTAATGATGAATATCCGGACAAAGTACCCACAATTGTTGAGCCTCTCCCTCCAGGACCACTTGAACGTTACTTAGCTGCTGAGGGAGTGCACAAAGCCTTTGTAGAACTAGATCCGGGAAAAGTCAATGAATGGGCTGCTCAACTCTCCACATCCGAACATCTCCAAGCAGTCCTTTATGCTTGGTCTGTAATACTCGATGATTACTATATTCCATTCTCCTCCATCATGGGCGCAGAAAAGTGGAATGAGCTTTGTAAGGTTTTTGAGGGGGCACAGAAGCATTTAGAGACGGAGGAAGAAGAATGAGATCTTTCACCAAGCAAGACTCAGCAGACATCCGACAAGCAATGAACACCGTCTGGAGCACGAAGAAGAAGCTCAAGCTGAGACTCCAGGCCCTGGCTGATAGAATTGATGCAGAGGTTGGAAGGTATGTGATAGAACAAGAAGATAACCCCAACGAATGGGGGGAAGACCCCTCATGACCATCCCAGTCTCCACCGGCTATGAAGATCCCCCTCCAGAGGAATCCAAAATCCCTCCTCCCGAGGAAGTAAAATGGCTCGTCCAGATTGCACTCGTCGGAGAGTCTGTGGAGGAAAAGGATATAGTCTTTGTCACAGTTGAAGTTGATGGAGAATCGCTGGGACTTTTGCGGCTTCCGAATGGAGAATATCTCCGGTGGCTTAGGGAAAGGATTCAGGGAGATGGGACATAGCGTAAATAATGACAAACTCGTTGAAATCAAGGCCCTAGTTCATAAAAACACTGAATGGGTAGTCCTCAGAAGGAGAGTAGAGGGAACATTTGCCGTTTGGGGTGAAGGCATTTCCCTAGACCACGCAACGAGTGATTTTTTCAGAACTCAAACCCTAATTCGGGAAGCAAATTCCTTTGAGTCCACCAAAGAGATGTGGGACAAGTAACTCCACAAGGAACTCCACATGACCTACGAAACCGACAGAGTCCCACTAACCGCCTCAGACATAGTAGCCGCTAACAAACGACACAAGAAGATATTCAATGACCGTTTGAACTCTATTATAAGGGAGGCTTTCATGCATAAATTCCAAAAGCAAATGGCTGAGTTTGACGTCGAGCCAATGAAAGAAGCTCCCAAACCCTGTCCATTCTGCGGAGCAACTGACCTGATCGTGACAGAAATAAGCAATCACCACGCAGTAATCTGCTACGATCATTGCCAGGCAGAGGGGCCTTGGATGGATACAGAGGAAGAGGCAGTTGAGGCGTGGAATAGAAGAGAGGAATCCACATGAATGACCACGGAAGGAAAGAACACGAGCCGCTCAACCCCGACTCGTCGGACGTTCAGGGCGACGTGGAGTACGTGACACCCGCGTTGAGCCCCAAGGCTGAGGCGCTGAGCAAGGCCCTGCGAGCAAAGTTCTGCGGTTGGGATGACGTATACGATCCCAGCGATATGCCGGAATGGGAAATTTTCCGCACCATCGTAGAGCAGTTGGGGATAACGGAGGAGACTGTGGATGAATGTATGTGTGGTGCTGGTTATGCCCTTGGACGCTGCAAGCATTGTAGTTCCCGCATAGATATCCTCTCCACCATCTTGGAGCTAGCGAATCATGACGAGTGAGTGCCCTGCTTGTGGCCATGTGGAAGGCGACGAGGTGGCCGCATGAGCATAGCAAGCGAGAGACAGCGACACGGGGCCACACTGACTGGTTACTCGCTGGTGAAAGAGCGCGGGATTATCTTCACGGGTGAGTCGGTGCGTGCGGTCCTCGACGATCTCAAGACTCAGACGCGCAGGGTGGTGAAGCCGCAGCCTGAGTGGAACGGCGCTCGGTGGGTGTGGCCGATTCCGAAACGTGCTCAGCAACTAGGTTGCTCTACGACGTGTGTGTCAGGTAGCCGAGAGTGGCATGCCTATATGCCCGATGGGTGTTGCCCCTACGGCGTGCCCGGCGACCGCCTGTGGGTGAAAGAGGCTTGGTGCAAGCCATACGCTGGTGATTCACCGGACGCCTATATCTACCGTGCAGACGGCCCGGAGTACATGAGCATATCGGCTCGCAAGCACAACTGGGGCGCTGACGCTAGGAACCAGTGGAAGCGGTCGATCTTCATGCCCAAGAAGGTCGCGCGTCTGTGGCTGGAGGTTACGGACGTACGGGTCGAGCGGGTGCAGGAGATCAGCGAGGCGGACGCGCTGGCCGAGGGCGTCGAGCCTAGCAATTCCGACGCTACGCTGGTCGCTCCCGTTCTCGTGCGCGGCTCGGTTGTTATAGACCGCTTCGTCCGCCTATGGGACTCCATCAACGCCAAGCGCGGCTACCCCTGGGAATCGAACCCGTGGGTGTGGGTCGTCGAGTTCGAGAGGCTGACCCCATGACCCAGCCAGCGGAGAGCACCCCAGTGAAGAGTGGGCCGCTTAGCGATCTTGCTGTCGAAATTCGTGAGGTCAACCGGGCGAACGGCTGGAATATCATGACCCCAAAGGGCTGGGACGACGTGTACCGAGTGCCGGCGATTCTCGCACTAATCCACTCCGAGGTGTCGGAGGCGTTGGAAGCGTTCAGGATCAACGACCGAGTGAACTTCGCGGAAGAGTTGGGCGACGTGGTGATTAGGATCTTGGATTTAGCTGGGGGCCTCGCAATCGACATGGACGAAGAGGTACGCGCCAAGCTGGCCAAGAATCGTGAGCGCAGCCATAGGCACGGAGGCAAGACGCTGTGACCCCACCGATAGCGAAGGAACCTGATATGGGATTGGCAGAGGTACGGGAGAAGCTGGAAGAGATCCGAAGCTCCGCGGATGCGTGGGCGTTCAATGATACAGCAATGCTACGAATCAAACGCCTCGCCTCCGAAGCCCTGGCCCTTCTGGATAGCGAGCCGAGCGAGCAGTGTGGATGCAAGCCGTTCAGTAGCAACCCACTACAGAGCGAGGAGCCCAAGGATGGCGAGTGAGCAAGCGATGACTGAGCGAGAGCGGCTGAGAGAAGCATACATAGAGGGTTGGCTGCGGGCTCATTCTCTGGGATGTCGATTCAAGCATCCACTGGGTAGGGCCATGCTTGATTGGCGGGATCGGGAAGTCACCCAGGAGCGCCCCAGTGAGGGGGACGAGACCAACTTGTCAGGACCGGCGAACTTCATGGATGCGGTTGCAGACTGTTCACGGTGCGGGCATTCGCTTGAGTTTGTTGGGACCAACCCGGCGTCTCTGCAATGCGTGAACCCTAAGTGTGAGCCCTCCACCACCGAGGGGGAGCGAGAGAAAGCATTGGCATTCAAGATTTCGGCGCTTTTGGTTGCATTCAAGAAAGGGACAGAATTGTTCCCAACAATCGACGCCATTCTTGCCCTTCTCACCCAGCCCCAAGAGCCGGGAGGGTGGATCGAGCCGAGGCCCGAGATTCAACGCTTCGCTGAATGGATGGAATTGCGGCTGCGGGAAAACGACCACAAACAGCACTGGACCAACCTCTCGGCGTTCTCCCTGCTGCCGAAACTAAAGGCCGAGGTGGTGGAATTGGTGGCAGCGACCGACCCCCACCATCCTGGTGGTAATTGCCACGAAGAGATTACCAGAGAAGCGGCCGACGTCGCCAACTATGCCATGATGATAGCGGATATTCATGGTACCGAGGCCCCTCCCCCCGAGCCAGCAGGAGACGATGATGGGTGAGATAATTCGATGGGTCATCTCGATATTGATAGTCGCGGTAATGCTCTATTTGACGTTTCGCCCCACAGAGGAGGGCTAGAGGGATGACGATTAAGCAAAGACCCTGCTGTTTGTGTGGACGAAGGCATACGCAGGATGAGTGTCCACCGCAGTATCCAGGCGATTACGAGCCCAAGAATCTCGCAAGGTTGTGGCGGTATCCTGAAGATCCCAGGCATTGGTCACATGGCCCAACAGGAGGAGCGGGATCGTGAGTGAAATCGTGATACAACCCAAGCCAGCAATCGAATGCGCAGACTGTGGGTGGACCGACCGAGAGCCTCCACGAACCTGTACCGTAAAAGGTGGTGTGCATTTCTCGAACTCCGAGCCCGAGCGTAACGTGCTGGAGCGGCTGCGAGCCTTAGATGCAGTGATGGGTGGAGCAGCGTTGCGCCACGAAGCAGGCTTTTCTCCAAACATGCGTATTCGCCAGAGTGATGTTGATGTGGTGGCCGATGCCATAGCAGAAATCGAGCAGCTAAACAACAACTATAGCGTCCTTCTGGATTCCATGTATGATACCGCAAAACGGCACAGCGAACTCGTGTTGCAGCTCCGTCAGATCACGGAAGCGGAGCCGGTGACGTTGTTTTGGTGCTCAAACCATGCAGTAGAGCGTGGTTTTCTAGCGCCCAATTTCTCCGAGCCCTTCATCTGCCCTAGCTGCGGTGAAATCGCGATCAAAAGGATCTTCTACGAAACCCGCGCTGTCATCGTCGCACCCAAGGGGGACAAGTCCGAATGACCTCCCCTCTTGGTCTAGACCAATTCATGAAACAGCGGGTAAAATCCCGCAACAGAGAACACCTAAGTCCAACAGACAGAGCGGATTTCATAAACTCTCTCATTCACCTCTCCCTTGGCCTAGAC
>SDBT01016607.1_pt1 | contig 11648 bp, 8 predicted proteins | sample 2277101 | NCBI WGS metagenome assembly SDBT01 (sample SAMN10404973, study PRJNA504765) | marine sediment metagenome | isolation source: marine sediment core GS10_PC15, 103 cmbsf | place: Arctic Ocean: Southern Knipovich Ridge | collected 2010
CCATCAATGCACCAGTTGTGGTGTTATTCTCAAGCCGCTACACGGAGACTGCTGTGTATTCTGCTCATATGTTGATGTTCACTGCCCGATGAAGCAGCAGGTATAATGCTGACTCGATTATATGACCTGTCGATCCTCTATCAACTCCTGGATGCGCGCTGTCTTCTCTTTGATGGAGTCGAGGTCAGCCATCATACGATTAGGGGGAAACGATTCCGGCATGTTGGCCAACACCTGATCGCACATCTCCATGCCCCGTTTCCGCAAAGCAGGACCCGCTATTTCGGCAATCTTTCGTATGGCCAGAAACGCTCCGATTGCCGCCACCCCACCGAGAATGATTCGCCTCATACTCAGTGTCCCAGCTTGCGGCTCATAGTGTCAAATTCCTCATCGGTGAGTTCGCCTTCAGCGTAGCGACGACGCAGGATGTCCATGGCGCTTTCGCCCTGTTCGCTGTCCTCATCAGAGTGACCGCCCATGCCCATGGGACCCATTCCCCTTTTACTCCCGGAACCCTGGCGCCTGGAGCCAAGCATCCTCGACATCATGATTACCATGAAGACCATGAAGATTATCGGAAAGATCACCATCCAACCATTACCATCAAACATTGCTATTCCTCCTTTGCTCTAAGCGATGCCCTGCTATTTCCTTCTCAACGCCGACAGGTGCATATACTCCCCTCGCCTGGCTTGTCGGTGATCGTATAGCGGTTTGTAGCGGTCGATAGCCTTACCAACCATTGGCGCACATCTCCAATTAACCTATATGAGCGAACACTGAGAGAATCGTAATCCTGGATATGGTGCAAGGAGTCCTAACGATTCTACCGTAACCAGCATGGAAGGGAAAAGGAATTCGGCCCGCTACGTTCTATACCGTCAAAACTACCTGAACGGCCTATTACTACCGGTCATTCTACTCAAGCTCTTTCAACCAGATATTTTCGTTCTTTTTCTAAGGCGTTGTTTTCCTGAACCGCCCCGGCATTGCCGGAGATTCCTTCAGTTGAGAGGATTGGGTAATGAACAAGACAAGACAGTATTCGGTTTTATACTGCAGATCATTTTCAAACTGTTTTTTACATGAATCAGACCGCAAAACTAGAGGGATGATCCGATATACCGCTGGAAATTGAAGATGGCGATGTGCGGAGGCAAGGTATCTGTAACTTATTGTGGTTCAATGCAGACGGAATTATTCGGGGGTACAGGTAGAGTAGCCTCGGTTCCACTCCAGCAGTCGAGATCCCTCAGCCGGTCCCCGGTTTACTCCCCTTCGTCGGGACAACGAGGGATCCCCGGTTCGGTCATCCCGTGTGGGTCGAAAAACGCCGCGATCTCCTCCTTGGTCATGAGCCCCTTCTCAAGGACCACCTCGGCGATGGTCCTGCCCGAGCTCTGCGCTTCCTTCACGACTTCAGCAGCGGCGTTGTACCCGATACACGGATTGAGGGCGGTGGCGAGTCCGAGGGTGTTGGCGGCATATCGTTCACACTGCTCCCGGTCCGCCTCGATCCCGGTGATGCATTTCCGCGTCAGCACCTCGACCGCGCTGGAGAGGATCTCGATGCTCCAGAGCAGGTTGAATCCGAGCACCGGCATCATGACGTTCAGTTCGAACTGGCCGGCCCCCGCCGCCATCGCGACCGTGTGATCGTTGCCCATCACCTGAAAGCAGACCTGGTTGACCATCTCGCAGATCACCGGGTTGACCTTTCCCGGCATGATACTCGATCCCGGCTGGACCGGAGGAAGGCGTATCTCTCCCAGTCCGGTCGTGGGACCACTCGAGAGGAGTCGGAGGTCGTTGCAGATCCGTGAGAGTTCGACTGAAAGGGCGCGCAGACTTCCCGAGAGCAGGACGAACGGCTGCATGCTCTGCATCGCCTCGCGGAGATCGGCGGCGGTGTGGAAGTTCTCACTCGTCTGTTCCGACAGGGCCTCGCAGACTTTCGCGGGATAGTCGGGGTGGCTGTTGAGCCCCGTGCCGGCGGCTGAACCGCCGATGCCCAGTTCGAGGCATCCGACGCGTGCTTTCACGATCGCCTCGTGGCTTCGCGCTATCGCGGTCGCCCAGGCGGTGAACTCCTGTCCGAGCCTGATAGGAACAGCGTCCTGCAGGTGAGTGCGGCCGCTCTTGAGGATGTCGTCGAATTCCCGACCCTTGTCGGCAAGCGCCTCTTCGAGCGCCGCCAGGTTCTCGAGCAGCGTCACGGTCGTCCGGATTGCTCCAACCCTGATCGTGGTGGGGATGACGTCGTTCGTGCTCTGGCCATAGTTGACATGATCGTTTGGATGCACACGTGAGAAATCTCCCCGCGAACCTCCCAGAATCTCCGAGGCACGGCTTGCCAGAACCTCGTTGACGTTCATGTGGTGACTCGTGCCGGCGCCCGCCTGGAAGACATCCACGATGAACTGATCGGCCAGGTCTCCCGCCATGACCTCTTCGGCGGCCTGCATGATCGCTGCACCGGTCTCCGGTTCCAGCAGACCGAGATCGGTATTGGCCCTGGCGGCAGCCCATTTGACCAGGGCACTCGCCCACACGAACACGGGGAGCGGTCCCATCCCCGAGATGGGGAAGTTGTCCCGTGCCCGTGCCGTCTGGGCATCCCAGTAGGCTTCGGCAGGTACCCGCATCTCTCCCATGCTGTCGCGGGCGACGCGTTCTTCATTCATCGTCTCATCTCCTGATCCACCTGTGCGATTCCATGGGAATTGATGCTCAACTCCGGGAGTCGATGGCTGCGCGTATCGCCCGGATATGATCGGGCGTCGTCCCGCAGCAGCCGCCGATCACCGAGACACCTGCTTCGAGAAGGTCGGGAACCCGGTCGGCGAACATCTCCGGTGACTCCGAATAGACAATATCCCCGTCAATGAGTTCGGGCATTCCGGCGTTCGACTGGATGATCAGCGGAGCGTCGGAGACCTCCCGGAACGCGCGCGCGATCGCAATCATCGTCTCGATGCCGTGTCCGCAGTTGGAGCCCACCACATCCGCGCCCTCATCGAGCAGCCGGGGCACCGCCTCCTCGATCGAGACGCCCATAATGGTCATGAATCCCTGCGGTGCGGGATCGAACGTCATGGTGGCCATGCAGGGGATATCAGGGGCCACGGCCTTCGCCGCGCGAACCGCGATCAACGCCTCGATCAGGTCGGTCATCGTCTCTATGCAGATGAGGTCAACACCCGCCTCTACCACGATGCCGATCTGGCGGAGGTAACCGATCTCGATCCCCCGTGGAGTGGTCTCGTCCATCAGCATGAGTTTGCCGGTCGGTCCGATCGATCCTGATACCAGTGTGTCTGGACCTGCCGCCTGCCGCACGGCCTCCACCGCCGACTGATTGATTTCTTCGATATATTCCAGCAGACCGGCAGTGGCGAGTTTGAGGGGAGAGGCTCCGAAGGTGTTGGTGTGGACGATGTCGGAGCCGGCCTCGACGTAGAGCCGGGCGACCTCCTCCAGGACGTCGGGGCGGGAGAGATTCAGTTCCTCCGGACAGATCCTGTATCCACCCATCTGCTGCAGCATCGTGCCTATGGCGCCGTCGGAAATGAGGATCTCACCGGCTGATATCCGTTCCATGAATGGCACCATGTCGTCACTCCTTATCCCCGTTATCGAGTTCCGCGATCCGCTCCCGGCAGCTCTTTGTCGCGCAGTCGGCGCAGAACGTGAAATCAGGCGCGAACCGGTGGATATCGGATGGTCCCGTCACGATCACCCCCGAGACCGATTTCGATGGTTGCATGAGACAGCTCTCGAGGAGTTCGATCCCGATCCGTTCCGGCCGGAGTCGGGGGAAGAGGGTGCGCTGTCCACTGACGTGCCAGCCGCAGTAGCCCGGACTGTACCGGAGGGCAGCCTGGTCGGCGGATCGGTCACCGGACTGCCCGGTCTGTTCCAGATATCCCCGCATGACCACATCGGCCAGGCACTCGGCGCCCTCTGAGGCCACCGCGTCGAAGATAGTCGCGAAGGCGAAGTCGTTCTCTGCGAAGAGGCGGGCGATGTTCTCATTCACTTCGTGGCCGAGCGTAACGGCGAAGAGGGCGAGGTCATCGGCCTGCGGATACATGGTCTCGAGCGGGGTCTCGGGATCATTCATCCCCTCTCCGGGATAGATCGTCGCGAACTCATCGATCGTGATCGCTTCCGAGATACCCCTGGGTTCGGCGCACTGATGGAAAAGATCGAACGCCCGGTCGAATATCTCCGTGACCTCTGAACTCAGGTCGGCGTCGGTCGGGATGCCCAGCAGGTGGAGCACCGACGACCGTGCCGGCTCTATCTCTGGACTCGTGCATACCTGGGTGATTGCTGACATGCCTCTCCGGGGCCGATGATCGGGATCAGAGTGTTCTCCATTGCTCCTGAAGAATCTATACAGGCAGGGGCGAATGGCCGCCATCCTGAAAATGGGTGCAGTCAGGCGGAATGGTATTGCCGTTCTTCATCCTGTCGCACGAGGGCGGCACACTACAGGGCGGTTCAGGGATCGATCCGTGAGGAGAATTTCACCCGGTCAGAGGTAATCGGTGCGCGAATACGAAGAGCATCCAGTGACGGATACAGCCGCCCCCGAACGGCTGGGTACCAGACGGATCGCCCTGCTGTGGGCCCCGCTGGCGGCCACGTGGCTGATGATGGCTCTCGAGGGACCGTTCCTGGCTGCCGCCATTGCCCGGATGCCCGACCCGAAGTTCAACCTGGCGGCTTACGGGGTGGCGTTCGCCTTCGCGATCATCGTGGAAGCGCCCGTGATCATGATGATGAGTGCTTCCACCGCTCTGGTCGACTGCGCCCACAACTACCGGAAACTGAGGAACTTCACCGTCGTCCTGAATGTGATCGTGACGGTGGCCATGCTGGTAGTGCTCTTAAGGCCGGTCTTCGACCTGATCATGCGCGATTTCATGAACCTGCCCGACGAGGTCGCTGATCTGATCCACGGGGCACTCATCCTGCTGATTCCCTGGCCGGCCGCGATTGGCTTCCGCCGCTTTTATCAGGGATTGTTGATCAGGGACAACCTCACGCGCCGGGTAGCCTACGGCACGGTCATCCGGCTCTCCTCGGTCGTAGTATCGGCGTTCCTCTTGCACGTCCTTACCGATATGCCCGGCTCGCATATCGGGGCGGCCGCGCTCTCGATTGCCGTCACACTCGAATCGATCGCAAGCCGCCTCATGGTCCGCGGCACGATCAAGCGCCTGCTGAAGAATGATGAGACCGGTGAGTGCGAATGGGTCCTGAGCTACGGCGGCATCGCCAACTTCTACTATCCACTGGCGCTCACCTCGGTGATCAGCCTGGCGGTCCACCCGGTCGTGATCTTCTTCATGGGGCACGCACGGTATCCCCTGGAGTCCCTTGCGGTTCTGCCGGTGCTCAACGCGCTCACCTTCATCTTCCGGAGCGTGGGGTTGAGTTTTCAGGAGGTAGTGATCGTTCTGATCGGCCGGGGCCGGGAACACCTGGCCGAACTAGGCCGGTTCGCGCTCGGGCTGGCGATCATCACTTCGGGGGTCTTCACTCTTATCGCCTTCACGCCTCTCTCACGAGTGTGGTATGAGACGATCTCGGGTCTGAGTCCCGAGCTCACCTCGTTCGCGCTCACACCGACGCGCATCCTGGTGTTGCTGCCCGCGCTCTCCGTGCTGCTCTCCTTTCAGCGCGGTTTTCTTGTCCACGCCCGCCGCACCGGTTCGATCAGTTGGGCTACGGTGGTGGAGATGGGCGGGATCATCGCGGTCCTGCTGGTGACGATCCACTTCTTCGGCATGGTCGGGACCATGGCTGCCGCGATCGCCTTCATGGTCGGCAGAGTGGGCGGGAACCTCTTCCTGATACCACCCTGTCTCATGCTGCAGCGAAGCGACGCCTCTCAGAACGGTACGCTCTCTTCTCAGAACGAAATATAGAGGGTAAGGATCCCCGACGGCGGGATCAGTGGCTGTTCGGTCAGCATCCGCCCCCTTTTGCCTGACACATCACTCAGGTAGACATCCGCCAGGTGGTCGGTTGTGAGTACAAGCGAGGCATACTCCGGTCTGTCTCCGGTGTTGAAGAGCCGCAGCAGGAGTCCGTTGCCGTCGGGTGTTATCGAGAGGGAGGTGGCGACTACCGCGTCGGAGTTGACTATGAACAGGGGTTCGACCCGGGGCGCGTCGGGATCGACAGGGACCGCGAGCAGGGGCTGATTCGCTTCGACTCCGAATCGGAGTGCCGCTCCGGCATTGAATCCATCATGCGGCCGGATCGAGTACCGGAAGGTCACCGGTCCCTCCTGATACGCCCGGAAGTTCGTCTCCCAGTAGTTGTTCATGACGTAGGAGATGAGGGTTGCCGATGGTTCCACATCCTCAAGCCAGCCCACCGCGATCGGGTCTGCGGTGATCTCCCCGATCTCCAGCATCGGAGCGTCGGGACTCGTCCAGATCACACCGAACTCATCGTTCGAAACATCCACCCATCGCTGAACGGGGAAGAAGTTGCGGCATGAGCCGGGGAGCTGGTCAGGACCGGGCCGGTAGTAACCCCAGGCGGCATCGATCCGGACCACCGGATCGGGGATGTTGAAGGGGAAGGCGATGTGCACTCCTTCCTGATCGTAGACCCGTTCTTTTTCCAGAGTATCGATAATCTCAACCCGATCGGATCTGTCGGAAAGCCGCACTTCCCGTGTCAGTCTGCCGAGGCCGGGGGCATCTGAGGTGATGATGAGCGAAGCCACCAGCGGACCCGACTCGCCGACGGTTATCGTGACCGGTCCGTTACGCAATGGAGAGACGGGATCCCGACCCTCGACGTAAAGGTAGTCATTCAGGCCGGGTCCGTTCACTCGATCAACCAGGTCAACGGGGATACCGGCCGCGCGCAGGCTCGAGATCGCGCCGGTATCCTCATCAATGGTGACGGTGAGACGGCCGTCGGTAAGAGTATTCCCATTCACCTCGACCCCTCCCGGGATCGGATAGGATGGTATTGTAGGTTCACCCGGTTCGAAGGTGATCCGTCTCGCTCCGAAGGCGGGGACGGAGAAGATCAGGACGGCCAGATCCCCGCTCGAAAGCCGCTGGGAGGGCAGGAGATCTCCCGATTCATCATGAACACGAGCTCCGGCCAGCTCGATCTCTCTCGGGATCATGACTATATCGGTCCGATCCCAGGAGTTGGTGTTGAATACATCCATTGCCGTCACCGGCCCGGAGGAGATCGGGGTGGAGCCGGTGTCCGCAGCCAGAGCGTGACCCTCGAACGTCCGGTCGAGCAGTTCCCGTGACTGCCGGTCGGCTTCGAGTGCGTAGGCGCGCTTGTACTCCCACTGCTGGAGGGTGAAGTCGCTCTCCGGGTCGCTGATGCTGTCCCACGAGCCCCAGGTATGTTCGGAGTAGAGCAGGACGTTCCGCCATGCCTCGGAGAAATCGGCCGAAGCATCATCTGCCGGGAGGCCACTCACCGATCGGCCCGTACCGAGGATCGCGCGGAGGGCGTCGGCCTGCACGAGCCTCTCGGCCGAAGCACGGTTCATCGCCGTCTCGAGGGCTGAGGAGGCGGCTCCGTCCTCCCAGTAGCCGGTGAGATCACCCCTCAGGATGGGGAGGGAGTCGCCATACCGGCGCTCGAACTCGCTCATCATCTCTGAAGTCGTCGAGATGATGAGACGGGGAGTGACGAACCGCTCGTTCCACTCTTTCACGAAATCGGAGAGCTCCGGGTCGGGCGGGCCGTTGTCGGAGCCGATGGTGTAGTGGAAGGAGACCATTCCGTACGGCCAGCCGGAGGTCTCAAGTTCACGGATGTAGGAGAGGAGCGGCCCGGTCTGCAGCCGCGTGCGGATCGAGGTCGCCCCGAGCCCGGTGTGGAACCACGAATACCCCCGTCCCGCGAGCCAGCAGAGTACCCGTTTCTGCCCCGAGGGAGACTCCCACCAGAAGGGCCGGTCGCCGAGTTCCTTGATGATCGAGCCGATCCGGTGCCCGGTGTTGGTTCCGATGGAGAAGTAACGGATCCCGTTCTGTGCCATCGCAGGCACCAGTCCCCAGGTGTAGCCGGGAATGTCGACGATCATCGCCGCGTCGATTGTCACGCCGGTCTCAGCGGAGATGCGACGGGCGGTCTCGAAGAGCCGCATCAGTTCTTCGGGCCGGCAGAGGCCGGTGAGTACGTTGGCAAAGAGCGCGTCAACTCCCAGCCATCCCTCCCGGATGGCCTCATAGAGCCTCTCCCGCTCCTCCGGGGTGGACCGCCGCAGGTATTCATCAACCGCCCAGAGGACCTCGGTATTCCATTTGAAGCGGGCGCCCTCGGGGTAATCCCTGGTTCTCCGGCCCAGCAGAATCGCCCGCTCCAGGTTCTCCGACTGGATACGGATGACCTCCTCCTGGACGTGGGTGTAACCGATATCGACGTGGGAGTGATGCAGGAGGTACATCTCCCGGAGTTCGACCGGCGTGAGTGAGAACGTCCGCTCCCGGGTCGGGTACCCCTCGATGGCGACCTCAACAGTGATGTCGGTCGGTTCCTCAACCGCCGGCAGGGAAGTATTGAGCGCATTGTAGCCCAGCGTCACCGGGAACCTGCCGATCTCCCGGCCGTCCACGGTCACGACCGCTTCAGACGGCCTTCCCAGGTGTTCGACATCCACACGGATGAGCTGATGGATCGCGCCGGCCTCACGCACGAGCGCCGGTTCAGGTATCAGGGTGACCTGCTGTGAGACCGGGTGTTCGAAGGTCATGTACCAGTCGTTGCTATCCGCCTGTTCCCCGACCACGCTGATCGAGAGCGGCTCACCCGGTACCAGGAACCGATGCGGCATTTCGAGGTACATGTAGCCCATAAGGTCGTCGTAACGGTCGGTCATGACCGACCGGAACCCGAGTCGGGCGCCCCTGTCGTTGCCGATCTCCCACTCCTCGGGTGTGCCGTCAAGGATGGTGGTGAAGGTGAACGCCTTGCGTCCGTCTATGGAGAGGTGGAACCTGTGGGTCTCCGACCCACGCTGGATTCCGCACATCCAGACGAAAACGGCCGAGGGCGCGTTGAAATCGTCGGGGACGGACGCGGTCTCCCAGGCGATCTCCATGATGTGGTCGGTCGCGCGCGAAAGAAGGGAGGTCCCCACGTCGGGGTGGGGGGAGTGGTAGGTGAAGGGATCGCCGATCAGCGTCGCGGCATATCCGTTCAGGTAGGCGTCGGGTTCGAGGTTCCACAGGGCGGTCGCGCCGGATCCCTGCCGGGGAGCTTCCGCGTCTTCGATGACCGATCTGATATTCTGCGCGTGGGAACAGGCATCTGCCGCAAGAATCAGGACCACTGCCGTGATCGCCGATCTGGTAACGGTCTGCTTCATGCCTCTGTCCCTCCCCCGGTCGCGGTTCTCTGGAGGGAGGTGCCGGCTGTGTCCTACCCCTGTTTGTCCCAGCAGTAGGTGCAGACCTTCTCCCTCGGCAGGCCGATCGTCTCGATGAGATCGTCGAGACGCTGGTAGGTGAGTGTAGTCAGTTTCAGTCTGTCGCGCACCTTCTCGACCATCGCCCGGTACTGGTCGGTATCGGGATCTGAGTATTCGGGCGGAACCACATCGGCCGTCCCCTCCAGCTCGGCCAGGGCCCGCCTGCCGGCCAGGTCGAGTTCCGATCTGGATCGGGAGAAGTTGAGGAAACGGCAGCCGTGCACCAGCGGGGGGCAGGCCGGACGCATGTGGATCTGCTCTGCTCCGCCTTCGAAGAGGCGCTGCACGGTGTCCTGCAGTTGGGTGCCCCGGACAATCGAGTCCTCACAGAAGAGCAGACGCTTCCCCTCGATCAGCTCGGGTACCGGGATCAGTTTCATCTTTGCCACCATGTCGCGGATCGTCTGGTCCTGCGGCATGAAGCTGCGCGGCCAGGTCGGTGTGTACTTCACGTACGGGCGGCCATAAGGAATCCCCGATTCCTGGGCATATCCGATCGCGTGACCGGTTCCGGAATCGGGGATGCCGCAGACCATGTCGATCTTCACATCGGGATCCTCCCGCCTGGCGAGCGCGGCACCGCACCGGTAACGGACCTGCTCCACGTTGATCCCTTCGTAATGCGAGGCCGGGTAGCCGTAGTAGACCCAGAGGAAGGCGCAGATCTTCATCTCATCATTCGGCGGCTTCATCTGCTCGACGCCATCTTCGGTCATCAGCACAACCTCGCCGGGGCCGAGGTCGCGCTCGTACGTGAACTCGAGGTTCGGGAATGCGCACGTTTCCATTGTCGCCGCCCACGCGCCATCCTTCTTCCCGAGGATCACCGGTGTCCGGCCGAACCGGTCGCGGGAGGCGTAGATGCCCTCGTCGGTCAGCAGCAGAATCGAACAGGAACCGTCGATCGCCTCCTGGGCCGCCGCGAGACCATCAGTGAAAGAGGCCTCCTGGTTGATGAGCATGGCCGTCACTTCGGTGGGGCTCGTGGTTTCCCCGCTCATCTCCGACATATAGGCCCGCCGATCGTGGAAGGCCTTCTGTACGATCGCCTCGATGTTCTGGATGACCCCCACGGTTACGATCGCGAACGTACCCAGGTGTGAGCGGATGATGAGCGGCTGGTCGTCATGATCGCTGATCACGCCGATCCCGCGGTTGCCGTGCAGCTTCGAGACGTCGTCCTCGAACTTCGATCGGAAAGGGGTGTTGGTGATATCGTGGATGAAGCGGACGATGCCGCCCGAATTCTTCGTCGCGAGTCCTCCGCGCATCGTGCCGAAGTGTGAATGGTAATCGGTACCGAAGAATAGATCGTTCACACAGTCATCGGTTGCGGTGACTCCGAAGAACCCGCCCATGGTAGTCGACCCCCTGTTGAGTATCGTGGTGGGTGAGGAATGCCGGCAGCACCTTCTATTTCTAATCCACAGTCCCGACATCCGGTAGCTCCATCCCCGCCGTTGACAGAAGGCCTCCAGCTCCATAGCGTGGACTCATACATCACCTGAACGGATGAAGAGGCATGAAACGGTTTCTGTTCCCCATCGTGACGGTCGTGCTGCTGGGCGGCACCGGCTGCACCTTCTTTCATCGCGGACCCGATCCCATGAGTCCGGAGGGGCAGGCGTTGTGGGTAGAGGAGACGCTCGCCGGCATGAACACGCGGGAGCGGGCGGCGAGCCTGATCGGTATCGCCGTCACCGCCGGGTTCGCCCATGTCGACGACCCTGGCCGCACGGACATCGAGACACTCGTGGGTGATCTGGGGGTCGGATGCATAGCGATGTGGGGTGGCAATCCGTACGACGAGGCGATCACCATCACGAGACTCCAGGAGATCGCGGAGGTCCCGCTCCTGGTGGCCGCCGACAACGAGTGGGGCCTTGCCCAGAGGATCGAAGGAAGCACCCTCTTCCCGAAGGCAATGGCACTCGGCGCGACGGGGGATACCGCCCTGGCTCGCGCGATGGGGTACGTAACCGGGGTTGAGACCCGCGCGATCGGTATCCACATGGGGTACGCTCCCGTGGCCGATGTGAACAACAATCCGCTCAATCCGATCATCAGCGTGCGCTCGTTCGGTGAGGACCCCGATCTGGTCTACCGGATGGCATACGCCTGGTCGCACGGCGCCCGCCGGGCGGGCATGCTCACCACCGCCAAGCACTTT
>SDBT01016609.1_pt1 | contig 11648 bp, 11 predicted proteins | sample 2277101 | NCBI WGS metagenome assembly SDBT01 (sample SAMN10404973, study PRJNA504765) | marine sediment metagenome | isolation source: marine sediment core GS10_PC15, 103 cmbsf | place: Arctic Ocean: Southern Knipovich Ridge | collected 2010
AAGACATGTTCCGGTTCCTTCATAAAAATAAAGAAGTTCAAGATAGTCGTGATAATTTTGTGTGAGCCGGTGGTTTATGGAAAAATTAAAAGCACTGGCTTTTAAAGGAAAGTCTTCTAAAAAATTGATTACATGTTTACCTTCCTGGTTTACCCTAACTCCGGCTCTCATATCTTCTATATTTTTTGAGATCAGATCTTCCATTTTTATCCTATATATTAAATAAATTAGGCATGAAATTCTGGGCATTCCATACTGCGACCGAAGCGCCTTTTATAGCAGATGCATTTTCACTGGACATAAAAGTTATGACTTTTGCTATAGATTCTGGTTTAGTAAGCGCATCATGATTTACTTCCGGATAAGATTTCCTGATTAAAGGAGTATTGGTAGCACTGGGAAGAACAGCATTAACATTAATATTATAATCCTTTACCTCATCAGTAAGCACCTCGGTAAAGCCAATTTGTCCGAATTTGGTTGCACAGTATGCACCCTGAGAAGCAGAACCTTTTTTCCCGGATTCTGAAGATATTATTACTATCTTTCCGTAATTCTGGTTCATCATGACTTTAACTACCTCCCTACAGCAGAGGAAAGTGCCTCTCAGGTTAATTTCCATCATCTCATCCCAATCAGCCACTGAAGTATCTATAATGGTTTTTCGCAGATGTATGCCAGCGTTCGCTACGAGGATATCTATTCTCCCAAAAGTATTTAAAGTATCGTCTACCATTTTTTTAACTTCGAGCTCAGAAGCTATATCCAAAATCATACACAATGTTTTTACATTATATTTATCAATCTGTTTGGAAATTTTTTCCAGATCTTCTAAAGTCCTGCTGGCCAGGACCAGGTGTGCACCTTCCCTGGCAAAATCAAGGGCAGTTTCTTTACCTATTCCCTTGCCGGCACCGGTGATAATTGCAATTTTATTCTTTAGTAGCATTAGAACCCTTTCTAGACCCTCATAAAAAGATAATTGAAATTTTAGCTCAAATAGACTTGAGATACAAATCTATTATTAATACCTTAAGCGTAATTTTTCTGACAATTTTAGATACAGGCCAGTTTTTTATGTTAAAATTATTTATTAATTAAAACCGGGAGGGTATTTTGGTAAAAATTGCTATTGGCAGTGATCATGCTGCTTTTGACTACAAAGAAAAGATAAAAGAATTACTAATTTTAGAAAATTATGAAATAGATGATCAGGGTATTTATAAGAAAAAACCAATAGAGGATTATTCTGTTGCTGAAAAAGTAGCACTTTCAGTATCAAAAAAGGAAGTCGACTATGGGATCTTGCTATGTGCTACCGGGATAGGGATGAGTATAAGTGCCAATAAGGTACCAGGCTGTAAAGCAGCACTGTGCCATAACTTATACACTGCAAGGTGCGCCAGGGAGCATAATGACTCAAATATCCTTGTATTGGGTTCAAGGGTCATAGGTCTTGAGCTAGCCTTAGAGATTATCAATATCTGGCTAAAGACTGGTTACCAGGGCGGTAGACATGATTCAAGGAATAAGTCCTTTTTGGAATTTGACCAAAAGTACCGGAAGGTTTAATTTTAATGATTGTCTGTAGTTTTCTTATTGTAAAAATGTTATTTTTTATATAATATTATCAATAGATTAAAATGCATTAATGCAATATATTGCATTAATTTGTTAAATACTTTACTTGATAAATTAAAAAAGAATTAAGAGGTAGATCATGTCAAAACTTTCAAATGAAGAAATAAAAGTCCTTATTGAAAAATCATATAATTCAAGAACAAATATTTTGAAGATGATGAAGAATGGAGAGGGACATATAGGAGGCGCCTTTTCAGCTCTGGATATTATTACCGTAATATACAATCATATATTAAAGTTTAATCCGGAGAAACCAAAATGGAAAGACAGGGACCGGTTTATTTTGTCTGCAGGCCATAAAGTGCTGGCACTGTACACAGTACTGGCAGATGCCGGGTATTTTGATGAAGAGATACTCTGGACATACAATACTATTGATACCAGAGTGCCAATGCATCCGGACGAAAAAGTGCTTCCAGGTATAGAATTCCCAACAGGATCTTTAGGGCATGGATTGGCAGTTGCATGCGGGATTTCCTTGAGTTCAAGATTAGACAAAAGGGATTTCAGGGTATTTACAATGCTTGGAGACGGTGAATGTGCTGAGGGTTCGGTATGGGAAGCTGCAATGTCGGCTGCCCACCATAGCATGGATAATTTAACAGCTATTGTAGACAGGAATAGTTTACAGGTTAATGGTTCGACTGAAAAAGTCATGGATTCATCTATCCTGGAGGAAAAATTCTCTTCATTTGGGTGGGAAGTAAGAACAATTAACGGACATGATTTTAATCAGATCTATGAAAAATTATCAACTGTTCCATTTGTGTCTGGCAAACCTTCATGTGTGATAGCCGATACTACTAAATGTAAAGGTCTTGCTTTTGGAGAAAATAAATTTGAGTTCCATCACTGGCATTGTCCTGCGGGAGAAATAAATAATGTTATTGAACTGGTAAAAGATCAAAAAGAAAAGGAGCATTCAAAAATTGAAATATAAAAAAGACAATATTTATGATGATCCAAGGAAAATTATAGCTAGTGCTCTTGTTGAAGCCGGAGATACCAATGAAGATGTGGTCTACATTTCATGTGATTCATCACTTGGAGCTTCAGGAGATCCATTTAGAAAAAAATATCCTGACAGGCATTTTGAATTTGGTATTGCCGAGGCTGCTGCAATGGGTCAGGCGGCAGGTTTATCAATTTCCGGAAAAGTCCCGTTTATCACAGCATACCTTCCTTTCATAACATACAGGTGCTTTGAACAGATAAGGGATGATGTTTGTAAAACAAATTTAAATGTCAATATATTAGGCAATAACTGTGGTTTTTCCGTAGGGCCGCTGGGACCGACACATGTGGTCTTGGAAGATGTTACGGTAATGCGTGCCATACCGAACCTCACTATTTTTGCACCTGCTGATGGACCGCAATACAAGGCAGCTATTTTAGCAGCTTTGGACATTGAAACTCCTGTCTATATAAGAGTTCACCGCAATAAGGCTCCAAGACTTTACGGGATGGATTGTAAATTAATACCGGGTAAAGCTGATATTTTAAAAAAGGGGAGTGACCTCACTTTGATATCGACATCATCAATGGTTGTTCAAACTCTGGAGGCAGCGGAAATCCTAAAAGGAAGAGGAATAGACGCAGAAGTTATAAATATGTATTGCTTAAAACCTTTAGATGTTGAGATCATTTTAAACTCAGTAGAGAAGACTAAAAAAGCGATAACTATTGAAGAGCATACAGTTATTGGTGGATTGGGAGGAATAGTCTCCGAGGTCCTGGCAGGAACCTGTAATGCGAAACTTGCGATGATAGGGATAGAAGATCAGTTTGCTGTAGTGGGTGACTATAAACAGTTGATCGACTATTATGGACTCACTTCTGAAAAATTGGCACCAAGAATTGAGGAACTTGGGAAAAAATTATAATGATCCTAAGAATATCATGATGAAAAAAAATGATCCCATTTTAGTCATAGGAAGTTCTAATTATGATATTGTCCTAAAGACAAAAAAAATCCCTGAAGCCGGAGAGACTATTATGGCCGGCGGGATGTTAACTGGTTTTGGCGGGAAAGGATCAAATCAGGCAGTGACAATTTCCCGCATAGGGGGAAATGTCAGGTTATTTACTTGTCTTGGAGATGATGTTTTTGGAACTCTTTATATGGATAATTTTAAGAGATCGGGCTTGAATCTCGATTATATAAAAGTATTTAAAAGTTCCAATACTGGTGTTGCGGTAGTAAATGTGGATAGCAGAGGTAGGAATAATATTGTTGTTTTCCCCGGAGCTAACGATCTGCTGAAGCCGCAGCTTATAATAGAAAATCTTGAAGAAATATTTAAATTCCCTGTGATAATAACCCAATTGGAGATTCCGGTATCAACAGTAAGGGCTATATCACAATATAAGTCTGAAAAAAATATATTAATACTTAATCCCTCTCCTGTGGACCCTTTAGTAGATTATAAAGATATACTGGAGAAGGTGGATATTCTTTTGCCCAATGAGATAGAATTGTCACATCTTTCGGGAAAAAGAACCGGGAGCCAGGAGGAAGTAAAAAAGGCAGCAGGCATAGTATTAAAGAGTGGAGTAAAAAATATAGTTATAACTATGGGCGACAAAGGGGTTATGGTAATAAATAGTGATCTAGAACTATATATCCCGGCTGAAAAGATTGAAGCCGTTGATACAGAAGGAGCAGGAGATATATTTACTGGAGCTTTTACTTATTTTTATGCCAGAACATATGATATTGTAAAATCTGCCCGATTTGCAAATAAAATAGCTTCAATATCAGTTACCAGGTATGGAGCACAGAATTCAATTCCACCAACCGAAGAAATATCCAGGACTATCAAATTTTTTAATTGATCTCCTTACATATCCATAAATTTTTATAGTATCAGAAAAAAGTCAATGGCTTCTTATAATCTGATTTTTAATTATACAGCCCTTAAAGATTGACAATAAAATAAAAATATAATAAAATGACACCGATGTCATTTACTATGGATAAACTTTGAATCTGACTCTGAAAGACATAGCCAGGAAAGCAAAAGTCTCTATTAAAACCGTATCGCGGGTAATAAATGATGAACCTATGGTCAGTGAGAATACCAGGTCCAGGGTAAAATCAGTTATCGAAGAACTCGGGTATCAACCAAACCTGATCGCCAGAAGCTTGAAGAAAAGAAAAAGTAATGCTATTGGCATTATTTTACCTGATATTGGTAACCCTGCTTTTACTGAAATGGTAAAAGGCTGTATGGATTCGTTAAACAGCAAGGGGTATTATACATTTTTAGGAAGCTATGAAGATGATACTAATAAGGAAGAAGAATTTATCCGGGATTTTAATTCCATGTTTATTGATGGTTTAATAATAATACCATCTATTACTGAAAGCAGGGATATATCGATATTTGAGAAAATAAATTGCCCGATGGTATTTATTGACCGGGAAATTGATGGATTAAACATGGACACTGTGATCTCTGAAAACCTTAATGGAGTTTATAGGGCAACTAAGCATTTAATAAAAAAAGGACATAAAAAAATTATTTTTCTAGGCGGCTTAAAAACAGTTAAACCTGCTAAGAAGAGATTTGAGGGTTGGAAAAAAGCACTTGATGAAAAAAATCTTTTCATTGAAGACCTGGTGTTCTGGGGTAGTTTTTCCATTGAATCGGGATATTTGATGATGAGTCAGGCACTTGAAAAACTGGATAATATAGATGCAGTTTTTGCGGGAAATGATATCGTTGCCCTTGGTGCGATGAATGCGATCAAAGATAAAAATCTGGATATTCCAGATGATATTTCAATTATTGGTTATGATGATATGTTTTTCAGCCAATATTTAAATCCATCTCTTTCGAGTGTGGCTGCAAAACTTTTTATTCTGGGTAAAACTGCTGCTGAATTATTATTAAAAAGGATAAAAAACCCTGTTGATATTAAACCAAAAAGAATTGTGATCGAAAGTGACCTGATACTAAGGGACTCGGTATCAAAATAATAAAAAAAGAGAGCAGATGCAGTGCTTCTAGTTAATTTAGTGCAGTTAAATATTAATAATGTAGTAGGAGCGCTAAGCCTTATACGCAAGATGTTTTTTAAGTGATCTATAAACTAAATCAAGTCATAAATGATCGGGAGATTATTAGTTTTTATAAGTAATTTTATTTATAAATAAGAAAAAAGGAGAGGAAATGGACATAAATATTAATTTAAAGAATAGGGAAAGAATAGCTATTGCCCAGAAACTGGGGCAACCTGACCAAGTTCCCATAGATTTTAGCCTGGCCAGTCAATTCAATTACCTTCATGGGTGGCTCGGTCTTGACGGACGACGATTTTTTCTGGATCCTTCATATGTTCTTGAAGCACAGCTGAAATTTATTAATAAATTCCAGGTCGAAGGTACACTTGGACCTGTTTTTGGACTGGCGATCGACCCTTCATATTTCGGTGCTGCAGATATAATAATTCATAGGGACACATCTCCCTGGGTACATGGTCACCTTGATACAATTGAAAAATTAAAGGATTATCTTGACAGTTACAAAGAACCGGATCCCTATAGTGCCGGTAATTTCCCATTGATGTGTAATGGATATGCATACTTTAAAAATGTATTGGGAGACCTTATCGGGGCACCCATGGGTATGCTCGGACCTGTAGATATTGCATGCTCGCTTTGTGGTTCGACCAATTTCTTTATTTATGCCAAAACCGAACCGGAGCCTGTTCACTCCCTGCTTACCAAGATAACAGATTTCATGATTAAAAACATAGGTGTCAGGGATGAACTTTTTAAACCTGCCAATCACGATTTTGCACTTTATGATGATTATTGTACATTTTTTAATCGTGAAGATTTCCAGGAATTTGCTTTTCCGTATCTAAAAAAGGTATGGGATGCCTATACGGATAAAGATTCCGTAAGACCTTTTCATTGTGACTCTCCTATGGATCATGTTGTAGATCTGCTTCCGGAAATGGGGGTAAATGTACTATTGATGTTTGATCCGAAGAACGATATCGGATTCTTCAAAAAAGAAATAGGGGACAGGGTCTGTTTAAAAGGTAATCTCAATCCGCTTAAGTTTTTAAGATTTGGTACACCGGAGACCATAAAGGCTGAAGTTAAGAGACAGCTTGAAGCAGCCAAAGAAGGCGGGGGATATGTAGTCAGCACAGGCGGTGAAATGGGCGACGGTACACCTGATGAAAATATTTTTGCTGTGATAGAAGCAGTTGAAGAATATGGTAAATATTAAGACTTTACCAGTTTATTATATATATTTTATTGGATTTGATGCTGGGAAAAGCACTTAAGGTCTGCGGCGCCGGTCAACAGGAGGGTTTATACCAGGGCTACAGACAAACATCAGCTTGCATATTAAGAGGAGGGTCAAATGGCTACTGAAATTGAGATAAAGCATAAAAGGATAAAAAATCTTTTAAAGTCCAGTGACCTGGACGGTTTGCTTATAAGCAAACAATCCAATCTTCAATGGTTCGCGGGAGGAGGCATGAATGATGTTATTAGAAATAATGATACTTCCCTTATTAATTTATTTATTACAGCAGATAAAAGATATCTTGTTGCAACCACCAGTGATACAGACAGGATGATGGAAGAAGAACTTCAGGGCTTAGGATTTGAAAATGTATTGTATAACTGGTATGACCAATCTCCTTTTGATGCAATTAAAACTATTAAAAAAGATGCTAAAGTCGGGGCGGATACACATAATCCAATGTCTACTTTTATCCAAACTGAGATTTCTGATATTCGAAGACAATTAACTGATATGGAAGTAAAAAGATTTATAGATATATCGATGGAATACAGCAGTTTACTTACTAACTTTTGTATGGATCTAAAACCTGGTCTCACAGAAAGACAATTAGCTTCCGGATTTGGAGCACATTGTAGTCTATATGGCTACCGGCTTCCAGTTCTAATGGTAGGTGCTGATGAACGTGCATACAAATACAGACATCCGGTATTTACTGATAAGAAGATAAAGAAACATTTTATACTTGCAACTGTAGGGGAGAAAGAAGGTCTCAATGTCCCTATGAGCAGGGTGGTTTATTTTGGAAAAGCCCCAGATGAATTAAAAAACAAATTAGATGCAGTAAATCATGTAGAAGTTTCTGCTGCAGCAGCTTCAGTACCCGGCCGGCCATTAAGGGATGTATTTGAAGTCATTAAAAAAGCATATGATACAGCAGGATATCCCGGGGAATGGAAGATACATACACAGGGTGGGATAAGCAGTTATAAGCCGTGTGAGTACCTTGTAAGCGCAGTATCTGACATTAAGATAAGGACCCAAGTGAAGTATTGTCCTTTAATCCTACTATTGCAGGTGTCAAGACTGAAGACCTCTATCTTACCAGACCGGATAAAGTGGTCCAAATATCTATAGATAAAAGATGGCCCTGCACAGAGATCATAATGGCTGGAAATAAATATTTAAAGACAAATATACTTGAACTATAAGTACATAGAAAGGGGAAGTGAAATGGAAATTGAGGATTTTAGAAAACTAAGACTTGGTTTTGTAAATCTGGTGATGCTTGGAAATTTTGAAAAAGAAGCCGAAGAGGAAGCAGTCCGTCAATCCAATAAAGCAAAAAAATTCCTGGAGGACCTGGGTGCTGAGGTTTATTCGAACCTTCCGGCTGTAAATACTTTGGATGAAGCAAGATCGACCTGGCATTTTTTTAAAGAGAAAAACATTGATGGGGTAGTGCTTTTTAATGGCACTTTTAGCTTGAGCAATCTCATGATAGAGATAATAAGGAATATAGATCTGCCATATCTTGTCTGGGGAATGGAAGAATATCTTATTAAAGACGGTCTATTGACAGGATCTATGATAGGAACAATGCCTGCAGGGCCCATTTTTAAGAATCTCGGTAAGAAATTTACTTTTGCTTACGGGACCATCGGTAAAAAGGAAGGTGAAGAAAAGGTAAAAGTATTCATGAGGGTGCTAAGGGCTATTGTATATATGAGGGAAGCAAAAATAGGACTTATCGGTGCAAGACCGGACGGATTTGAGATATCAGGTTTTGATGAGCTATCCATAAAAAATATTTTCGGCACAACCATTAATAAGGTTTCGATGTCTGAGCTTCTATGCCTGGTAGATGGGATGGATCCGAAAAAAGTGGAAGAAGACCTAATAGTACAAAAAGAGATCTTTAATACTGGAAACACCAGCGATGATGATATGCGGGACCTTTCAAGGATATACCTTGCAGTAAAGGAAATATCTGACAAATATAGTCTTTCTGCATATGCTCCCCAGTGCTGGCCGGAACTGAGGATGGATCGCAAGACCCCTATGTGCACTGCTAATGGAAGGATTACCGTAGATGGAGTAATGGCTTCATGCGAGTGTGATATGGACTGCACCCTAACCATGCTGCTATTGTATGCTCTTTCCGGGAATACTCCGTGGACAAATGATTTTGTAAATAAGATCGAAGAAAATGACAGCCTTCTATTCTGGCACTGCGGCAATGCTTCTTATAATCTTTCAGATGATAAACCCAAAATAGAAGTGGTATTTGAAGGACCTGCACAAACAGCAACACTTAAAAAAGGGACAGCAACAATATGCAGGCTCAATCACTTCAAGGGAGGTTTTGAGGTATTTGCCGGAATCGGGGAAGCAATTGATTCAAAACCCATGCTTAAAGGAAGCAATTTGTACCTGAAAATGGCAGGCGGTAATATGGAATTTATAAAATTAATGCTTAATCAGGGAATCCCGCATCATAATGTGGCAATACACGGCGATCTTTCAGAAGAACTCGAAGAATTTGCTAATTTGATGGGATTGTCATCGACAATAATAAAGCATGGATAAAATATTTATTTATAATATTTAATAAATTTCTTTTTCAATATATAAGAGAAAGAGTGGGCTGTTCTTGAAAAAAATAGCAGTAATAGGAAGCCTGAATATTGATCATGTACTTAAAACCATAAATCTACCTTCCAGGGGAGAGACGATCATATCTGAAAGCTATCAGCTTAAATGTGGGGGTAAAGGTGCAAATCAAGCTGCATCGATAGGTCGGCTGGGAGTAAATGTCAGCATGATAGGAAAAATAGGTGGAGATGAAGCAGGTGTTATGCAGATGGAGAGCCTGGAGAAATCAGGAGTGAACACTGATGGAATAATAATTGATAAAGAGCAAAAAACAGGTGCTGCATTTATAAATATAGATAATAATGGTAATAATACGATTGTATTATTTTCAGGAACAAATGGCTTATTTACTAAAGATGATGTAGATCAAAAAAAACATATTATACTCGATTCAGATGCAGTGGTACTGCAGATGGAGATCCCTGTAGAGACTACCAGCCACGTTATCAAGTTTGCACATGAAAATAATAAAAAAATAATACTCAGCCTGGCGCCAGCTCTGGAGATCGACCGGTCAATTCTTGGGATGGTGGATTTTTTGATGGTCAATGAAGTTGAGATAAAATTTCTTTCGGGTGTTGAATTTAATATTGAAGACATGGGTGACTCCATTGTCAGGTTAAGAAAATTTTATAAAAATAATATTGTGGTCACACTTGGAGAAATGGGTTCAGTGTTTGTGGATAGAAATGAAAATATTCACAGAAGTCCGGCATACAAGGTTGATGCAGTGGACTCTACGGCAGCTGGAGATGCATTTACTGGAGGTTTTATTATGGGACAGACTGAGGGTCACACACTTCCGGATTGTGTAGAAATAGGTAATGCTGCGGGTGCAATATCGGTGACCAGGCTTGGAGCGCAACCGTCACTTCCATTCAGGGACGATCTAATTAAATTCCTGGTAAAAAATAATAAAAACATAAAACTAAACTGATCATTCAAATGAAAGCGATAAAATTTTTAGGAAATAAAAAACTCGAAATAATCAATATACCAAAACCTGAACCTGCTGAAGGCAGCGCCCTGGTAAAGGTAATGGCAGCAAGTATATGCAGGACAGATATAGAACTTTTATACAGTCAACCGCAAAAGACGGATATGATCCCGGGCCATGAAGTTGCAGGGATAATAGAAAAAGTAAATAATGTCAAAGGATTTAAAAATGGCGACAGGGTATTTTTAAATGTGCATATTACATGCGGAAAATGTGAATTCTGTAATGCAGGGGACTGGATATTTTGTCCCGAGCTTTCTTGTATAGGCAATGATATTGATGGAGGGGCTGCGGAGTATATGATTGCGCCAGAAGGAATTTTAAGAAAACTACCGGATGATATTTCTTTTGATTTGGGATCGCTTATACCTGACGCACTCGGTACGCCATATCATGCTGTAAAAGCAGCTGGTTTAAAAAAGTCTGATTATCTGGGCATTTTTGGAATGGGTCCTCTGGGACTTGCAGCAGTAATAAGCACTTCAGGATATGATTCAAAAGTTTTTGCAATCGACACTATAGAAGAAAGGCTTAGACTTGCCGGAAAATTTGGTGCAAAAGAAGTTCTAAATCCCCTGAAAAATGATATAAAAAGATCTATAAAAGAAAAAACTGGAGGATGCGGACTTGATGTGGTAATTGATTGTACTGGTTCAGAAGATGCAATAAAAATGGGTCTTGATATTCTAAAAGTCAGGGGAAAATTTATCTTTGTCGGTGTCTGCACAGACTTAAATTTGAACACATTCGATCATGTGATATCAAAAGAATTGCAGCTTATTGGATCAAGAAATTTTAATGAAAATGAGCTGGACGGGATAATAAGATTAGTAAAAAAAAATACACAGATAAAGGATATGATCACTCACAGATATTCTTTTTTGCAGGCAGAAGAGGCTTTTCGAATGGCGGATGAAAGAAAAGGTATAAAAATAATCCTGGTTCCTTAAGGATCAGGCTCCAGTATTACACGATTACAAATAAGACTTATGTTAAACATTTATTATTTTTTAGTTTCAAAATATTTATTGGAGGTTTAGTGATGGAGCTAAGAGGGAAAACAGCTATAGTTACCGGAGCAGGAA
>SDBT01016610.1_pt1 | contig 11647 bp, 10 predicted proteins | sample 2277101 | NCBI WGS metagenome assembly SDBT01 (sample SAMN10404973, study PRJNA504765) | marine sediment metagenome | isolation source: marine sediment core GS10_PC15, 103 cmbsf | place: Arctic Ocean: Southern Knipovich Ridge | collected 2010
TGACTTGGAAGCTGCTGTAGATGAGGCTTGGTTATGGATATCAAATCGACAAGATGAACTTTCAAATTTATGTTTATTCCCCTGGATAGAATCAGCTCTAATTAACTGGAATTGATATTATTCAATAGGTGAATACAAATGTTGATCCTGTCTTACGCCATGCGGTAGAGCAAATACCAGTTGGCGACTGGCTGTAATGATAGATTGACGCCGGACTATTTGCTATTGGAAGCATATAATTTTGGATTCGTGAGAAAGTCTCCTGCGTGTCGAATATCGTTTCTGCTTGTAAGTGCTTGCCTTTCCTCCCTTTGTATACGCTTTTAGGGCGTCAATAGGGATTCTATACTGGTCATACACTGGCTACATATTATAACCGTACGCCAAACATAAGCAAGACTGACGCCAAAATGACGCCTGGGAGGTATAGCCAACAGTAACGCATAGGTGTAGGTTTGTTGCGGATTAAAGACTCATGGCAGATCCTTCTCCTTGGCACTACTGTCTCAACCGTTTCTGCGCAATAAAAAAGAAGATTTTCGAGTCACATGGTCCATAGCATTCGGGTCAGGCAGGTCTTTTTTTCAAAAAAGTCAAAAAAATGAAATATTTAATCAACATTTGGCCGGGTTGTGACGGCATATAAATATGAGAGTGCAGCTGGCCATTCACATTGGCTTGTGAGCCGCAGCTTTTGCCAAGGCTCATAGAAGCAACCGTATGTGTATGATTGCCGGATAAATAGACAACGATACAGAATTATTTTATGAAGGAGTACAACTGTGCCAAGTATTAAACAGGAGATTATCAACGAGATCAATACACACATTCAAAGCAACGGAGGAGAATATAGCGACTGGCATGTAGGTGTTTGCTCAAATATTCGCCATAAGCTATCGGGTCAGGCCAAAGCTAAGCACCTGTTCATATCAAGGCAGGCCTATTCCTCATATGTCGCTGCCGAGGTGCAGGACTATTTTATTAATATACTTGGAACAAACGGCACTATTGGCGCTGACACCGGCACAGCCGATATAGTCTATACATATAAGAAATCAGCGGACACCATAGAACAAACCTCTCCAGCAAATGATACATCGGGCGGGATTATCAAGTAAATGAGAACTGAGTTTAACATGTCGTATGACCTTGCCTGTCACTGGTGGAGACGGAGTGACTTGGAGGCCGTCCCAGTCAACGTAAAGCGTGTGGCAGAGATACTGTATCAAGCTGAAATAAAAGTATATGAAATAAATCCCTGTTGTTGGCTGACGTGTGAGCCACGTCCGCTTGGAGTGCGGGAGGCCTTAACCGGCCAATTGTGGGTTCCGATACAAGAATCTAACGATGGTTATCCGCCGGAAGAACTCGGTCGCGTATTGAAAATCTTGGCAGAAAAGGGCGTGCCGGTGACTTTTTGATGGAGAGGCTTATCTGATGCGGGCACATACTATCACCCGCCGGAGGCGCGAACCAATCTGGTTATGCGCCTTCGGTGCTTTATTGGCATCAGACTCATCAGCAAACATTTGACGGGCAGCACAAAAATTGCGAATAGGAGCTATAAGTCAAAAAGTCTAATTTAACTATATAGTTATAGTGCTTAGGGAAAGGATGTCCTTCGCACCTTTTTACTTCTCCGCTACAAGACTGATGAAATTCCGGTGTACTGAAAATGAAGAGACAAACAATTACAACGACCCATCTGTACCCAATTCGCCTTGATATATACCAGCCGCATAAACCCCACAAGCAGTCGGAATTTGCGAATTGGAGACAGATATTGACAATGATAAGTACCTATGTTATAATGGCCTGCAGTAGATATGATGATATTCGCGCTCAGTTGTCGCCATTTTGCTCTTTTTATGGTACTTGGATAGTTTTTGGAGCAGGGAGCAGAGCCCAGATGTCCTTGGCATTTATAAAGGAAACTCGCAATCCGCCGGAGAACCTTGCCTATGCGGAGAAGGTTTTCGCCGAGCATGGGGACTTTGTGCGAAGAATCCTTCGTTTTCATGTCAGGAATCAGGTGGAAAGGGAAGATTTGTTTCAAGATTTTTTTCTGGAGCTAATTTCGAAACCAATACCAGAGGATGTGCAAAACGTAAGGGGCTATATCTATCATGTGGTATGCGATAACATTAAGGACGCTTTTCGCAGAATAGAACGCTACCAAAAGAGGTTGCACAGGTATGCAGAACACCACAGACATATTATCGAAGATCGTCCAGAGAATAAATTGATAGAGACAGAAGAAATCGAAAAGATGTTTGAGCTAATTTGCAGGCACTTGCCAAAGAACGAAGCTAAAGCGATGGCGCTGAGGTACAAGGACAATTGCAACATCCGCGAGACTGCTAAGAAAATGGACGTAAAACCCAGGTCAGTCAGTAGATATCTGTCTGTTGGAGTCAAGAAACTTCGGCAGGTTCTTGGTGGCGTAGGTGAAAGGAATAGTCCATGGTAGCACCTAAAGACAATTCTATATGTGAGCAAGCTCAGGCTTTCTACTATGACTATCTTTGCGGAAGGGGGCGGGAATCTACCCCTCCAGAAGTATTCGCTCACTTGTGTCAGTGTAGCTTTTGCAAGGCCGAGGTTAACCGACTCAAGGTTGAACTCACTGGGAGCGAAGTAGACGTTGACCATAGCGTCGAGGAAAGAACTGCTATAGTTATCACTAATCTGAAACTTCACTTTGCCTATACCGGCGCACTGGTGAATTGTAGAACGGCAAGGCCGTTTTTGCCCAGTTTGGCCGACCCTGCGTTGGAGGTCGGTGTACCGACGCCCATAACGGTGCATCTTGACAAGTGTCAACAATGTTCAGATGACTTGGAGGGAATTCGGCAGTTGAAACTCACCCATAAGCAACTGTGTCGATTAGGTCAACTCTTTGCTGAGGAATTTGGTGTCGATGAGGAGCTTTGTACAAAAGCCCAAACTGCTATATCCGCTGTCGGCGACTGTGCATTTGAAGGTACTTCGGCTAATACACTGCGACATTTTTGTGTATGCCCGGACTGTAGAGAGCTGCTTTACAAATACCGCCGGAGCAAAGCAGAGAAACTTTCCGGGAGTGCGGAGCAATCGGTGATACGATGTGGTGCTGTTTCGGCCACTGATACTTTCGATTATGTTGTGCTGTATGGGTTTGACCCTGAGAAAGACGAGTATGCAATGTTTCGTCCCTCATTGACGTCACATTTAACTAATTGCCGAAAATGTCTGGGTAAGATGCTGGAACTACACGATACCGTGTACGACATTTTGCAGCGAGCCGAATCTGGAATCGTTACCTGCTTTAAGGTAGATGATGCCACACGACATTCCATCGTAAGCAGCCCTGATGAGATTTACAAAGACTGGTCGATAGAAGTGGAAGTATTTGACACATCGCGTGAAACTGGCACGACAAAGGTCAAAGAAGCTGGTGCCATCGGGCTCGTTACGGCAAAGACGAAGCTTAAGGCTAAACAAAGACGTTCAAAGTTGAACATTAGGCCGTTTATTAAACCGGCAGTAGCAGCGGCAGCCATTCTGATAGTAGCTCTATTGGTCTTTCGAGGTCCTGTCGCCAAGGCAGTTGGCCTCGATCAGATTTACGAGGCTCTCGCGCAGATCAAGAATGTTTATATCACTACTTATGCCCCGGAAAAGCCAGAGCCTGTTCAAGAGATATGGATATCAACTGAGTTGAACGTCAAGATGTTTAAGACCGGCCTCCAATACGTTTTGTGGGATTTCAGGGACGAAACCGTAAAATCGAAAGATTCAGATACGGATGCAGTTAAAACAACGGAGCTGAGTAAAGATGCATTAGTAGAGGTTAAGAGAACTATGGATGTGCCGTGGGGTCTATTGCCGTTTAACAAAATGTCGGCAGTCCATGCGATCTCAGAAGGTGTTAAGTGGGAGCAAGTGCCTGACGAGAGTATCGAAACCACAATTCCGGATACAGAAGTGTATGATTTAATGTGGACAGAGAAGATTATCGGCGGTGACTCTGTAGTTCATAAGAAATGGCGAGGTTATTTGGACGCTGAGACAACATTGCCAAAAAGGATTGAGAGATGGGAGAAATTCTCTGAGGAAGAGGGATACGAACTTTTGACTGTAACCGAAGTGGCTTATCCGACAGCCGATGAAGTTCAGGCTGCTGTCAGGGATGCCGGTCTTCAGGTTAGCTCTGCGCTACCTCGGTAGCCATAGTGGGGAACGATTAGTATATTTGCCGTCTATTTCCTCTACAAATAAATCATCTGCCCTGAGATGGGCTAAATGACCGTCTGCAAATACCACGTTAACAGTCCTGTTAGGGTGACGGCCGTTCAGAGCATCCGACTCAAATCCAGGAGAAATCGTTCTTTCCTTGTTAACTGCCAAGCCGGGAATATAAAAAGCCCCTGTCCTCATCGGATTCTCAAAAGGCTGAATATCCGCATTTGTAACGCCCCGCCAGCTTATAAGACTGTACCCGCTATCAATTACCAGCAGAGTTCGGGCTGGGTGGGGAATTTGATCCAGACCCAAAGGTGTTCCTACAAACTCGCCACCTTGAGGTTGGGCATCTTTGCAAATGGTTCTGTTTACACCGTAATTTCCACAAAGAACGAAGGGTTCTTTTATTTTTCTGGATGGGCACCAGAAAGCCGTTCCTTTTTCAAAATTTCCCCCCAGAGTACCCGCTAAAAAGTGAAACCACCACCACCCCTGTTTGTCACGCGAAGCGGTTCCCGGATACCCACCAGGAGGCCCAGCCTGACCATGACTCAAGTCGTCGAAGCCGTTGGGGAAGATGCCATTTTCATTTTCGTATACCGTCAGAGCCGTGGACAACTGCTTAAGATTTGACTTGCACATGACTGCTTTGGCCTGTTGCTTGACCACGCGGGCAACAGGTAGTACCATCGCAATAAGTATTGCGATCACAGCAATAACTACAAGCAATTCAACAAGTGTAAACCCTACGCGCTTCATATCCATCCCAATTTTACCACATTCCAAGGGAGAATAAAGAGAAGACCGGTGTGCAGGTACGATGAGAGAATGGAAGGGATAAACAACAAAATGCAATTGGTGATGAAAGGATTATCGGCTGCTCGAAAACCCACAGTCCTACTTGGAATCCTTTACCGACATGCCCGTATGTATCGGCTAAACCACTCACCAGTGATAGTACAGTAACCGGGATTCCATGCATCTTCAATGCAGGGGGAGGACACGTTGCCTACAATACCGGTTCCTGTACAGCTACCGCCGTCCTCGTCCAATTCACAACCATATCGGTCATAAAATATTCTGTATCGACCACCGCAAAGCCCAAAGATAGGTTCTGAACAAAATATTATGCCGTACTCCTGGATCAAGTCAGTACAGGAATAGGTGCCAAAGCCGCCACTGGCTGATCCGACTATTTTACGTTGCTCTTGATCATTGACTTCGATAAAAGTTCCCTCCACATTCGGAGGACTATTGGATATCAACAAAGCAATCCCATCACTCCAGTCTAAGCCGAATATGCTGAGCTTGGTGCGATAGTAAAACTTATTGCTGTCTAAATCTACGGCCCATACATACTCATCATCAACTTGATCAAGAACAATGTAATGGTTTGCCTTTGGCAGATGCAGAATAACTTGACAATCCTGCACATCTCTGAGCGTTTGGATGTCAGTTCTAACTGCGAGACAGTGAAGACCCAACCCTTGAGCAAATCGTCGCAGCTGGTAAAGATTTGTGTCTTTGTTCGGCTCATTTACCAATTTAACAAGGTTCGGATCGTTAACATTCTTGCCCAACTGCTCGGCAACATACTTCATAGCTATCGTTGCACAATTTTGACCCTCTCTATCGTGGGCCGAGGCATTCGCCAGTCTGCTTTGAAGGAGCAACTCGGTGTCAATATTGTCGGAATAGTGATACGATAAAGGTCCGTTGATGACCGGCGAATGGTATTCTACAAATGTATCGGTTTCGTATGCAACGCTAAAGGAATCTTCTTGTGGCGGATTTGTGTCGATCGACATAATCTCCCAGTAGTCGTAAGATACCAGTTCATTTGGCTGTTTGCTGTTGTCGTATCGTTCAATCGTAATAATAGTGGGAACCCATTTGCTGGCGGCCAATAATTGATAATCTTCATAAGTTTTTAGTATAGACGATTGAGCAGTGTACATCGAACACGATAAGACAGCATAATCCTTTTCGGGGTCGAGGACGAAGACTATTTCAGGCGTGTTTATCTTCCTGAGTGTAAGATGCATCTGTTTTTGACCATTCACCACAACTTCAACAGCAGACGATTCAACTTCTAAAAGCTCCTGATATGTATAGAAGCCGTATCCCCAGGGAATGATTCCGGCGGTTAATGGCCCATTGACAACGGCTCCAAAACCACCTGGATTCTCGGTTACGATTGCGTCATTGCCAGGCCTGAAATACATCGTATACCGCTGGCCGTCCCAGGCAAATACCCGCTTTCTATTCCAATTCAGGTCAAAATCGTGACGCGAGGTGTTACCATTAGTTCCGGCTTCTCTAACCTGCGAATCTATATTGATTTTCCAGTAGAATCTGTCTCCATCATACTTTACGACAACCGTTGAGTTTGTAGTACAACCATCCGACGAATTGAACTCCTGATGTGCAGCTTTAATAGTGCCAGCCGAGATCCACGTATCTCGTGGTTGTGCTGTGAGCGTTTGAAAGATTTGCAGAATCTCTGCTCTTTCTAACTCTCTATCCGCTAAGGCAGAACTACAAGCGATAGACACGATAATAACAGCTAATATAGAATACCTTATTTTCACAATAAACACCTTTCTGCTTCTCAGGCCAACAACCTTAAATACACTCGCTCAAGTTAGAAGATTTCACCGGAACTGCTAATATACATTCTTGACACTATCGACGAATGCATCCCATTCATCTTTACTGTATATTTCCCTGACTTCTTCATCGTAAAGCCACAACTCCTCCAACCATCTCACCAGTTCGTCAACTTGGGTCTGTTGCTCCATTAGCATTCCACTCATCGCGCTTCCCATCATTTCCTGCGAATTCGGATCGGTTTGGTGAATAATAATGCTTTCAAGTCCAACCGTGCCTGATGAATCCCAGTTTATCAGCTCCAGTGTAACATCGCCCCGGCCATTGCAGGTATATAAGAAGCTCGCCATATGACCGTCAGACATTGGCGCACCTGAGCTTGTACCAAATAGTTCGATACCCTCCTCTTGATATATGCCCGGTCCCCAATAATCTAAACCTTCGCTCCTTGGTTCCGCCAGAATCCGCGCAGTACCGGAATCGTATTCCGTATTATCAATGGATCCAAGGTTCGGGTCAGAAATGTCGGCCTCAACATTGAAGATATGCACATTCTCCCCGGTAGTTACCATGTCCACATACAACGTAATGCTATCGTTAACATTTATCGTAATTTCATCAAGGCCATTGGTGTCAACAATACTGAATATGATATTTGGATCTGCTGGCTCATCCGGATAATTCGGCTCTTCTCCGGGCGGTGCTCCCCATAACCAGTACTTCTCAAACAGTGCAAAGTCAACCATATCCACCCAACTGTCGCGGCTTATATCGGTTCCCCCACACCAATTAGGGTCACTGCAATTTTCATCCAGCCAACAGGAAGCAAGTGTGACATAGTCTGATATGTCCACTATTTCATCCCTATTGAAATCACGGGTGGGAACATGATGGAAAGTTAGAAGTGAGGTAGTATCGTTCCAGCTAATACTGTAATCATAAAAACCGACATTGGGGTCACCAAGACTGATGGCTTCGTAGTCTATAATAAACCAGTCACCCGCGATGACATTGATGTCAGAGCCATACAAATCAAAGCCCCATATATCGGAGTCCTTCCATGCGGTAACTTTCGCCATGTTGCCTGCAGCCTCATAATGCGACTGGGTGCAATCTCTCGTATTCAGATCGGAATCTCTGCCAGATAAAATGGCTAAAGCTCTATCTTGACCTGCAATGAACAAACCTCCACTCCAATAATCGTCAGTGTCTGAACTCACAATGAGCGTGAGCTTGGAGCCAACCATAATATCGTGACCATCAAATGGAGTCACACCGTCGGCCTCACACACTCTTAATGCAATCTGAGCGGTCGCTATCGGAACTACGCCCAAAACCAATGTCAATATGAGCAGTTTTCTCACTGTCACCTCTTGTAAAAACATATCAAGCCTCACTAACGCGTTACCCATGAGAAACAGAGTTCGGCGCACGGCATTAAGTGCTTACGTTGTGGTTTTCCACCTTCTCCAGTTGAACGGCTACTCCATGTCGTTAATTCGACAGGAGCTTTTCACTATGAAAGCCGATGAAGAACACACTCGAAATCATCTCTCGGTCAAGCGTTCCATATAGATGTCGTCACTGAGAAGGCGAATGTTGATGAAAATTTTCTGAGATTTTCCGATTATTGTGGAGCGGATATCCGACAATCAGTCTACTGTGAATAGCAAGCGGGCTATATGGTCTATATCGTTCCTCTAAACATAAGAAAATATGTAGAATTGCTAAGCTGAAGTTTGTAACTCAACTTTGCTCGGCGAGATGTTGCCAAAGTGGTGGATATAATTTTCTCAAAAAACATATCAACATTTACCCTCTTGGAGACGACATATTACTGATGTGCATCTTTAGCCGCCCAAGGTGCCACTAATGAACCAACAATCTTGGCAACAGCACCACACCAAGGACGAGTTACGATAGTGAAAAACAAAGTACAAGGATATAGATGAGACGCGCAAGAGTAAGTAGAGCACTTCAAATTCTGATCGCCTTTCAGTCTGGCCAGAAGTATCGGTCTGATGATTTGGCAAAAATGCTGAGCGTGGGCAAGCGAACACTGCTGCGAGACATAAAAGAACTTAGCAAAATTGGCATACGTTGCGATTACAATCCGAAAAATCGCAGCTATGAAATGAATTCAAAATCCTTCCTGCCGAAGTTAAACTTGACTTTGAAAGAGGCCGAGGGGTTACTTCTGCTGCTTCACAAAGTCAGGAATCATTTGCATTTTCCGTTCAAGAATTCAGCACTCTTAGCGGCGCTAAAAATAGAAAATTCACTGCCAACGACAACAAAGCGACATTGTAACGCTGTCTTCCGCAATATTTCTGTAAGACCTGAGCCTCAAGTGCAGATGGATTTACTTAATGAAACATTTTCAGTGCTACAGGAGGCCATGGTTAAAAAAGCAGTAGTAAGGTTACACTATTGCCTGAACAGTGGAAGAGAGGAAGAAACGGATTTGGAACCGTATCACTTATTCTATGGAAATTACGGCTGGCACGTAATCGGCAAATCGAGTTTTCACACGAGTATCCATACTTTCAAGTTAAGCTCGATTAAGGCACTGGAAGCGCTAAACAAATGTTTTGCTGACGGACACGATTTTGATATCCATGAATACTTCGGAAGAGCATGGCTGATGAAGCCGGAGGGCCGACTTTATAATATAAAGCTCCGTTTTTCACCACAGGTAGCCCGAACTGTTGCCCAAGTCCAGTGGCATAGGACACAAACCGTTACCAGGAATAGTGATGGCTCCGTGATTGTTGAGTTTCGAGTAGATGGGCTTAGCGAAATCACATGGTGGATTTTGAGCTATGGCGACCAAGTGCAAGTCCTGGCACCAAGAATCCTCCGAGAGAGGATTGCAAAAATAGCCACGAACATAATGAATTCCAGCACAAGTGCATTACAAGCACGATAGCAAACACAATGCAAGAACGGCCAACGGAAGTCCAATCTGGCTTAAACTGACACTCTATTGAGATGCCGAAAAAATTTACAAATCACAAAGAAAGAAAAGACAAGGTCTTATAGATTTATGATTACATGCTCATTTGGCAGGAAGTCTTAGCCCCTTTGTAAACAAGGTCTCCAAATGCTGTGATTAAACCTTAACAAAGTGCGCGGAAGGCCACCAACGAAAATTGCAGGTGTTCTTCAAAAAACTTCTGCATAATTCTTGCGCGATTTATCCCACAAGTTACTTTCCCATGAGCTGCAAAATGTCAATATTCTTCAATAAACTCCTAATCAAGTAGACGTAATATAATTCTCCCATTTAGCCATACTTTATATTCCCTGTTTCTCCCCTCTTTCAATTGAGGAGTGTCACAATATTCTGCCATATGAAAAAGCTTCAACGCCCCTACATGAGAGACATAGTAACTACATAGTAACTAGCCCCACATCCCCACCTGAACAATCCTACAGCCCCTGGAGAAGATATAATCAACAATATAATGATTGAGTCATATCTATAAGAACTAATAAACCAGGACAATTCTGAAGTTTTCCCCACCGTCCAATTCCTACCTACTTCCCCAATAATTTCCTTCCTATTCATATCTATATCTATCAAAAAATGAGATCACAGGAGGGGCAACCACCTCCCCCATTTCTTTCCAGACTACCGTTTTCTACTCCCATACATCAAAAGCAGTCAAAACTATCGAAAATATGGGAGCATAAAAAATGAGAAAAGTCTTACCTATCGACAAAAGAGTAGCCATCTATGGCTCTAGCAAACAAATTCAAGAAGCAGAAATTATCCTACTGAAGAATATCCCCCAGCTCCCTAATCTTACAGAACCCCAGGCAAGATTGAAAATCCAGGAAGTAATCGACAATGAGAATATCAAAGCAAGCATCTTGTTTGATGGTAATTCTGTGTGGAGCAAGAAGAAAATCCTGCGGGACATAAAAAGAATCAAAAAATATGGAATGAAGAAACTGACTGACTATCTATGCAAGTTTCTTAGTTTGAGTTGTGGGAGTATAGCCCACTACAACAAGTGGGGCTGGATAGACTGTTATCCTACTATTTCTGATTTAAGACAGTTCTTCAGGAGAAATGAGTTTGGAGAAAGGGTTCTCAACCATCTTCCTGTTTGGAAAACAGATGCAATAATAATTGTTAGAGATATAGAGAGACGAATATGATTAAAAAAATAATAGTTATTACAGTTATATCCGTAGTGTTTGTTTGTTCTCCTTGCTCCAAAGCGAATACAAAAGATAATCACCAATCATTAATGCCTCCTATAACCGACTCATATAAGGGAAATATAGATGATATTAGATTTATAGAATTACAGATTTCTGCTGTTACTATCGACATGTATCGATATATCGGCTGGTATTTTTCAGAAAAAGATATGATGAAAAAAGCATCAATTAGAGCAATAGGAGATTTGAGAACAATTAAAAATTACTTGCAAAAAATTAGTTTTACAGAAGATTTGGTAGGATTAAGAGATAGGGATTTATTAATTATTGAAAAGCTTGTACAAACATATGACAACATTGAAACAAAGCATGAGGAAGATATTAGAGAAGATTTTGATAGATATAGTGAGGTCTATTGTCAATATTTAAAGAAGTTTGAAGAATATTCCCAAAAACAGAGTCCTGTAGAAGATCTGTCAGAAGATCTTGCTTTAATTCATAATACAGACTATTTAACTGTTTCCCGTCAGCAGAAGTGGCACAGGTTAAGACTTTTGGTTAGGGGAGACCTTCAAGTGTTTTCCTGCATGCAGGAAAACACTTGAAATCGCGGATTTCAGCTCCATAATCGGGATTCTTT
>SDBT01016611.1_pt1 | contig 11647 bp, 5 predicted proteins | sample 2277101 | NCBI WGS metagenome assembly SDBT01 (sample SAMN10404973, study PRJNA504765) | marine sediment metagenome | isolation source: marine sediment core GS10_PC15, 103 cmbsf | place: Arctic Ocean: Southern Knipovich Ridge | collected 2010
GGCCCCGGGCCGTCCCCGGGGCCTGCATTGATTGGACAATCAATGCAGCAGTTAGCTCCTGCAGGTGCAATTTAAAAAAGCATCAGGAAGGAAGAAGATTAACCCATAGGGGTTGAACAAAATGCCTCGAATTGTCCAGCCCCGTCAGGGCCGATATTGTTGTTCATTCCGATCCTGGTAGGTCCCGACCGCCGGGCGGGACTCGGAAGCGCCGCCGGGCCATCGGCGCCTACTGAAATCGCCCCGCCGGGGCTCCGGGAATATTTTGTTGCACTCCATACCCAGGGCTTCGCCCTGCGCTAGCTGAAATCGCCTCTGCGAGGCTCAGAACAGTCCCTTCCGCTTTTTCCTTCCGCACCGCGGGCCGTCCCGGAAAGCAGGCCAGAGTGTATTATATTCATGCAACACGGCTAGTATCGAAATGGTCAGTAAAACTGCACCGGTTTTTCTTTTCTTGCTCTTACCTAGATAGCCCCTCATTTTGCCCTTATGACAAATATTTTTGGAAATCTGTCACTTACAGGCTTTACACTGATGAGACCTTTCTTAATTCTCTTCTTGACTACAAAACCAGTGTGTTTCTGACTTGAAATTGCCACAGAATCTTTCAGAATAGTGAAACCAGCTTCCCGATATTTTTTCCACAGGTCGTTCTTAGGCCCAATAACAATGATGTACAAGTAGCAATCTTGGGAGACCTCGACATTATTGTCGAAAATCCAACCATTAGCAGATTGAGCTGACCGTTGGATATATTGTGCATCTTGAAGGTAACCAGGATAAGTAACAAAAGCGTAAGCTCTATTTGACCAACAAGGCATTAACTTGTTTACTTTAGAGATATTATATCCAGGATTGTCGGTTGTCACCTTAACTTGGTCAGTTGGCTGTTGCGAACGGTTAAGCGGGCCAGCCGTCAGCTTGAAGCGCCGAAGCTCCACCTCCTGGTTGGTTCGCAGTCCAATCGAGATCAGGAAGATTGCATCGGCCTCCACCCGCTTGACGACAAATTGCTTGCTCTTACCGTTCTCCCAGAATTGCACCTTCCCATCAACGCGTTTGACACGGTATGAGCGCCAGCGCGTTGCGCTGTGCGCCATCGGGAGATAGACGCCCCCGCCTTGGCCGCTGGCAGGATGCAATGCAATCTGAAATCTTCCCTTAGCCTCCAACTGGACCTCGAAGTCACCGTTAAGAACAGTCTTATACGTCAGACGGGCCGCATTGTGGATACCAGTTGTATTCTTCGCCCGAAGTGTCGAAGGCCCGACAGTGATCTTCATCTTTCTCAAAGGATATGGAGTCCATTGGTCGTTCTCCCAGCATCTTACCTCCCATTCATCACGGCTGAAGCCTTTCTTACCCTCCAACTGGCTCTCTTTCTTCGTCGCAGGAGCAAGCACAACCCGGAACCCTCGGATACCGTGTGCGTCTCTGGGGTTCCGATTGCCCCGATACGCTGAGCTGCAATGCTGAGCTGCGCTGTGCCAATCCTCACCACGAACTACCCGAAGCGACCCCTTATCGGGGCCAGTAGGGTCACTTACTGGCTCTTTACTGTATTCGCCATACCAATCCAAGCACCATTCCGCTACGTTTCCTGGCATGTCATACAAACGCCAACGGTTAGGCCGTTTCCGCCCCACTTCGTGGGTTTGCCCACCGCTGTTGCGACTATACCACGCGTGCTTGGCTAAGTTATCCGGGCGGTCACTAAAATAATATGCCTTTCTTGATTCTGCCCGGCAAGCATATTCCCACTCAGCTTCGGTGGGTAAGCGGTATACATAGCCTCTTGGTACTCGGTTTGCCTTGCGTTCGCGTACGGTCAGTTTTTCGGCAAAAGCCACGGCATCATTCCAGTTCACTGTTTCAACTGGTAGCTTATCCCCTTTGAACCGGCTTGGATTTGCGTTTATCAGCTTCTTATATTGGGCCTGGGTTATCTCATATTTTCCCATCCAGAATGACCGGCTGATGGTGACCTTATGTACCGGTCTCGCATTCGGCTCACCTTCATTAGAGCCCATCAGAAAGGTTCCCTCCTTGATCGCCACCAAGTTCAAGCCCAACCCAGGCACTGTCCAAGGCGTCTTCAGCCTTGGGCCTCTCGCAGAGAATACCGTGATTCTTGATGTGCCGCTGTCCCCCTCAGTATCTAATCTTTCTCTGGCCGTCTTTGCCAGAATAATCTGTTGGTCAAGAAGCTCATCCAGTTCGCCTTTTATGCCGTTAACCTTGAGTCTCTGAAGGCCGAGGATGATTTTGGGATTTGTAGCCTGGAATTTCTCGGCGACTTTGTAGTACAGCAGGCAAAGACGGCCGGCATTCTTGTTCTTGCGGAGTTCTTTTTTGCGCAGATATTCTGCGCGGGTAAGCATGAGATCAACCAGTTTCTTCTCGGTTGCTTTCGTCTTTATCGGGACAGGCTGCCATTTCTCCCGTGCCAAGAAAGCCGTAGTCAGCAGATAGGTGTCATTATCGGGCTGGAGGGTCCCGGCCAGCCGGAGCAGGATCAGGCCTTTCTCGTCCTTCTCGTCTTTGGCCAGGCGATTCGTGGCCAGCACCGCGGCCTGTCGGGCAATCTCGCGATCGGCTTTCATCAGCCCGCGCTTGGGCCTGGGCTTGGGCCTCCTGGGCTTGCCAAAGATATCTTTCAGGTCAGCCTTTCCTTGTAAGGCTGTGGTCAGATCGCCTTCAATCCCCGCCACTTTCAGTTTCATAATTCCAAAAGGCACTTCAAGCTTGTCGGCCTGGCATTCTTCGGCAACGCGATAATACATGAGGCAAAGCTCGCCGACCTTCTCGTTCTTCGGCAGATAGGTAATGCGCAGGGCCTCGGCCCGTTTGACCATAACCTCGATGAGCTTTTCTTCCGTGACCTTGGTCTTGATGGGCTTGGGCTTCATTCCCCGCTCGAGGTAGCCGGTGGTCAGGAGGGCGATCTCGCTTAACGGGGAGAGTTTCTTCGCCAGGCCGATCAGGGCCAGACCCCTGGGGTCCTGGCTATCCGCAGCCAGGCGGTTAGTGCCGATAATGGCGGCATACCTGGCGATCTGCAGGTCAAGACTTTCCTTCTTCTTTTTCCGCCGCGCCGCAAACGCAGGTATTGCCGCGGCCAGGGCGAGCAGGAGGGCAAATCTCAGAAAAGTCTTCATCGTATTGCTTCACAGTAAAACGTTCCGAAACACCATAATATAAGCGCGTCCCGCGGCTTTGCCAGTCCGTTAAATGAAAGTCGAACTGTTGAAAAATCGCCGAGGGCGCCGCACCTTAATTTCCGGATTTGGAGCAAACCGGCAGCAATGGCGGGGAACAGGAAGATGGCGGATAAGCCGAATATTCTGTTCGTGATGACTGACCAGCAGCGGGCGGACGCGATGGGTTGTAGCGGGGGCTGGGTCAAGACGCCGCACCTGGACCGGATCGCCGGCGAGGGCGTGCGCTTCAGCAACTGCGTCACCACCTCGCCGGTCTGCATCCCGGCCCGGGTAACGCTGGCGACCGGCCGCTACCCGCACAACACGGGCGTGTGGAACAATCTGCACTATGAACTGCCGCCGGAAACGCCCACTTGGATGCAGGCTGTCCGCAACGCCGGCTACCGCACCAGTGTGTTCGGCAAGACCCATCTGCACCCGCACCAGGGCGACCTGCGCGAGCGCGAGCATCTGCTCCATGCCTACGGTCTGGATGACGTGGACGAAATCGGCGGGCCGCGCGCCAGCGCCCGGGTGCTCAGCCACATGACCGCGGAATGGGAGCGCAAAGGTCTGTGGGAGAAATATCAACAGGATTATGCCGACCGTTTCAGCACCAAAGCGCACGTGGCCCGGCCCTCGGCGCTGCCGCTCGAGGATTATGCCGACGTGTACGTGGGGCGGAAGGCGGCGGCATACCTGGCCGCCTATAACCGGTCGGAACCGTGGTTCTGCTGGGTGAGCTTTGGCGGGCCGCACGAGCCCTGGGATGCGCCGGAACCTTATGCCAGTTTGTATGATCCAACGGCGATGCCCGAGCCCCTTCCCCGGGCCGAATCACAGCGCGAACGGCCCCAAGGCTGGCTGGATGAGCTGCTGACCCGGCAAAGGCCGAATTTCGAGCCCGGCGACGTCGCGGCATTGCGGGCGAACTATGCCGGAAAGGTTACGCTGATTGACGCGCAGATCGGCGAAGTACTGAAGACCATCGAGGCCCGCGGCGAACTGGACAATACCGTGCTTGCCTTCAGTTCCGACCACGGCGAGATGAACGGCGACCACGGGTTAATTTACAAAAGCAACTTTCTGAACAGCGCTGTACGGGTGCCGCTGCTGCTGCGCGCGCCGGAAACATTGGGCAGTCCGGCGGCCGGCCGGGTCTGCGCCAGCCCGGTGGAATGGTTCGACCTCGGCCCCACGTTGGTGGAACTGGCCGGCGGCGAACTCACCCATCAGCAGTTCGCCAAGTCCTTATGCCCTGTCCTGCGTGAACCCGGCGCAGAACCTCGCCGCGAAGTCATCTCCGAGCTGCGCGGCGAGCTCATGATCATGGACCGGCGATGGAAGATGACGCTTAACTGCCAGAGCGAAGTTTACCTGCTGTTCAACCAGGAGGAAGACCCCCAGGAACTGTACAATCTCGCCGGGAAACCGGCAATGGCCGAAGTCGAGACGGAACTACGGCTGCGTCTCCTCGACCGTCTGGTCTCTGCCCAGGTCAGGTTATAAGAAGTTGATTGACAAAGCTCCAGACAAAGTCCGCTGGATCCGTGCTTACCTATTTCCGGGCGCGGCTTTTGACGACCACATAACGGTTTTGGCCGTTTGACCAGACATAGAGCAGCACCTGGGTCCGCGCACGCCGGCTGGCCGCCAAGGCTTCCTGGGCACTCCTTACCGCGCGGCGATTGATCTCCTGAATCACGTCACCCCGTTTCAGGCCTGCCTGCGCCGCCGCGGAATCCGGCTTGACCTGCACGACCAAAACCCCCTGCAAGTTATCCGGCAGACCATATCGCCGCCGGGCTGATGCGTCCACCGTCTCAACCTGCACGCCCCACAACACGTTTCCCGTGCCGCTCTCGAGACCCTTGCCAACGGTAATTTCAGCATCGTCCGGCAGTTGTTTGAGGGTAACCGTCAACTTTAGTTCCCGGCCGTTGCGCCGCAATGTGAGCGCATAGGTCTTGCCCGGTTCGCTAGCCGCGACCATCAGGCGGAATTGGGCGCTGGTCTTCGCCGGCCGCTTATTGAAGCTGAGAATAACGTCGCCTTTCCGGAGGCCCACCTTCTCGGCGGGAGTTCCGGGGATTACCTGGGTAACCAATGCGCCCTGGAGTTCATTGAGCCCAAAAGCCTTGGCCAATTCCGGGGTCAAGTCCTGGATCCTGACACCCAGGAAGCCGCGGATAACCCGTCCCTGCTCGACAATCTGCATCATAATCCAGCGGGCCATATTTGCCGGGGTGGCAAAGCCGATGCCCTGGTTGCCGCCGGTCCGGCTGAGGATTGCGGTGTTGATCCCGATCAGGCGGCCGGCCGCGTCCACCAGCGCGCCGCCGGAGTTGCCCGGGTTAATCGAGGCGTCGGTCTGAATGAAGTTGTCATATTCCGTGATCCGCAGTTTGCTGCGACCCAGGGCGCTGACAATCCCCATCGTCACGGTCTTGCCGACGCCGAAGGGATTGCCAATGGCAAAGACAATGTCGCCAACCTGAATCTTATCGCTGTCAGCCATGGTGATGGCGGGCAACTTGTCCGCCTTGATTTTCAGCACGGCGAGGTCAGTCTTGGCATCGCTGCCAACCAACTCCGCCTCGTACTCCTTCTTGCCCTCGGTAAGCGCGACCCGGATTTCGTCGGCGCCCTTCACCACGTGGGCATTGGTCAGGATATAGCCGTCCGCGGTCACAATAACGCCGGAGCCGAGGCTCTGTTGCCGGCGCAGCCGCGGCTCCGCATCCGGTTCAGACCGGAACCGGTCACCGAAGAAGTGCCGGAAGAAAGGATCATTGCGAAAGGGCATTTGTTCACGGCTGGGTGTGCGGCGGATGATTTTGGTGGTGAATACGTTCACCACGCTGGGGGCCGTCTTCTTGATAACCGGCGCATAACTGACAGCCAGCTTGCCGGCGGCGGCCGGCAGCGGCCGCGGATCAAGAATCACCGCGGCTTTTTTATGGTCTTTGGCAAAGGCAGAACCCGAGGCCACGAGCGCCAGACCAGCCATGAGAAACAACCCCGGTCGCCGACGCGCCAAAGCGAAATGTTTCCTGCTATCCTTCATTCTTCCCTCCAGATGTAATTCCAGATATTTCAGAGTAGAGTCTCAAACCTGCGTATCACATGCCAGATTGTGAGTGATCAATATAAACTAAACTATAAGTCGTTTTGAACCGAAATCAATACGCAGATCAGGGCTTTAGCGGGCGCAGGCCGAGTTTGTGGCGTTGTTGGTTTACGTACCCCCACAGCCGTGGGTCGCGGGCCAGGGCCTTATCGAGTTGAGCAGTGCTCAGGCCCAGGGCCCGGGCGGCGGCGCTGACGCGGAAGCCGTTTTGCGCCAACGCATCAAGCACGACCGCAATGAAGCTTGGATAGGCAGGATTCTTCGGGTTGAGCCTGACCTGGCCGGACCAGGCCGGCGGGTCGTCCGTGCGCAACGTGTAAGCGATCTCGAGCCGCAGGCGCTTGAGCGCGGTTTTCCGGTTGGTATGCTGCGAACGGCTCTCGGCGGCAGTGGCGCTGATGCGGTGGTATCCCTCGAGGGTCACCCGCACGGCCGAATCCGTCGTATTCCGGTGCTGGCCGCCGGGGCCGGTCGCCCGAAATCGGTCCATCCGGCAGCGCCCCAACAAGTGCGCATCATCCAGCCCCAGCAGTTCGTCCCGTGAATATGTCATGATTCAATATGGCAGGAGTGAGAAAACGCCGAGTTACCAATCGCCCCAGGGATCTTCTTTGTCAGGAGTTTTCTTGGGTGCTTTTTTCTTTGGTTTTTCTTTCTTGGGCTCTTCTTTCTTTGGTTTTTCTTTCTTGGCAACGGCTTTGGCAGCCGCGGCTTTTTTGGCGGCGGCGGTTTTTTTGGCGGCGGCGGTTTTTTTGGCGGCGGCCCTCTGCGCCGCGACCTTGGCGTCAGCCGCTTTACGAGCGGCAGCTTTGGCGGCGGCCGCGAACGCCCCCGGCGTCTCGAGGAGGGGGTAGCCGCGCTCAATAACATCGCGGCTTCGCGCCTTAATAATCTGGCTGAGCACACTTGCCGCCCGTTTGCTGGTCATCCGGCCGGGCGCATTCTTCGGGCCCAGAACCAGAAAGACCGCCTTGACCTCGCCTTCCTTAGTCATTATCCCGCGCAGTTCCGGCGCTTTCTTGCGCGGGGCAACCCCGAGGAGTTGACCCGCAGGGACGACGCCCTCCGTGGCTTCGGGGAACATGCTTTTCAATTGCTTCTCAATATTATCGAGGGAAGTCTGAGCCTCGTCGGTCCCGGGGGTTTCCACGACCAACAGGCCGCCTGCTGCCAGATAGCCGCGTAACTCGCCCAGAAAGTCTTTCCTGCCCGAAAGCGCTTCGCCGGTCCCGGCGATCATAACCACGGGCAAAAAGACGGCCAGCTTATCGGCGATTTCCCCGCGGCATTTAAGACTGGTGAAACGCGCGGGGCTGCGTTTACCCAGGAGCTTTAGAGCAGGGCTAAGACTGCGCAGCCGGGGCGCCGGACTCTTCTGCCATTGCCAGTACGCGCAGACAGGCGGGCGCACGGCCCCGGCCAGGAAATTCAGGGCATTGAGGGTAAAAACGACCTTCCCGGGAACAGCCGCGGAGACCTGTTGCTTCCCCTTGGCGGGCTTACGCGCGAGAGCCAGGGCCTTGACGCTGGGGCTGGAGAAAATGTAGTTCCCTTTGCCCCACGAACCGTCCGGATTCTGTTGCTTGACAAGGTAATCGGCAACCCGGCGCCACAATTCCCGGTCCTGTTCCCAGGCCGTGCCGGGTTTGCGGTGCATCCCAGCCAGGAAAAAGAAGGAATGGTCGGGCGAGTCTTTCTGCTGCTTGTTTTTCGCTTGCGCTTTTGCTTCGAGGAGGGCGTTAAGATTGTTCTTGCCGAGCTTCTCGGCCATCCGGAGCGTCTGGCTGTATTTTCTTGCGGCTTTCGGGCCCAAGGCATGGTACAGGCTGATCAGGGCTGAGTACGCTTGCGCGTCGTTTGCCGGAAAATGCTTGCTCTCGAGGTCCAGCGAGGGCTGTTTGCTCGCTTTCAGACCAAGCATCTTGGCAAACACGGTAACGGCCTGATGGTGATTGGCTTCCTGCCAGCCCCCGGCCTTCTTGCTGTAAGCACGGGTGATAGCCTTGGCGGCTTTGTGCAAACTGCCGGCGGTTTGCCGGGGCGGGATAATCGGTCGCCGGTTAAGTTTCGGCGCCCTGGTCCAGCGGGAGAGGCGTCCGTTCCTGGCCGCTTCGCGCAAACCGAAAAGGGCCCAGGCCGTGCTCTCCAGGTCAACCAGTTGGTCCTTGCTGTAGTCCACCCACAGAGCCGGCAACTGCACCGTGCCCAGTTCGCCCTTAAGCGACTTGGGCAGCCTGGCATTTGCGTACGGCGTAACAGTGAAGGCGGCGTTGAAGGGCTTCTCATTTTTGAGCTCGTTGGCCAGAGCCTTTAACCTTTTATCATACTCCTTCTTTTCCTTGTCTGCGGTCTGAAAGAGTTTCTCGAGCCTTTCCTTTTTGCGTGCGTCTTTGCTTCTGTCTCTTTCTTTTCTTTTCTTGTATTTCTCAAAGTCGGCGGCAGCCCGGTTCAGTTTTCTTCTCAAGACCGCGGCTTTGCACGTCGCGTTCAGGCTTTGCGTACGCCGGGTAATCTCTCGATATTGCCTCAGGAACCGTTCCTTTTCGGCTTTGGCCTTCTCATAACTGCGTTTCACGGTGGAGACCTTCGGCCTGATTTTGTGTTCTTTTTCGAGCCTGGCCACCCGGCTGATCAAGTCGTTTTTTTCTCGCGCCATCACCGCCAGCAATTTCGCGTTCTGGCATATCGGACCCCACATCCCGGCGCCCGGCCCCGTTTGCACCTGCCCGGTAAGCAATTTGTTCGCGAGATTATTCCGCAGCCGGGCCAAGCCCTTGGTCTGTTTGGGCCAGTTGCTGAAGGCCGCCGTCAGCCAGGCCAGGTCATAGCTAATATCCGGGATGCCGTAGGCTTCCACATAGGCCTCGAGGGCAGCGGCCTGCCGGGCCAGCAGCGGATCATCCGGCCGCACCCCCGCCTTCAGCAACACATAAAGCGCCATCGCATTGTGGCCAAGGAACCCCGCTTGCCAGGCCACGTGCTGCTTGCCCTTTGCGTAGCTTTTCTTCTCCCTGACAAAGGTCCTGACGATTAGCCCCTTCGGGTCACAGACCAGGCGCTTTTTCTCGAACTCTTGGTAACCTTTTAAGACTTTGATCCGTTTCTTCACCTTGCGGACGGTTTTTTTCGCCGCCGCGCCGGAGTTTTCAGCCTTTTCGCGGTCTTTTTTACCCGTCTTGGCGCCCGCACCGGACTTTCCGGCTTTGGGTTGCACTTCTTCCACGATTATTTCTTCGTACGCGAATATGGGGATTCTTTCCGTATAGCTTTCTTCACGGTACCGAAGTTTGTAGGGGAGTTGTCTCTTGCCAGTGACCTTGCGCGTGTCCTTCGGGGCCACGATCAGGCCGTGCAGGTGCTTATCCGCCTCGTAGCGCAGGAAAAGAATCGCCTTGGTGATCGCCTCGCGGGTACGCCGGTTTGTTTCGAGGTCCGCCGGTGCCTTGGCCGGGGCCGCAACCCCCTGCCCGGCCCACAGACAGGCCGCCGCCATAACCAGCCCGCGCAGAAGACCGGAATTCCGCTGATCTCCCATAACCTGTATCCTCGATTGCCCGTCCGAGGCAAGCCCAGGCCTCCGACCACTATAATACTGCATTTCTCACCATACTATAAGCCGGAACCGGCACTTGTCAAGCCGCTTCAATTGCCGGCCGGCGCTGCCGGGGTCCCGCCCGGCGGGCGGGACCTACTTCAGGGGCAAGCCGATAAGTGAGACATTGCTCAGCTTGAATGGGACTTTGTACTCCTGCAACTGAGCATAGACTTCGACCATTATTCTTGCCTTGGCCGGGAATTCTCCTTTGAGGCGGTAGGTCAGGGTCACCCGGCGGCCCGACCACCAGGAACCGCTCCCGGAAACCGGCAGTTTATTGCCATTGATGTCCGCGAAACGCACTTCTTTGACCTGATCCCTGCTGATCTCCAGCTTGAGCTCCAACTCCTGGTGCGCTTTTTGCCACTTGCTTTCCTTAAGCGATTTTATTTCGGCGCCCAGGGCCTTGCCCTTTGCCCCGGCTTTCAACTCGAGCATCCCCAGGTCAACTGTCTTGGTACCCTTGTTGACCACATAAATAAGCTCACCGGACAGTTCTTTCAGGCCTTTGGCGCGCGTGCCCGGCAGCTTGAGCTTGACCTCGAGAATAACCGTGCTTTTGTTCGCGGAAAGTTTCGGGAAATGGATTTTCCGGTCCCACTCGCGTGAGGGCAGCAGGTCCTCGCCCGTATCGGCCTGGGCCTTCGTGATTTTGGCTTCTTTGATTCTCATGACCGCGCCCGGCAGTTCAGCGATCAGCGAGAGGGCGTAGCCTTTATCATAGTTGAATGGGCGAATCTCTTTTTTCTGGTCTGACTCATGGATAATCTGCACGCCGCCAACGCGCAGGTTCTTCAGCCTGCCGCCCGCAGCCGGGGGCAAGACGGCCGCCGCCACTTTTTCCGCCTTGGCGGCCAGGCCCAGTTTTTTCCGCAGCGCGGGATAGGCCCGCTTGGCCCTGGCGACCTCGGCACGGTAATTAAACAGCGGCTTTAACGTTCCCTTTACCGAGGCGGCTACGAAGCCCTTGGCGCCGAAGAGTTTTTTACACAAATCGGCGTCCATCGGCGGGCCTTCATTGATCAGTGAGCGTCCGGTGAGCACCTGTTTCGCCCACCACGCATCGTCCTTGGCCAGGGCATCGATCGCTTTCAGCACCTTGTCGCCTTTAACCAGGATGCGCACCGTGTTGGTCGCGGCATTTCTCTTGAAGCCCGAAACCCGGTTCAGCTTGCCCGGGAGATGAAAAATCTTTTCATCCCGAAATCCCGTCAGCATCATTACGATCATCGGCCTGCTTTGAGCGAACTTGGCCTTTTCGGTTTTTACCTTCCTGGCCAACTCGCTTTTGGACAGCGCTTTCCCACCCTTGGAACTTTTTTTCTTTTCCCCTTTCCACAGTCTCAACCTCATCCCGCCACTGCGAAGCCGGACAAATTCTGCTTGCCCTTCCTCGCTTTTCATGCTGCCGCCGATATTCAGCGCGGAAAGCTTGCGAAAGTAAGCGGCGCCCTTGAAGTATAACTTGCCGTCGTCGGTAAGCTTGAAGGTCACATCCTTCCAGACCTCGACCCCTTTGGATTCTTGCAGAATCTTCTCCACCTCATCGCGAGCTTTTTCGAGGCCGGTTTCTTCCTCCGCCTCTGTAATTGTAATCGCCATGAGCGGCTGGGTGATTTCGCAAATCACTTTGCCCGAACCGTCAGGGTTAAGGCTGTACTCCTCTTTCGTTTCAATACAGCCGGCCAGGAAGCATAAGAGGAGAGCATGTAAGTATGTAAG
>SDBT01016612.1_pt1 | contig 11646 bp, 20 predicted proteins | sample 2277101 | NCBI WGS metagenome assembly SDBT01 (sample SAMN10404973, study PRJNA504765) | marine sediment metagenome | isolation source: marine sediment core GS10_PC15, 103 cmbsf | place: Arctic Ocean: Southern Knipovich Ridge | collected 2010
ATTTACTAATAGAGCATAAAGCACAAAAAATTTGTGAATGTAATGAGAAGGGTCAGTTTGAAATGTTTTAAAAGGAGAATAAGATGCCAGAAGAATATTTTGAAAAACAGTATAAATCCACAATGGGCATGTCTTGCTGTGAAAAATGTGGTCTCAATGAAATACGTTTGTCTATGCCTGATGATAAAAGTTCTATCAATTGCACCGAATGTGGCTGTAAATTAGAATTCAGTCAAAGGATTATTGATGTTTGGCAAGATCCTAAATATACCACAGCAAGTTGTTAGAAAAGGAGAAATAAAAATGGCAGGAGCAACAGGGGACATGGTACTAGAAGCTAAGGCCTTATACAAAGGAATTATTGAAGGAACGGATTATCCAGAACAATATGAATACATATTAGAACTGCTTATAAGAATGTTTGAGTTGCATATGGAGAAGAATAATAATTATGGTTCTGCAGATATTGTAGGATTTGGTACAAACGGTATAATTATTAAGATGTGGGATAAAATGTGTAGATTGATGAATTTAAATGGATATAAGATAACTAAAATTGAAATAGAAAACATGCGTATTAAAGAAGTTAGTAATGGGTCTGAATTTTTAGATATGGCCATTTACTCAATTATAGCAAAATGTTTACTAAATAATAAATGGGGAAAGTAAATTATAAGGAGGATTAAAATGGGTTCAAAAAAGAAAGAGAGAAAATTAAAAAAATTATGGAGAAGAGAGAACAGTAAGTACGGTTTAGATTGGGAAAAACGAATGAACAAAGAAATAAAAGAAAATAATAGAAAGAATGCTAGAAAAAAAATTGAAGAAGTAAAACAGGATTAATAGTTAGGGTCCTCCCCTAATAACCGAGTTTAAAATAAAATAAAAAAGTTGATACTCGGCAACTAACAGGAGGTTAACAAGATGTATTGTAATAATTATGTTTTAACAATTTTAAAGAGTAATACTCCCCAGAAAGAAATGAACGGTAAGATAGGTCTACCGTTTAATACTGAATACAAAATTAGATTAAAGAATAAAAATAGTAGACGAGCAAAGGCTAAGGTTTCTATTGATGGTGTACAGGTTTGTGGTTTAGGAGATTTTGTTATAGGAGCTCATTCTTCATTAGATTTAGAGAGATTTATTGATACATCTCTTACTAAAGGAAGAAAATTCAAATTTGTAAGCATAGATCACCAGGAGGTTGATGATCCTACTAGTTCAGAAAACGGAATAATAAAGGTTGAGTTTCGCACGGAAAAACAGATGCCTGTTATAACTTTGCCCGTACATCCCGTTAAGCTCAGGGGACAAAGAGATTATACTTATTGGTATAATAATACTGGTGATACTAATACTTTTGATAACTTTGGTAACCAGGATTATATAGTATCTTTTTTTTCTAGTGATTGCAAAAGTTTGGTTGATCAACAAGCAGGAGCTACAGTTGGAGGAGAAATTTCTAATCAACAGTTTTGTTATGCTGATGCTTTTGATGTAGAAAATGTACCTACTACTCTTACTCTTCAACTTATCTCTTCAAGGGATTTAAATATAAAGAAAGAGAAAATAGCTAAAGATAAATATACATATCCTTTACACTGTTATAACTGTGGTAAAGGATGTAAGAGTAAGCATAAATATTGTTCCAGTTGTGGAACTACATTAAAGTAGTAATTTAAATATGGGGAGGACCCTATTTAATAAGGAGGATTTAAATGGTTGAAATAACAAAAAGTTTTATACACCTTCCAGTGCATAACAGAGATAAGAATGATAAAATAGTTACAATATCTGTTTCAAAAAGTAAACAGATAAAAGCCTTATACTCTGTAAATAGGAAAATTATTCTGACTTTACTTTTCGATAAAAAAAGATGGACACTTAAGAAAGCTCAGGATTGGAAAAAGTCACACGTGTCGGTTATCGAAGCTACGTTAGTTTTTGCAGGAGCAGATGCTAAAGATTTTGTTTACAGTGGAGAGCCAACCAAAGATTACATACATTCAGTGACGTTTGTTAGTAAGTTTGGGCTTAAAATAAAATTTTAAGAGGTTGAAATGCAACAACTTTTATCATGGGTCGGTTCTAAATGGAAAGATCGACATAAAATAAATGATTTTATGCATAACAGCGGGCCTTTTAATAGATTTGTAGAACCTTTTTGTGGTAGTGCATCTATGTTTTTCTACCTCAATCCTAAACGCAGTTGGATAAATGATGTGAATGAGGAATTAGTGGAGTTTTATAGAACATTACAGATAGGTTACAAACCTATTATGTTTCATTTAGTAAAACATCACATAGATAAACAAGATGGTAAAATTTCCTACTCTCAATTCCAAAAATTGAAAAAAGAATGGGAACCTAAAGATGAATTTGAGAAGGCCGCCAAGTTCTTTTTATTAAATAGAAGTTCTTACTATGGCAAGTTAGACTCTTTCGGGGGTATCTACTACGATTGGTTTTCCAAAGAAGAAAAGCTGAGCCATATGTATTCTACTAAATTAGCATGCACTAGGTTATCAGAAGCTTGTATGAGGCTTTCTAATGCTGAAATAACTTGTGTGGATTTTAAACAAGTTATTAAAAACGTAAGAGAAGATGATTTTATTTTTTTAGATCCTCCTTATGACGATAATGAAATGTTTAGTAATAATAAATCCTGTTATGGTATTGAGTTTACAGATCAGCATACTAAATTGGCAGATTATTTGAAAAGATGTAGAACTAAATGGTTAATGACTGTAAATGAGTCTAATTATATACGTAATTTATATAGTGATTGGGCTTTTATTCATGAAGTAGTTTGGCAGCATAAACGAAACAGGTTAAAAGATGAGATAAAAAAAGAGTTCTATATTACTAATTATGATGTAGGTTGGTTTGCGGAAGTGTATAAAACTTAATTAAAGGAGGCAGTATAATTAATGGAAATCACAAAAGAAGATAGAAATGGTTTAAAAAAGGTTTTCGAAGGTTTTGGCAGAAAGAAACCAGACGAAGAGATTTTCTACGATCTTTGTTTTTGTCTTCTGTCTCCTCAAACCAATTTTAAGAATATCAGGAAAGTTATTGATAGGTTGATCAAACTTGATTTTTATAATAAGGATTACGATAGAGAGTTTTTAGAAGAGATTGTTAAACCAGCAAGGTTCTATAGAAATAAGACTAAGTTTCTTTTAGGGGCTAAGAAAAACATTGAGAAAATTTTATGGTTCTTGGAATCTGACAGGGAATATACTATCAAACGAGATTTTTTAGTGAAAAGTGTAAAAGGTTTAGGAATGAAAGTCGCTAGTCATTTTCTTAGAAATCTTGGCAACATAGATTTTGCGATTATTGATACTCATATTATAAAATTTATGGAGTGTAAACATCCTGGAAATAATAAGGAATATTTGAAGATTGAGAAAAAATTCCAAAAAAAGGCAAAAGAAATGGATTTAACTCCTGCGGAATTAGATGCTTTGGTTTGGAAAAAGTATTCTAATACGGCGTGGGAGGATTTTAAATGGTAAGTACGTTCTATATATAATTAAAAGGAGGTAGGAAAATTAATGAATAGTGAAATAGCCGCTTACTGTGCAGGACTTATCGATGGTGAAGGATGTATTTCTATGGGGACTGTTAAAACAAAATATACTATTTTTATAGCAGTGGTTATGACTGAAGAAAAAGCGGTTAGATTTTTGAAAAAACATTATGAAGGTTCGCTTATGAAGAGACAAAGAAAGCATTATCATAAACCTATTTGGGCATGGAGAGTTTATGTTAGAAAGGCGGAAACATGTTTAAGAAGTATTTATCCCTATTTACTGGTGAAGAAAGAACAAGCCAGCGTTTGTTTGCAAATGAGGGATCATTTACAAGAAGCAGGTTCTTTAACTAGAGGACCTATAGGAAATAGGAATGTGAATAAAGATGAAGAAATTTTAGCTTTTCGTAAAAAATTGAAAAGTAGAATTACTGAATTAAATAGGAAGGGGGTAAAAAAATGAACGAAAGCAAGCCAGGAATTCGGACTACAGAATTTTGGACAACTTTACTTTCTATGGTGGTTGGGATTATGACCATGCTGGGCGTATTTACTCCTACAGAATCTAGTCAAATGATTACTGGAATGGGTCAGATAGTTGGAGGAATATTTATTGTTGTGCCTGTTGTCGGCTATGTATGGGCACGAGCTAAAGTTAAAGCTTCTAATGGAGGCAAGTAATGGGTATAGAAAAAGAAATTAGTAAAGTATTAGTTGACGCTAAAAAGCGAAAAATAGAAGTTAATTCTATATTAGCTGGTGATAAAGAAATGAATGAAATGGTTGAGGATCTTGAAAAAGTGACAGAAGGAAAGGATTATACAATTCTTGAAATGGATTTTGGAATTGAAAATAACAATAAACAGTCAATTAGAATATTTAAAGTAAACGAAGAAAGTTTTCTAAAAGCAGCATATGTAATAAATGAAGATGAACCTGTTATAAAAGTGTCTGATTTAATGAGTAATAATAATTCAACAAAAAAAGGTTTGCTATAGGCCATATATTTTATATATGTATGTAAAGCAACAAAAAGAACCGCAACGTTCTAAAACTAAGGGAAAGGGAGACGGAAAGATGGAAAAAAGAAAAACAGATTATTATGGTTCGATTCAGCCAGACAAGCTTTGGATTGGTGAGAAGAGCGTTACAATTAGGATGGACAAAGGTAAGGCACGAAAGCTTGCCGCAGCTCTTCGTAAAAGTGTTGTTAGTAAGAAAAGTGTGGATCTTTGTGTGCATCTGAATCATGGGTCGGTCAGCGCAGTATCTCGTTAAGTTAGAAGGGCTGTCTATGGTAAGCAGTGGGGGAGTGAACCCAGGGGCCGAAAGGTCGTCCAAAAATGAGCTTATTGTAGGCAGCCTACATGGGGGTGAAATTGGATTCGACTAGGAGTGAAAGATATGAAATGCAGCTGCTCGTTTGAGTGTCAAGAGGATAAACAAATGCTCACTTTAGAAACGTCGAAACTAAAAGTTTGGCGGAGACTGTCAGTTCATTACTTGCCGGTGTTAAAACCATTAGTGGTGGCGACAATCTCTCTTTTGCCGGGGGTAATATATAACCCTTTAAGCCGCGCCATGCAGAGCGTGGGAACAGAATCTGCTACTATTAATGGGTTTTCGGCTCCGTTCTACCTTTTAAAGAACGGGCGACTGGATAGCGTGTAGTTACGAACTTAGGACCGTTAATGGCTGTGTAACATTTTATAACGAGTATCTTTACTAGGACGCGGCTTCGATGCCGCCACCTCCACAAAAAAATAAGAATAGGGTGATATTTGTGTTAGAAAACCGAGATTGTAGAACAGGCTTGAAAGAATTAGTTGGGAATAGTATAGATCTTGGCATTGTCGATCCTCCCTACGGAGTTAATATTTCTGAATGGGATAGGAATTTTCCGTATTTGGAAATATGGAATGAGCATTACAGAATACTTAAACCAGGATCACACTTAGCAGTATTTAGTCAACCAGCTATGTTACATAACGTTTTTAGTATTTTTGATAAAACAGAGTTTGAGTATCGTGACACAATTATTTGGTTGTACCAAGGAACTCATACTAAAGGTTTCAAATTGGTTGAAAATAGTAAGCTATATAGAAGTAAAATTCGTAATGTTTACAATCCTATATTAATATTTAGAAAACCACTGGAGAATGATGAAGAATTTAATTGGAATAAATGGAGAACCAATCTATTGAATACAGATGATTGTAGGCAGTCTTACCAAGGAAACCATGATGCTATTTTAGACAAGTTTAAGAATACTGGGATAGCACACACCATCAGTCCAAAGAAAAAGATGCCACGTGGGGTAAATTAGATATAAAAGAATGGCTACCTGATGAAAGAGGTGCCGAACCTGTAAATGTTCAATATTTTCCCAGAGCCACTACAGAAGAAAAAACATGTAATAATACAATAGAAAATAATCATCCAACAGTAAAGCCTGTAGATTTAATGATTTGGCTGGTTACTCTTTTTACCAATCATAAAGAACAGATAGTAATAGATGCTTACATGGGAACTGGAACTACAGGTGTTGCTTGTATTAAATGTGACAGAAAATTTATAGGCTTTGAAACAGATAACGATAGTTTTATAACAGCTGAAAAAAGGCTTAGTTACGAAGAAAGGAGACGTTCAGAAACTATTTTTAGTTATTTGGAGGAATAATGGTAAAACCTGTTGGATAGAAATTAAGGATACTAATTATATTCACAAAATTTTAACTATTTAAATAGAAAGGAACTCCTTATGAACTCAACTAAATACAAAGAGATATTAGAACGAATGTCACAATACACTATTGAATTACAGTGTTTAGGAAATATGATAGATATAAAAGATGTTTCCCAACCGGGTAGATTAAGAGAGATGATGATAGCTAAGAAGTTAGGACATAAAATACATGGAGCTAAACACGGCCATGATGCTGAAAGTTTTCCTGAAGATAAAATTTTCCGGAAGTATGAATATCTTACTTGTAAAGAAGGGGGAAGCTTTCATATAGATAGAGTAGACAGTTCTAACTTAGAGTCTAGAGTTATGAAAAGTGATTGGTTATTTTGTGCTGTTTTTGACAGCAACAGTCCTATTATATTGAAGGAGATTTATATTGTATCCCCCCAGAAATTCTTAGATGAATGTCTAGAAAGGGTAAAGAATAGCAAGCCTTCAAGCAGACATGTAGCAGTTCCTTTGAGCTGGGTAAAGAATAACAATGAAGCACACATGACATATTAAGGAAAAGGAAAAATGGATCCAAGATTATTTAATGAATGGGAGTACACTGATAGATACAGTATAGATCCCATTAAAGGTAACGATCTCCTCCGTGTCATATCTGAACCAGGGGAATGGAGAAGTAAGAAATTTGATTATTCAGAGGTATACAGAACAGAAGCCTTTACTTCTTATCTTGGTAAGGATAAAAATACTCCTACCTTTAAAGCCAGAAGAATAGGAGATAACCCCGTCACTAAAATTGAATGTTATTCCTCGCCCATTGTTTCCTTCCAAGGAACTATTCTTATTGCTGATAATGATAATTATCAATCAAAACTTACCGAATTCTTCTTGAAATTAGGACTGAATGTGTTATATATAATAAGAGAAAGACATAGGTTATTTTCTTTTACGTCTACGAGAGACAATGTTAGAGTTATTGATTGCCACTTGTCGGAAATAGTTTACGCTGGAGAAGAAGAAAAAATAGTTGATTATGAGTTTGGTATAGAGAAGTTTGAAAAAGCTCATCCTGCTGATGTATTTGCTGTCAGGGCTTTATTAAAAGAATACGTTTATTTTAAGGAAAAGAAAAAGGTAAGTAGGGAAATTTTTGCCGAGAAAAAATTTTCCAAATTAGATGAAAAAGGAGATGAAAAAAATGATTAATTTATTTGGACCTATAAATTCGTTAGGTTACGGAGTTGTATTTAGAAATCTTTGTAAGGCATTGGCAGAACTTAATGAAATACCCATGTCTGTAAGTCCTATTGGAGGTAGATTAGAGTGCGAAACACCAGAAGAGTTGCGATTGTTTCAATCTTTTAATAAACTGTTTAGTATAAAACATCCATCTTTAATGATATGGCATGCTTGGGAAATGCACCATTTTTGTGGAACCCCTAGAATAGGCATGCCTGTCTTTGAGGGAACTAACTTTAATCCAGTTGAATCTAACTGTTTAACTCAATTAGATTACATAGCTGTTATGAGTGAATGGGCTAAAGAAGTTGTAGTTTCACAAGAAGTTATGGATGAGGAAAAAGTATTTATTATTCCTGGTGGTGTTGATGAACGTATATTTAATCCTGCGGTAAGCGCGAGTCATCATAAATCAAAACAGTATAGTTTTACTTTTCTTTCTTCTGGAAAATTTGAAGTAAGAAAGGGACACAAATTGTTGTTAGACAGCTTTATAGAAGCATTTCATAAGAAGGTAGGTGGTAAAGTAAGATTAATGGTTCATTGGTTTAACCCTTTTATTAGAGGGCCTAAAGGACAAAGTTTTGATGAAATGCTTGACAATACTTTAGTTTCAAAAGGATTTACTCACGCTGAAACTAATTATTATACAATGGATAATATATCTATAGAGTATATTCCTAGAGTTAAAACTCAAAAAGAACTTGCGTCTATCTACCAATCTGCTGATGCTGGTGTGTTTCCTTATTTTTCTGAAGGATGGAACTTACCTTTAATTGAAATGATGGCAGTAGGCAAGCCTTGTCTAGCTACAGCTTACAGCGCTCCTATGGACTTTATTACAGAGGATTCTAATTATGTTATTACAGACTTTACTATGGAGAAGATAGACGATCCTAGGTGGTTTGGTGATAATGCTGGTTACTGGGCTATTCCTAAAAAAGATAAGTTAATAGAAGATATGTTATATATGTATCATAGAAAGAACGAGGATAAGGAAATGGGAAAGAAAGCATCCATTCGTGTTTTAGAGAATTTTACTTGGAAGAATTCAGCAGAATCTATCCTTGATATGATAGAAATAATAGGAGGTTAAAATGAATTCAGAAATTTTAAAAACATTAAAGAGGGGATTTCCTCAAAATCTTATTAAGAAAAGAAAAGGCTTGGGAGGAAATTACGATTTTGTGACAGGAAACTCTGTTCAAGATAGATTAGACGAAGCCTTTCAAGGCGACTGGTCTTGGGAGGTAAGCTCAGAGTCCGGATACACAATAGGTGAAGAGTGGGTTACTGTTGTTGGGGTTATGACTGTTCACCTAGTGGGCGGGGGAATCGTTCGTAAATCTGGAGAAGGAGCAGTTCAAATAAAAAAATCCCATCAAGGTAAAATTTTAGATTTAGGTTTTGACATGAGCGCTGCATCAACTAAAGCACTTAAGAAAGCTGCTACCAGGCTAGGTATTGCTAGGGAGATAGAGGTAGCTGAACCTGACGATGAAGGCTCTGATCCTATTTCTCAACCGCCTATAAACCAATCCAACACTATACCTACCAATAAGGAAAAAGTGTTTCCAAATGAAGATATGCCAACTACTACCAAGCTCGATACTAGTGAATCTACTCCAGTTCAGATAGAAGCTATAAAAAACAGAGTTGGAACTATGAACATTAATATGCAAGAAGCTTTTAGAAAAGGTTTAAACAGAAAAGATGTTCCTGATCGGCCTAATGGTTTAACCAGAGAAGAAGCTAAGAAAGTTCTTATTACTCTAAATAGTTGATAAGGAGATAAAATGAACGGAAAAAAGTATTCAGTTTATAATATTTTTTGGAAAGCAGGTGGCCTCAATATAAATGTCTTGGAACTAACAGATATAGAAGATGTTGAAGATCATTTAACCTTTTTCTCCAAAAATAAAGGAGTCATTCCTAAATCTTTTTATGAAGGTTGGTTAGTTAACAATTTTGTATTAAATAATTCCCAAATAGCAAGTGTGTTTTTAGAAAATCTACTCACAGTATATGACAATGTTACGGCCCTTTCTACAGATTTAATAAGAGTGGTATATGACGTAAATGTGCTTTTTAAACCGGAAAATATAATTATAAATGATAATAATGTTTTAAAATCAGTCCTCAATCCTACTGAAAAGGGTCGGCCGTTGATGGCTAATATTGCGTGGAATAAAGAAAAACTTATTATAGATCCTACTACATCCATGCCTTGTGCAAATGATAATTTTATTCGTACTTCTAATCCTAATTTAATACATGAAGAAGGAAGTTTACCAGAACCTTACAAATATGAAAATGTTTGGTGGAACAGATTAACTAAATATGTAATAATTAAAAAATTCAAAGAAAAAGATATGGTTCAATTAGTAGGTGGAAAAGTATTTGATAAAGAAAATAAATATAAGACCTACATTATAGCTAGATGTATAAACGAATTTGATAAATTAATAGCAGAAGTTGATTTAAGCGGTATGAGTAAAAATATCAATTCTGACGTACTTATAGATGAGCTTTATCAATTAGTAATTACTGTAAATCCTTTTCTTAAATTTGAGGATATTGATTTTGATATGGTATCAAAAAAATATCAACCACCTAAAGTAAATAATCCATTTCAAGGTGGTATACATCCAGGTCCTGTAGGTATGCCTGGAACCGAAGAAACAGGCAGACAAGAACAAGTAAAACCCAAACGTGTGTTTATGAACTCTGATTTAAAAAAGTTAAAAGATTTAAAGTTTAGAATGTTAAATCGCGTAGTTGGTCAAGATGATGCTGTTAAAACTATAGTGGATTCTGTAATAAGATCTGCGGCCGGATTGAAAGAAGATAATAAGCCTATATCCTCATTATTTTTTGCGGGGCCAACAGGTATAGGTAAAACCCACTCAGTTAGAGTTTTGTCAGAAGAACTAGACGTTCCAATGCTTATTATAGATTGTTCTGAATATAGTTTGGATCATGAGTATGCTAAACTTATTGGCAGTCCCCCCGGTTATGTCGGTCATGATAAAGGAGGCAGGCTTACCAATTTTGTTAGAGAAAATCCTTATTCTGTAGTTTTATTTGATGAGATTGAGAAAGCCAGCTCTAAGGTATATGATGTTCTGTTACAGGTAATGGACGAGGCTTCTTTAACAGATGGTCAAGGAGAAACTGTCAGAATGAATGATAACGTTGTTATTATGACATCCAACATAGGTGTTGATGAAATTAAAAGCTCTGTTAAAGGTATAGGTTTTGGTGTTGATAGGGTTATTACAGATGAAAAGAAAAACACCGCTTTGAGCAGCGCTCTTAACAAAAACTTTAAACCTGAATTTATAAATAGATTAGATGATATAGTTTATTTTAATTTACTTGAGAAGAGTAGCTACATGACAATTATAGATCTTTTACTCAGTGAGTTGTCTGACTTATCTAAAAATAAAAAGAAAATAGATTTGACATTTTCTTCCAAGGTCAGGGAGTTTATTTACAAGGAAGGAATTGATGAAAAGTATGGTGCTCGGCCTTTGAAAAGATGTATTAAAAATAATATAACTACCCCCTTAGCTATGAAAATTGTTGAAGAAGGACTTAGGAAAGCAGATATTAAGATTAAATTAGGAAAGAATAAAATAAAATTTGATGTAACGGAAAGGAAAGAGGAAGATGATATTAAGTTCACTACCACAACAAGCGGGCCGCTTCTCATTAAAAAAACTACGACTTAGTTATGGGTCTAATCATTATGACGAGCGTCCTTGTAGTAGAAGGTCTTACAGCTTTATAGCTAAGAAAGATATGTTGGTAATAATAACAGATGGAACTTTGTATACTACAGTAAATGGTGTAGAGTATGCTGAAACTAAGGGTATATTCAGACTTTTAAAACCCGGAGATAAGGTTTCTTTTACCACTTATAAGGCTGTTTCTAAGAAGTTTCAGGAATACGCAGAGTTTATTTTGATTTCAATATAGGAGGAGAAGTAATGGAAGTTTTAGGTTGTGCGAGAGTTAAAGCTAGATATATGTATCAAGGTAGGATTGATGTTTTTAGAGTGGCTTTAGAAACTCTACAAAGGTTGGTGGAAAAAAACGAAGCCTGCAACATTGATTCTGAAAAAGATTATATAAAAATAGAATATATTAAAGGAGAACAGTAATGTATG
>SDBT01016613.1_pt1 | contig 11646 bp, 10 predicted proteins | sample 2277101 | NCBI WGS metagenome assembly SDBT01 (sample SAMN10404973, study PRJNA504765) | marine sediment metagenome | isolation source: marine sediment core GS10_PC15, 103 cmbsf | place: Arctic Ocean: Southern Knipovich Ridge | collected 2010
GTACTATACGATGATCACTAAGACTTCTTTGTAAGAACTCTTTGTTTAAACCATCGTTTACAGAGCAAGGGACGAGAGAAGTATCCCTTGGTGTGTTCTTTAACTTTCCTGATAACTTAGATTGCATATGTTTTCACATATTCTTCTTTGTCTAATCAACTAATTGCTCTTGGTTCTCACGATCCAAGCCCTTGGCTTTAGCTAGGGGTAATTGACTTCGTATTCTAGTAAATACATTTTGAAGGGCTTCTGTCGATGGTAATTTTTTATCAACTGATTTATAAGCTAGATTGCCTGCAACAACACAGAAATGTAAATTAGGATATAATTTGGTCAGTCTGAGATAATTTTCTAAAATATACTCTCTCTGAAAATGAAATTCCGTTCCCCTAGCAGCAATTGTAAATATTAAGAAATTATCTATTTGTTTTAAGAGTCCTTCAAGTTGAGAAGGACTGATTAGATTATCTACTCCTTCATAATCAATGAATATGAAATGATGATATTTATCTACATATAGAATTGCTTCTAGAAACTGATTAGTTGTATTAAAATCAGTACGCTTTATCGCTATACCTGTTAAGCATGAAAATGAATTAGCAAGGAACGTAATCCCACATAGTTAGACCTCACATTATTTCTATGGGGTTTATTGATAAGAACACTAAAATTTGTAAATATGCAATATAATTTGATATTTTTGAGAGAATAGAAATAAACTATTTTGAAGGTCCCATTATAGTAGCATTAATGGGTGTATAAACCTTGATAAACTCTGAAAATGACTCAACTGATGAAATGGGAGAAGATTTTTCCTCAAATAAGATCATATCCAATCGTATTTATACCATTCTTACTAGTACTGGTTTTTTATCTGCTATAATGGGATTTATCATCACTCTAATCATTTTAGTTTACTCAAGTCAAGATCCTAATCTTTTTTATCCTCATGGTTTATTGATAGGCTTATTATTACTATCAGGGGGAGTAATACTCATAGTTGTAGCAATGGTTTTAAGAAAGGAATCGAAAAATAACCCAAGCACCTCCTCAATACACAAAGATAATAATGATCTAGATAATTATAATTAGCGTAATTATCAAGTGGTATTTAACAATTAACAGACTTAAATACTATCTATCGTAAGAAAAGATGATTATTTTGGGAATTCTATATGTTAGAATCACACAATCAGGGAAATAATCCTACTAATCGGAGAACAAGTACCTTCATCTTTGTATTTTTATAAGAGTCAATGAATGAATAATTAGGAGCTTTTTCTAGTGGAAACTTATTTTGATGATCCCAGCGAGGTTATCCAGGTGATTGAAGCATTGGCTGATCCCACTCGCCGAAAAATGCTTCTTTTAATGCAACAAAATGCTCCTAAAGGTCTCACTGCATCTCAATTAGCTGATTTGTTACGTAAAAAAATCCCCACCATTCTCCATCATTTAAAAAGTTTAGAAGAGTTAGGGTTAGCTGGATACTGTATGGAAAAAATCACTGGAGGAAGTAGAGAGGTTAAACACTGGACAATCAAACAACAACAACTGATCCTGAAAATTGATATGAATAGTATTGGTTTTTTACCAGAAAGCTATATTCTCACGCTTTTTGAGGAATATAAAGGAGTACGTGGGTCATTTTCAACAGATTTTGGAAAAAAGATCAGTAAAGAGAAAATCAACGAGCTACTCATACCAAAAATCCCTGATTTGACAGACCGTCAAGTAGAAACCATAATAGGACACTTAAAGAAGAAAAAGGATTTTGAACACTTTCTCGAGAAATGGATTTATCAAGAATTTGTTAATTCAGGTGGGTCACTGCAACTAGATTTTTTCGAGTTCGGAAATCACTTTGCTCTATCAGATGATCTTAGACGAATTATGTTCGAAAAATTAATGTCGTCCCAAAATTTTTCAAGTTATGGGTATTCAGAGGACGGGCGACCCATTCAACGAATGGCACTACGTCCAGAATATCTTAGAAGCCTACAACAGTAAAGAAGAAAATTCCCTTACGGCTTTCTATTAACATTGTGATGTTCTAATAATCAAATGCTCATTTTTTTTTCTTTAATTTCTTTAATTTCTTTATCCAATTTAGCATTTCATTATGTAAATCTGGAGCTGCTACCACTAATTGATCGAAAGCCTGATCTTCTGGATGAATGGCGTTTCCTTCTAGATTTGTGAATTTTAACCCTAATTTTTCAAGAATCAACGCTGCCGCGGCAATATCCCAATATTCACCTTTATGTCCTCCTGTCCCCCAAAACAAACCTCCATGAAGCGTTCCTTGAGCTATTAACATTAAATGCTGTGAAATACCTCCTCCTAATCTATATGATCTTCCAATTTGACGATTTATGTCTGCAGTTGCAAGTGCCTGTTTTAAAGCTAAGTGATGTTTATTTGAGAAATCGATGAGTAACCTTGCCCTTTTTATTGGAGAGGACATTGGTTGACGGAGAATTGTTCCATTTAATCGAACCTCTCCGTTTTTACTTGTTGAATACATCATATCAGTGAAAGGATTATACACCACGCCAGCAAGTAATCCTGATTTATGCCAAGCCGCAATACACATACAAACAAAGGCGAAATTTCCTCTTAAAAATGCCTTTGTACCATCTAAGGGATCAATAAACCAAATTACCTTATCTGGGAGTGATTCAAGGTTAATTTTGGATTCTTCAGCTTGAATCAAGTGATCTGGGAAGTGCATTAGGATATGATTCTTGATTAAACGCTCAGATTCCATATCAAAATTCGTTACAAAATCACTCTGTCCCTTTTTAAATACCTGAAGATCCTTAAATGACATCAACCTCATAAAAGAACCTGCCATCTTAGCTGCTTGCTCTGCTACTAATTGAAGTTGTTTTGAATCCATATTAAGTACCTCCTCCATTCAATTTTGCTAGTTCAAAGGTAACTTGGGCACTTAGACCATCAAGTAAAGGCATTACATTACCTACTGTTCCTGGTAAAGCTGCTGCTACAAAAAACACGTTTTCGGCAACAGGTGCCACATAACATTCTTTCTTTGCAGTCCTGAAAATAAGAGCATTTATTTCCTCACTGGTTCGATCGTGGAAAGAAGATTTTAACTCCTCAAACGCAATTAAACCTAAAATGTTAATCGTTTCCATTAGATCAGGATCACAAGTTGATGTAGAGTATAGTTCCAATCCATCACCTGATATCACAGAGATACATAACGGAAGTTCCACATTCTTGCTATCAAAAACTTTTACAACAACATCAATTGCCTTTTGGGCTATTTCCGACATAATAATCAGCTCAAAGTATAAATTGGTTTCTTAGAATTTACATTCTTCTTTGTGATTACCTTAAATGTGATTAAAGTGAAAATTAAAATTTCTTGAACAAAATCAAATAATTATAACTGTCTTTGGAGATAGAACTACAAAAATCTTTGTCTTTAATTATTTCATAATTTACATTTTTTGAGTTCAAGTCAAAAAAAACCTAGAATTTCTTTAATGAGTTCTCTGAAAGGTTATTAATAATTTTTTAGGAGATAACAGATGGAGATGTCTTCGATTAAAATTACTCAGGATACAGAATCACTTCAGCTAGCCTCAAGTATTGTTGATAAAATATTTTCTGATCCTTCCAATTCAAAAACAAATATTGAAGAGTGGGAGAAGTGGAAGAATTGGTTTTCTAAGCAAAAAAAATAAATTTAATATAGGAAAAATATCAATTCCTAACTATTTTACCCTGGTTAAAAGAGTTCAACAGTTTTTTCTAGATAACACATGCTAACTGAAACTGGAATATTTGAAATGGAAATAAAAAAACGTGAAAAACAATACACAATCCCTAAACTGAAAATCGAAAAACCAAGGAAGTTGTCAGACACAGATTTAGAAAATTTAATTCTAGTTATATATGATCACCTCTCAAAAAAGGAAGAAGAATTAAAGGGAAATCCTATTGTAGAATCTATGTTCGCTAAAACTGTTACGGAGCAGTCTGGAAGAGAACTTTCTGGAGATTTGAATCAAGAAATAATAAAACTTTTAAACTCAGAAATCGAATTTGAGGATGCTGATCAAAAATATCTGCAATTGGGGCAAATATATCTTCAAGTAGGAAGAACGTCGGAAGCAAAAGAGGCTTTTAAGAAGATTTCAATTCCAACATTGAAGTATTCAGCACTCACACAGCTAGCTTTATTGGAAAATGATTTCAATTCTTTTAAAAAAGTTATTATACAAGCTTATCCTGAAAGTTATGAACCAGTTACCTTTGGCCCATACCTTCTTGCTTTTCTAATTGGAAACAAATGGAATTATCGTTATGAACTGAATAATATAGATATTCGATGTATCTCATTAGTTTTAAGCAATGGGATCATCCAAATCACAAATTTGGACATCCTTAGGGTTTTTGTTCGAAATGTCCGTTTTTCACCTGATGGACGATTGGGAATATGGATTCGACCAATCAAATCCGAATATGGTTTCAAAACTGATAATATAAAGAATTTAACCTTCAAGACTGTTGTTGGATGGAAAGACGTTTTTATATGATCAAATGAGTGAAAATATGAAACTAAAGTCAATGATCACGATAAATTATCTTTAAAAAAATATTTGATATATTCAAAATCGTCAAACTATTGGCAATCTAAGATAATATTCTCAAACAGCCAATAATAAACGAAAGTTTCCTCTCAACTCTATTTTAATGTCTTTATAGATCCATTAGACTCGTTGGAGGTCCTGTTCTTTAAGAAATGATAGTTCATATTCCGATTTGTTTATTATTGCCTCCCTAAAGTTTTTTTTGCCTTAACGAATTAGCTCAGATTGACGCTAAACTGAATCAATAAGGTTACCGAGGTTGTAAATTTGAAATTTCCTAGTCTTCCACAAAAAATTGACCTACCTACAGAAGAAAAAGCCATATTCGACTTTTGGCAAGAAAAGGACATTGAATTCAAAATTCAAGAAAAATCTAAAGACAATCCTCCTTTTACTTTTCTGGAAGGTCCACCCACAGCAAATGGTTTACCTCATGTAGGCCATTTACTAACCCGAGTTATAAAGGATGTTTATTTACGTTATAAAACGATGACAGGATATTTCATTACCCCTCGGATCGGTGGATGGGATTGTCATGGTTTACCTGTCGAGATTGAGGTAGAAAAGGAACTTGGACTGGAAAATAAAGAGGATATCGAAGCTTATGGGATCGATAAATTCATTGTAAAATGCCGAGAAAGCGTAATGCGTTATGTGAAAGAATGGGAGTATATGTCTGATCGAGGTGGTCTTCACTTAGATCTACCTAATTCCTATGTAACAATGTCAGAAAATTATATTGAATCAGTATGGTGGTCACTGAAACAGATATATGACAAAAAACTGTTATTCAAAGGCCATAAAGTAATTCCTTATTGTACAAGATGTGGAACATCACTATCTTCTCATGAAGTTGCTCAAGGTTATCAAGAAACTGAAGACCCGAGTATTTACATCAAATTCAAGCTCACAGGGGAAGAAAATCGGTACTTTTTAGCTTGGACTACAACTCCTTGGACCTTACTTTCCAATCTCGTCCTAGCTATCAATGAAAACGAAACCTATATTGAAGTAGGACATCACGGAGACAACTTAATTTTTGCAGAGGCACTTCTTCCGGTTGTCTTTCCTGCTGAAGAAAAAACTATCATAAAAAAGTATATTGGTAAAGATTTACTTAACCTGGATTATGAAGCACTTTTTTCTTATACTGCAGAGAAGAAAAAAGGCAAGGCTCATTTTGTAGTTGCTGCTGATTTTGTATCCATGGAAGATGGTACTGGAATCGTCCACTGTGCTCCTGCTTATGGACAAGAAGATCATGAGCTTTGTCAACAAATTGGAGTTGAGATGTTTCACCCAGTCTTAGAAACAGGTAAATTTGTTGACGATATGCCTGATTTTGGAGGTATGCATGTAAAGGAAGCTGATCCTCATATTATCAATCAACTCGAGAAGGAAAATAAATTATTACGTGTCGAGAAAATTAAACATACATACCCCTTTTGTTGGCGATGTGATTCTCCATTACTCTATTATGCTATCGAATCTTGGTTCATTGGTATGAGTAAGATGCGGAAACGTATCCAAGAACTAAATCAACAAATAAGATGGAAACCCAAACATTTGAAAGATGGCCGTTTTGGTAATTTTCTAGATGAATTAAAAGATTGGTCTCTCTCTCGTTCCCGATATTGGGGAACACCTCTTCCTATTTGGACTTGCGAAAATGATCATGAATTTATCGTTGGAAGTAGGGCTGAGCTTGAAAATCTCACAGAAGGTGGTCTACCTGAAAAATTTTCACTCCATAAACCTGATGTTGATTTAATTGAAGTTAAATGCCCTAAATGTAAAGGCAAGTCCACTCGCGAAGAATATGTGATAGACTGTTGGTATGATTCAGGTTCTGCAACATTTGCTCAGTGGCACTACCCATTCGAAAATAAAGAACAGTTTGACAATCATTTTCCCATAGATTTTATTACAGAAGCTATCGATCAAACTCGAGGATGGTTCTATTCATTATTAGCAATTTCAACAGTTATATTCGATAAACCTGCTTATACTACTTGTTTGACTATGGGGCATATCCAAACTGAAGATGGCAAAAAGATGTCTAAATCAAAAGGCAATGTCTATTCACCAGATGATCTTTATCAAAAATATGGAGCTGATCCTGCTCGTTGGTTACTATTCAGTACTCCATCTTGGAATGACGTTCGCTTTAGCTTCGTTCTTGTGGAAGAAAGCATGAAAGAATTCATTTTTCCCTTATGGAATGTCCTTTCATTTTTCATAACTTATGCAAACCTTGATCATTACTCCCCACAGGACAATAAGTATAATATTTCTTATGTTGATCGTCCATTATTGGATCAATGGATAATATCTCGTTTTAACAATTTACTGAGAGAAATAAAACAAGGAATGGATAATTTAGCTATACACCAAGTCATCAAATCGCTTCAAAGCTTCCTAAATAATGATCTATCGAATTTGTGGATTAGACAATCTCGCCGTCGTTTTTGGGAGAAAGACCTAAGTAACTCAAAAAAATCTGCTTACTCTACATTATACGAGATTTTATGTTCTTTAACCAAAGCATTAGCTCCAATTCTACCATTTTTTAGTGAAAAAATGTATCAAGACCTTTATATTAGTCAAAATCAAGGATTGGAAAGTGTTCATTTAGAAACATATCCTCAACATAAACCAGAGTTAATTAAGCCTGAGTTAGAAGAACTAGTTATGATTACGCGCGAAGTAATAACTAATGGCAGAGCTATTCGTGCACAAAAGGATTTAAAAGCGCGATGGCCTTTATCACAAGTTATCTTCGTTACTAATAAGAAAGGAAAAGATGCTTTAACAGCTTTTGAAAAATTAATCCTTCAAGAGTTGAATGTAAAAGCAATAGAATTCAAAGATGATCCTCTTGAGTTCCAAGAGATAAGTTTCTCTCCAAACTTCAAAAGATTAGGACCGAGATTTAAAAAGAATGCCAATACTGTTGCTTCCTGGATGAAAAGCCAAAAAGGCCAAGATGCAAAAGATATTGCAAAAATATTATCCCAGAAGAGACCTTACAATGCAATTATCGATGGAATTGAACTTGAAATTTCAAATGAGGATCTTAAAGTTCGAATTACAGAAAAAGAAGGGTTTTCAGGAGCCTCTTTCAGTCATGGCAACTTATTCTTAGATTTAACTCTTACTGACCAACTCACACATGAAGGGTTTATACGCGATTTAATCCGACGAATTCAATCGATGAGAAAAGATATGGAATTAGCTTATGATGCAGAGATTGTTCTGTCTTTTAGCAATACAGATGAAGAAACTAATGCTATTATTAAGCGATTTTCATCTATAATAAAGGATGAGGTTTTAGCAGTTGAGCTTGAGTTTTCATTAAGGAAAGGGTTCACTAAGGATTGGACAATTCAAGATCCTCATGGAAAAATAAGGGATATTACTATCAGTCTTGAAAATAAAATAAATTGAGGAGTTTCTATGGACTCAAATAAGTTAAGAAAAATCTACCTTGATTTTTTCCTGGAAAAAAACCATTCGATAATCAGCTCCGCATCCCTCATTCCTGAAAATGATCCAACTGTGCTTTTTACTACTGCAGGAATGCATCCTCTAACCGTTTATTTGATGGGACAACCTCATCCTTCAGGTAAACGTTTAGTTAATTACCAAAAATGCTTTCGTACTGGTGATATTGATGAAGTAGGGGATCCTACTCATTTAACTTTCTTTGAAATGTTAGGGAATTGGTCTCTTGGCGACTATTTTAAAGAAGAAGCAATAAGTATGAGTTGGGAGTTTTTAACAGATAAGCGTTGGCTAGATTTAGACCCAAATAAATTATCAGTTACAGTATTAGCTGGAAACGAAAATATTCCACGTGATGAGGAATCAGCAAAGATATGGCGTAAATTAGGAATTCCTAATGAAAGAATATTTTATCTCCCTATGGCAGATAATTTTTGGGGTCCAACGAGTGAGACAGGACCTTGTGGTCCTTGTACAGAGATGTTTTATGACACTGAAAAGGAATTATGTTCAGATAGGTGTCAGCCAGGTTGCCATTGTGGTAAATATTTCGAGATTTGGAATGACGTCTTCATGTTTTATAATAAAAAAAAGGATGGAACATATGAAAAACTTGATCAACATAATGTAGATACTGGTATGGGTATAGAAAGAACTGTAGCTGTACTAAATGGGTTTAAAACAGTTTTTGAAGTAGATTCATTTATACCCTTAATCACAAAGATTAGAAAATTCGCAAAGATTAAAGAAAAGCCTAATAAAGACCAAGAAAAAGCAATTTGGATTATAGTGGATCATGTTAAGGCTGCAACCTTCATCTTAGGAGACGATATCCATTTAGCTCCCTCAAATCTCGGCCAAGGCTATATTTTGCGTCGTTTAATAAGACGAACCATTCGTCAAGGAAATCTATTGAATATAAAGCAAAGATTTTTACCTGAACTTGCTCAAAGTGTCATAAATATCTATAAAGATATTTATCCAGAATTAGATAGAAATAAAGACTTTATTATGGATAATTTCTTTCAAGAAGAAAAAAAATTCACCACTGCTTTAACACGTGGGCTAAGAAAATTCAATCAGATATATAAGGAAAATAAAACCATTACTGCTGAAAATGCTTTCTTATTATTCACTTCTTTTGGATTTCCACTTGAAATTACTACTGAACTAGCTTCAGAAAGAGGAATTTCTATAGATATCCATGCCTTCAAAAAGGAATTTGAGGAACACAGAAACTTATCAAGAAAGGCAACAGCAGGAACATTTCAAAGTGGTCTCGCAGATCATACAGAAAGAACGACGAGGCTACATACTGCAACCCATTTGTTGCAACAATCACTTAGAAAAGTATTAGGGGATCATGTAAAACAAAGTGGTAGCAATATCACATCAGAACGAACGAGATTTGATTTTACTCATCCTTCTAAACTTACTTCTGAAGAGTTACAAATTGTTGAGGATATGGTAAATCAAAAAATCAAAGAAGCATTACCTGTTAAAAGAGAAGAATTATACCCAAAGGAAGCGAAAGAGCAAGGTGCATTAGGATTCTTCGAAGACAAGTATGAGGGGAAAGTTTCAGTATTTTCTGTTGGTAACTTTTCAAAAGAAATTTGCACTGGCCCACATGTCACAAATACCAGTGAAATTGGCCGTTTCATTGTACAAAAACAAAAGAATATTGGCACAGGTTTGATGCGAATAAGAGCAACAGTTGAATAATCAATTTATCAATGTGAAAAAATCCTCTCATCTAGAGCGAATTTCGATAATAGGAGGAGTCCCATATATTCTCGCTACAGAACGGTTAGGGAATTCCTTCCAATGACCAGAATCAAGATAATCTGATTGAATTGGTTCTGAAGCAATTATAATTCCTTCTTCTAATTCATAATAATACAAAGTATAATATTCTTGCAGATGCTCACACCATCGTACTACAAACAATTCATCGCCATTACCTAATATACAATTTAATGAAGAAAATGAAACTGAAATTGACTCTAAGGCGGAAACTATTGCTTCAAGTTTTTTAGCCGATTCATCTCTTTTTTTCAAGTGAGTAATCAGATAATGAAAATAGATTTCAGAATCGGAGTTGTCGGAAGTAAATAATAGAGAGGAATCTCTTGGTAACGCTTCTGCGTTATAAATTGTACCATTATGTATAAAAGCCCATTCCTCCAAGAAAAAAGGGTGAACATTAGGAAAACTAATGGAAATTTGAGGACTAGCTTTTCTTAAATGACCAAGAACAATATGTGGCTTAGTTTCAAAAGAAAGAATCTTTTCTTTATATATCGGAGACTGATATGCTGAACCAAGTTGTCTGTCTATTGGAATCATTGCAGTATTATCTGGATTAGAACTAGTGATTCCCCACCCATCTTTATGACCTGGGGGTTCATTTGGGGGAACTTTTCCATTTTCTGCTTGATTTTGGAATTCAAAAACTATTTCTTTCCAAAAATCAATCTTACCATAAACACCCAACAATCGACACATGTTTCTATTTTCCGTTCAAAATTTATTTTATGGTTTAAAATAATAAGCAAAAATAAGGCTTTAATAATTCCTTGGTTCGACTAAAGGTATTCTCCAATCAATATTAGGAGTTCTAACTCCTAATTTGAATATAATAGGTCCCCGTCGTTTATGTTCACTTCGGTAAATCATTGATCGTATTTTTTTAACTTCAGATATTGGAATCCCGATACGATCTGCTATTTCCTCATCAGTTCGGAATAACTCTAATCCATATAAAATACTATCAAGTTTAGTATAGGTCATTCCTATTTCTGATTCGTCTGTTTGTCCTTCAAATAATCCTGCAGAAGGCATTTTCTTCAGAATTTTTGTGGGTACTTCTAAAAACTCTGCTATATTATAAACATGAGTCTTGTATACATCACCGATGGGAAGTATATCGGCAGCTCCATCTCCAAACTTTGTATAGTAACCTATCATCAATTCGCTCTTATTACTTGATCCACAGACTAAACAATTCAATTTGTTTGCATAAAAATACCAGATAGTTTGCCTGATCCTTGGTTTCAAGTTCATCCATTCTAGAGCATTTTTATCTTCAGGTTTCTCTATTGCGGCAGAAAATGATTGAATGATATTTTGAATGTCTATAATTGTCAATTTTACTCCTAAATTAGAACAAAGTTCTTTTACATCACCCAAATCATCAGATGGTGTAGTTGAACTTGGATAAAAGAATGTATTAACTTTTTTAGAACCTAATGACCGAACAGCGATAGATGCTATAACAGCAGAATCTAGTCCTCCACTTACTCCTATTACAACTCCATTCACACCCGATTCTGACACCCGTGTTCTTATAAAATTCTCTATTAGCTGTATTGTATGAGGAATATCAATTGGAGGTATACATTTCATTCCATCACCTTCAAATACTAAAGCATCCTACTCTCAGTTTCTAGTGTTGAGTAGATCCAAGGTGGGACATCTTTCAAGGTTGGTACAAAATTTTTGGAATGTTTAGCGC
>SDBT01016615.1_pt1 | contig 11646 bp, 11 predicted proteins | sample 2277101 | NCBI WGS metagenome assembly SDBT01 (sample SAMN10404973, study PRJNA504765) | marine sediment metagenome | isolation source: marine sediment core GS10_PC15, 103 cmbsf | place: Arctic Ocean: Southern Knipovich Ridge | collected 2010
GCGGGAAGTGCGAAGCCGTAAGGGACCAAGGCGAGCTACCATTGACTAGGGGTGGCTGGGGTCGGACTGCGAGGTATGAGCAGGGAGCCCCCAGATCGTCCGCCACTGGGAGCTCGTCGCTCGCTGCTCGCAACTCGACCCCAGCCACCCACCCAGCGTTCATCCTTCATCGCCACCGCCCATCTTTCGGATCTCGTCGCGGATTCGGGCGGCGTCCTCGAATTCCTCGGCCACGATGGCGGCGGCGAGTTTCTTGCGGAGCATCTCGACGGCGCTTTTCGGCCGGGCCTCTCGGGCTTGCTTCTCCTTGCTGAGGATCTCCTCGCGCCAGCCCTCCAGACTAACCAGTTCGGCACATTCGTCGGCCCGCTCCGATTGTCGATGATCGTCCAAGAAGTCGCGGATCGCGTCGATCCCCTTTTCGATTGCCGCCAATCCCTCGGCATATTCCCGATGTTCGAGCAACGGGGTCGCCACCGACCGGGCATGCATCATGGCGACGTACGGACGCCATTGATCGAATTGAAGCACGTGTCGCTCGTCCTCGACGTGGGATCGAACGAAGGCAAAAAGCCGTAGATTCCGCCCCGTATCGCGGGCACACGCGTCGTACATCTCCAGATGCCAGAAGCTCAAGTAACGCTGGTAATACTGGACTCCCTCACGCCAAAGCCGGATACAGTCTTGCTCGTCAAGATGGAAGGCCGCCGTGTCGGGATGCGATTCGTCGTGACCCCGCTGTTGCTGCTCGTAGTATTCCAGCCACGACTCGCATCCCTCGGGCCGCAATCCGTCGGGCCGCGCGTCCATCTCCATCTGAAGCAAGCCCAACTCGATTCGCATCTGAATCTTCTGGCGACCGTCGTCTCCTTCGACGATGCGCACCAGGATCTCGTCCGGCACGAAGAGCCAGCCCTCCAGGATTCTCGATAGATCGTGCGACATAGGATATCAACCGAAAGAAACGTATCGCGGCCCGGGCCGCAGCCAAAACTCAATCTGAAAGCGATGCTCTCCCCGATCCGTGGTTCAGTTTATTCTTAACCACAGATAAACACGGATGAACACAGATAGAAATGGTTCATCCGACTTGTCTGTTGTCGGCCGTATGAATTGCCAGAAGATGTCGGCCTTCATGCACTCGCCCTGGCGGAGATGCGTTATCCAAGTTTCATTCCCGACACTCTTTCCTTTTTTCCTTTTTTCCTTCTTCCCTTATTCCTTCCCTCTTATCCTTTTCCTCTTATCCTTTTCCTCTTATCCTTTTCCTTCATCCGTGTTTATCTGCGTTCATCTGTGGTTCTATTTCTTCTTCGCCACAGAGAGAGAAGCCTCGTCAGAAGACCCGGCCAATGGAAGCGTGCGGTTAGGGCGAAGCGGTTCCCCAGTAGGGTAGGGATCTGGGTCTTCGCTGCACTCAGCCGCCAGCCACACATAGTGTACTCCGACACCCGTTGGCCGGGGAGGGGGACGCTCAGACGCTCGGATCGCGAATCACCGGCTCCATCACCTTCGTGTTGCGATCCACGGCCAGGACAATGGTCCGCTGCTCGACGCCGTCGCCGCTGCTGGCCACGACCGGCAGTACATGCCGGCGGTTCGGGAGCGTGAATCGTATGGCGAACGATCCGTCGGGCCGAAGAGTGACTGGCTCGCCCTTGAGCGTCACGCGGGCGTCCGGCGAGACGGTGCCGTGGATGATCAACTCCGTATCGACCTGGAAATCGAAATCCCGTTTCTTCCCATTGGCGGCTCCCAGGCCGAATTTCGTGGTCATCGGGTCGCCCATCGGCCGGCGAAGCTGCTCCTCGAATATGTCCTTCAGGTCCTGGTTGGAATCTCGATCCACGTAGCCACCGCTCATCGCGTAAACGCGATCAAAGTCCTTGGCAACCTCCGCCCAATTCTCGTCAAACGCATCACCGCCTCCCGGTGGCGGGGTCGTGACGGCGTTACTTCGGGCAATCGAGAAGAACTTGTCGCCAACGGCCAGGTAGCCAATGTCCATCTGATATGTTTTGGGCGAGTCTTGTACGTCGACGTACCAGTTGTTTACCCCGCCGTGAATCTCGATATCGCGAACCACACGGCTCGCCGTCGAGGTCGTTCCGTTGCGCTCGACCTCGCAAACCCGCAGCATGGGCTTCGCGCCATGCCAGTATTGGCCCATGGCCGCTTTGGCACGATCGACGCTCGTTGAGGTCAGCTCCCAGTAGGCATGCAGCCAATAGGCGTCGCGGACCATGACGACCAGCCGATCCTTCGTCTTGCCATTGCACCCTTCGACCGGCTTGAAGGTCAGGTTCTTTGCCTCGGCCAGTCTTTTCTTGATGATGCTTAATTGGCGCTTTGCTTGGGGGGTCAGCGGCTTCTTGGGCTTGTCTTTTGAGGGAGCGACGCCGTTGCCGGCCGCCTTATCCACCGCCGCAGCCACCCTCTTCTTGCGTTTCGCCGCATCTGTCTTGGCAGACTTAACCAGGGCCTTGACCAGTTCGTCCTTGCGCATCGAGTGCCAGCCGAGGACCTTCTTCTTCTTCGCCATGGCCGCCAGGTCTTTGACCGTGCGGATTCTAAGCTTTGCCGCGGTAATCACAGAACTACCTCCCAATGGCCATCTCGCAACACTCAGTGCCACAAGCAGCGAAAACATAAGGCTTACGGGCAGACGATCTCGCTACACTCTCGGCCACGGACAACCGGTGTCTCACGCCTCTCGGCGCGATTCCGGTGCTGGGTCGACAGATCGAGGTGGGTGTCGTACCCGGGCCACCGGCTCCGTCTGCTGGGGCTCGAACCATCCGCTTCAGGGGAACCCTCCCTCGGTAGGTATCCCGCCAGCCGACAACCGGCTGGATGGACAAGGCAGGCTAATCCCATACGACCGATTATACATAGCGGGCCGCCGATTCGCAATAATCCGATCTTGCGGATCATGTCAGAGGAATCACGCCATTTCTGCATATCCTTCTACTATTAAACAACTTATGGACGCCTCGCCCTGCCGAAAACAGGTGAAAATACTTTTCTAAAAATAGATAAACCTAGTGGTGCCTTATGGCTCTTAGGGATTGTTGTCCACTCGGCGAAATAGTGGCAAGTGTTCCTCGCAGGCCAACCACCGCGAGGGAGAATGCGAAAAAACCTGCCCGAAGGCCGCCGCTAGATTGACATTCTCTCGTTGGACCGATACGCTTAAGGGTTCGTTGAAAAAGCCGTGTGAACAAAGGAACCGACCCGTTTCTCCCGTGAGCGAATCTCCCGACGACCGTTCGGCGATGGCGCAGGCGATGGCCTGGGCCTCGCGCGTTACGGCGGTTTCGTTGGAGATGGCGCTGCCGAGTTTGGCCGGGTGGTGGTTGGATCGCAGACTCGGGACAGTGGTCTTGTTTCTGATAACGGGTGCCTTGGGAGGGCTTGCGGTCGGAATGTGGCATCTGTTTCGACTCGCCGACGAATTCAAGGATCAACAGGCGAAGGATGACAAGCCTTCAGATGGGACTTAGCGGCGATGGCGCACGTTGAGGAAAGCTTCCTTGTGGAACTGCGCAGTTTGAGCTTGGCCGCCAAAGCGGGGACCATGGTATTGGTGGCGTTGGCGGTCTACGCTGTCGTGGCACCCGTGGGATGGTGTGTTAGCGGACCGGCCGCCCTAGTTGCTGCCGCCGTTGCCGCGGGCGTTTGCCTGCTGAGTACCATGCTGGCACTGGCTGTCAGTCACCCCATGCGGGGTCCCGAGGGCGTCTTGCGAGGAATGCTGTTCGGGATGATGTTGCGGACCGGAATCCCGCTAATTCTTGCCCTCGCGTTTTGCGTTCAGGATGGGGGGCTAGCGGACGCGGGAGTAATATACTATCTTCTGGTGTTTTATCCAGCGATGTTGGGGATGGAAACGGTCCTGTCACTGCCGACGACCATGTTACCCCGTCGTTGCGCCAAGACTACTCAGGACATTTCGTGACCTATGGCTTCCGATGCATCTGAGTTATTCGGGCATGTCAAGGACAGCAAGTCATTTCACTTGCCTGGGGGGTGGACCGTCGACATTCCCCAGCCGTTCGAGGCGTTGGGTTTTGAAACCACGAAGTTCATGGTTTTGGAAGTGGTGGCCGCAATACTAATGCTGGCTATCTTCATTCCGCTGGCCCGGCGGATCGCAACCGGGGAGCGGCCCCGGGGCAAGTTCTGGAACATGTTTGAGGCGATGCTGCTGTTCATTCGCGACGAGGTCGCTCGCCCCGGCATTGGACGCAAGGACGCCGACCGGTTCGTGCCGTTCCTTTGGAACGTCTTTTTCTTCATACTCTTTTGCAACCTTCTGGGGATGGTTCCCTGGGCCGGGTCACCGACCGGCGCGCTGGGTGCAACGGGAGCCATGGCCCTGATCTGCTTTGCCACGGTCATCGGGACAGGAATGATAAGGCAAGGACTGGTCAAGTATTGGGTGGGCCAAGTGCCTCACATGGAAGTTCCGCTGGTGATGGGCATCTTCCTGAAGCCGATGATCTTTGGCATTGAGGTAATGGGGCTGTTTATTAAACATTTTGTCCTCGCCGTGCGACTTTTAGCCAATATGTTTGCCGGACACCTCGTGATTGCAGTTATGTTGGGGTTCATCGCTCAGACGGCCCACCTGTTGGTCTGGTACCTTGTGATGCCCGCCAGCCTCATGGGCTGCACCGCGATTAGCTTCTTGGAATTGTTTGTCGCTTTTCTGCAAGCGTACATTTTTGTGTTTTTGACATCGTTGTTCATCGGCTCGGCGATTCACCAGCACTAAGCTACTGGGAAGTCGGCGCCGTTATGGAAAGACTCGAGAAAAGGAGAACGATCAAGTGAAAAGGCTTGTAAGCATCGGAGTAATTGGTCTATTGTTATTGTTGGTTGTCGCCCCCGCGGCGACCTTTGCCGCGGCGCCGGAAGATACCCCGGCCGCGACCGCCGAGGAGGAGACCGCCGCCGACCCCAAGGCTCTGATTGTCCTTGGTGCGGCGTTTGGAGCGGGACTGATTATCATCGGTGCCGGCTATGGAATCGGGAAGATCGGATCCTGCGCCGTCGAGAGCATGGCTCGCCAGCCCGAGGTGGCCGGCAACATTTCCACGGCAATGCTTATCTCGGCCGCGCTGATCGAAGGTGCAACTTTCTTTGCACTGATCGTCTGCCTGCTAACCATCATTCTGTAGCCAACGGACCATCGAGATGATTCCCAAACAAGCCATCGCGGCGCTGGTGATTGGTCTGGCATTGGGCGCATGGTTTCTTGGCGCCAGTGTCCAGCCGGTGATCGCTTCGGCGCCTTCAGCCGAGCATGAGCCGGTCGACCCGAATCCGCTGGAGTTCAAGAGCGATCTGGCGATCTGGACTGCCGTCGTTTTCCTAATCGTCCTGGCGATCCTCTGGAAGTACGCGTGGGGGCCAATAGCCCAGGGACTCGACCGTCGCGAGAAGGGCGTTGCCGATCAGATCGCCGAGGCCGAACAGTCCAACGAGGAGGCCAAGCAACTCTTGGCCCAGTATCAACAGAAATTGGCCGAGTCGAAGCGGGAAGTCCGCGAGATGCTCAAGGCAGCCAAGACCGACGCCCAGCAAGTGGGTCGCGAGATGCTTGAAAAGGCCCAGGCCGAAGCCAGCGCCGAGCACCAGCGGGCCCTCGAGCAGATCGACGCCGCAACGGCCGGTGCCCTGAAGGAATTGGCCGACAAGGGCGCCACCATGGCCGTCGAACTGGCCGGAAAGATCGTTCGGGCCGAGTTGAAGCCCGCCGATCACACCAAACTGATCGAACGGGCCGTGACCGACTTTGCCGGTTCCAGCCCTCACGCCAACGGGAAATCGTAACCCACCGAAGACGGATCCACCGATGCCCGAGTCCGACGATATCCGAGCCGAAGATGCCCGAACGGCGGCCGAGTTCGACGCCGATGTGGGCATGGAGCGTATCGGCGAAGTCTATGCCGAGGCCCTGTTGGGCGCTGCCGAACAAACCGCGGCGGCCGAGGATGTCCTCGAGGAACTCGGCACCTTGGTCACCGGAGTGCTCGATCGGTTCCCGAAGTTCGAGGCCGTGCTCGCCTCGGGACTCATCTCGCAAGACGAGAAGTCGGGCATCATCGATCGAACCCTCTCCGGCCGGGCTTCCCCGTTGTTGGTCAACTTTCTGAAAGTCGTCGCCGCTCATGGCCGGCTCGATTGCCTTCGGGCCATCCACCGCCAGGCCCGGCTGCTGCTGGACGAACGAGCCGGACGAGTCCACGTTACCCTAACCACCGCTGTCCCGGTCGATGCCACTGCGGCGTTTCGTATCGCCGAGCGTATCCATAAGATCGTCGATGCGGAGGCCGTGGTTACCCAAAGAGTCGACCCCGAGCTCATCGGCGGCGCCGTCCTTCGGGTCGGCGATACCGTCTACGATGGCTCGATTGCAAATCAATTGAAGAACGTGCGCAAGCAGATGCTTGACAGGAGTGCCCATGAAATTCAGAGCCGACGAGATCGCTTCCGTTATTCAGCAGGAAATTGAACAGTTCGAGTCCCAGATCGACGTCCGTGAGGTCGGTCGGGTCATCGAAGTGGGTGACGGTATTGCCCGAGTCTACGGACTGTCCGGTGTAATGGCCGGTGAAATGGTCGAATTCCCCGGAGGAATTGCCGGCTTGGCGTTCAACCTCGAAGAGAACTCCGTCGGTGTGATCATCCTCGGCGATTATCTCGGTATCAACGAGGGCGACGAAGTCCGCAGCACGGGCCAACTCTTAAGCGTCCGCGTCGGCGACGGCGTGTTGGGCCGTGTGTTGGATCCGCTGGGCAACCCGCTCGACGGGCTTGGGCCGATCGTCGGCGACGAGCGCCGCCTGGTCGAAACGATCGCTTCGGGTGTGGCCGACCGCCAGCCGGTCAAGGAGCCGTTGCAGACCGGCATTAAGGCCGTCGACGCGATGACCCCCATCGGCCGAGGCCAGCGCGAACTGATCATCGGCGATCGAAAGACCGGCAAAACGGCCATCTGCATCGACACGATCCTCAATCAGAAGGACACCGGCGTTAAGTGTTTCTACGTCGCGATCGGCCAGAAGGAATCGAACGTGGCCGGCCTGATCGAGGTGCTGCGTCAGCACGGAGCGATGGAGTACACCACGGTCATCGTGGCCGGGGCGAGCGATCCGGCCCCCTTGCAATATATCGCCCCCTACTCGGGATGTGCGATGGCCGAGCATTTTATGTTCAACGGCCAGCATGCCCTGATCGTCTACGATGATCTGTCGAAACAGGCCGTCGCCTATCGGCAGATCTCGCTCTTGATGCGGCGGCCGCCGGGACGCGAGGCCTATCCGGGCGACATCTTCTATTGCCACAGCCGGCTGTTGGAACGGGCCGCCAAGCTCAACGATGAACTGGGCGGCGGGTCGATGACCGCACTGCCGATCGTCGAGACCCTCGAAGGCGAGGTCGCGGCCTATATCCCGACCAACGTGATCTCGATTACCGACGGACAGATCTACCTGCAACCCGACCTGTTCTTCTCCGGTCAGCGGCCGGCGATGAACGTCGGCATCTCGGTCTCTCGGGTCGGTGGTGCCGCTCAGGTGCCCGCCATGAAGAAAGTGGCCAGCGGGTTGCGGCTCGATCTGGCCGCGTTCCGCGAGCTCGAAGCGTTTGCCCAACTCGGGACCGAGCTCGACGTCGCCACGCAGGCCCAATTGGATCGCGGCTATCGGATGACCGAGCTGCTCAAACAGGGCCTCTGCGCCCCGTTGCATGTGACCGATCAGGTGCTGAGCCTGTATGCCGGAACCCGCGGACATCTCGACGGGATCGACGTCTCCGATGTCGCCGAGTGGGAAAAGGGGTTCCTCGAGTTCATGCAGAAGAAGTACGACTCGATCCGCCAGAAGATCACCGAAACCCAAAAACTCGACGACGAGACGATCGCCGAGTTGGAGGCCGCCATCGCCGAATACCAGAAAGACTTCGCCGAGCAAAAAGCGGACGCCGCCGTCTAGCCGCGCCGTCTAGCCGCCCGCTCGAGAAGTTTTCCGAACCGCCAATAACTCACACTGCCGAAGATAACCCCCATGGCCAAAGCCCGAGCACTCGATCGACGACGCAAATCGGTTCGCAATATCCGCAAGATCACGCGGACCATGGAACTGATCGCTACCTCGCGATTCAAGAAGGCAATGGATCGGGCTATGGCCGTCTCGGCCTATACCAAGCGAATGGCCTCGATGGTCCGTGATCTGGCCAGCGCCGGACTCGAACTGAAACACCCGCTTCTGGAAGAACGCGAGGTGCTCGACGACGCGACCTTGCTCGTGCTCAACGCCAACCGGGGTCTGTGTGCGGGCTATAATACCAACGTCGTTCGGCTCGCGTTCGCCCGATGGAAAGAGTTGAAAAAAACCGTCAAGCGCGACCGGCTCGAGGTCTCCGGCAAGCGGGGCGTCGGGCCGTTCCGATTCCGCGGCATCGAGCCGGACGAAGTCTTTACCCACTTCGAGAACAAGCCCACCTTCGAGGAAGTCGACGTCCTGGGACATCGCTATCTCGAAATGTACAAGGCGGGGACGCTCGATCGGCTCGACGTCGTCTATACGAAGTTCGAGAGCCTCGGGCGATTCAAGGCCGTGGTCGAGACATTGCTGCCGGTCGGCGGACTCGACGAGCCGGGTGAGGAAGAAGAGGACGATTCGTCGCAAGGCGAGTCGCCCTTCGAGTTCTTCCCCTCGGCCGAGAGCGTGTTGGACGAAATCGTGCCGTCGAGTTTCCGCATGAAGCTCTTCAAGTGTTTCCTCGACTCGGCCGCTAGCGAGCAGGTTTCGCGAATGATGGCCATGAAAGCGGCCACCGAAAACGCCGACTCGATGATCGATCAACTCTCGATGTCCTTCAACCGTGCCCGACAGGGCCAGATTACCGGCGAATTGCTCGAGATCATCGGCGGTGCCGAGGCCCTGAATAAGTAGCTGAAAAAACATCAACCACCTTCCAACCAGATAGCGATTATGTCGACCGCCAAAAAAAAGACAGCCAAGAAACCGGCTGCTTCGTCGTCTGCCGGCCGGGTCACTCAGATCATCGGCTCGACGTTCGACGTCGAATTCCCCAAATCGCAGCTCCCCTCGATCTACAACGCCGTGAAGCTGGCCGGCGACCACAAGGGCGTGAAGGTCAAACTGACCGGCGAAGTCCAGCAGCATCTCGGCGGCGGTCGCGTCCGATGTGTCGCCCTGGGAAGCACCGACGGCATGATCCGCGGCATGGAGTGTGTCGATACGGGCGCTCCGGTCATGATGCCGGTCGGCAAGGCGACGCTCGGTCGGGTCTTCAACTTGATCGGTGAAACGGTCGACGGACGTGGCGACGTCGAGGCCGAAGACTATTGGCCCATCCACCGCGACGCCCCCGAGGTCACCGAACTGTCGACCAAGACCGAAATCTTCGAGACCGGTATCAAGGTGATCGACCTGCTCACGCCGTTCGTTCGCGGCGGCAAGGCCGGGCTGTTCGGCGGGGCCGGCTTGGGGAAAACCGTTATCCTGACCGAACTGATTGCCCGGATCGCCTCGGCCCATGGCGGATATTCCGTCTTCGCCGGCGTCGGCGAGCGAACCCGCGAGGGAAACGATCTCTGGCTCGAAATGCAAGAGGCCAAGATCGGCGACACGGGCCGAAACGTGCTCGAACAGACCTGCATGGTCTTCGGCCAGATGAACGAGCCGCCGGGTGCCCGACTTCGGGTGGCCCTCTCGGCACTGACCATCGCCGAGTATTTCCGCGACAATACCGATTCCGACGTGCTGCTGTTCATCGACAATATTTTCCGATTCTCGCAGGCCGGTAGCGAGGTCTCGGCGTTGCTGGGAAGAATGCCCTCGGCGGTCGGTTATCAGCCGACGCTGGCCACCGAGATGGGCCAGTTGCAGGAGCGGATCTCCTCGACCAATAAGGGAGCCATCACCTCGGTCCAGGCCGTCTATGTCCCGGCCGACGATCCGACCGACCCGGCCCCCGCCACCGCGTTCGGACAGCTCGACGCGTTTATCTATCTCGAGCGGGCCATCTCGGAAAAGGGGATCTATCCGGCCGTCGATCCGTTGGCCTCGTCCAGCCGGATTCTCGACCCGCAATACGTCGGCGATCGCCACTACGACGCGGCTCGGCGCGTGCAGATGACCTTGCAACGATATCGCGAGCTGCAGGACATCATCGCGATCCTCGGCGTCGACGAACTCAACGAAGAGGACAAGCTCGTGGTACATCGTGCCCGACGTATGGAGCGATTCCTCTCGCAGCCGTTCCTGGTGGCCGAGGTGTTTACCGGGAAGCCGGGTGAGATCACGTCGCTGGACGATACGATCCGCAGCTTCGAGGAGATCTCCGACGGCAAGTGGGACCACCTGCCCGAGCAAGCGTTTATGTACGTCGGCCCGATCGAACAGGCCGAAGAACAAGCCAAGAAGCTGGAAGCCGAGGCGAAGTAGCCATCATGGCCGAACTACAGTGCAACGTCGTTACTCCCGAGCAGTCGGTCCACGAAGGTGCGGCCGAGTTCATCGCCGTCATGCTGCACGACGGCGAGATAGGCATCGCCCCGGGCCACACCCCGATCCTCGGCCGGCTCGGCTACGGCGAGATGCGCATCACCACCGAAGGCCGGACCGACCGCTATTACGTCGAGGCCGGTTTCATCGAAGTCCTCGACGATCAAGTCACCATTCTAACGAATCGGGCTATCCCCGCCGCCGATCTCGACGAGTCGGTTGTCCGCGAGCAACTCGAAGCCGCCCGAGCCACCCCGGCGAACACGCCCGATCTGATGGGCATCCGCGACATCGCCGTCGCAAAGAGTCGGGCACAGTTGATGGTCGCGCGGCGGACTTGATCGCCCGGGTGCCATGCTCCGCGACTGCGTGGACTCCTGAACAAGACCACGCACTCCATCGAGCCCTCCAATAGCCGCCGGGTAACATCCCGGCGGAGGCGACTGGGGACTCAGCCTCCAACCGAACAAACCGTCCGCTCGATATACTCGGCCAACTCTCGCTCGAATCGTTCGGTGGCGAAACGCTCGGCCTGTAGTCGGGCAAGGATCGGATCGAAGCGGCCGAAGTCGGATTCCGATCGCTCGATGGCCCGGCCAAGCGACTCGGAGGTCTGTTGCTCGAAGAACCAGCCGGTGCCGGTGGAATCGCCGATCGGCAAAACCGTTTCGGTCGCGCCGCCGCGGCCCAGTGCAATCACCGGCGTGCCACATGCCTGGGCCTCGACCGGAACGATGCCGAAGTCCTCGTTGCCGGGAAAGAGCAACGCCCGAGCCCGGCGGAGATGGTCGCGAATCGACTCGTCCGAGCACCAGCCGGCCATGGTCACGGTCGGTCCGGCCAGCCGAGTCAGCCGCCGACGCTCGGGACCGTCGCCGATCACGATCAGCCGACGCCCGAGCCGGTTGCATGCCTCGATCGCCAAATCGATCCGCTTATACGGCACCAGGGCCGAGACGCACAGATAGAAATCCTCGCGGGCCGCGTCGCCCGGCGTATAGAATCGCGTATCGACCGGCGGATGGATGATCTTGCTCGGCCGGCCATAGCACTCGGCGATGCGTCGGGCAACCGTTCGACTGATGGCCACGAAATGGGTAACCCG
>SDBT01016616.1_pt1 | contig 11645 bp, 11 predicted proteins | sample 2277101 | NCBI WGS metagenome assembly SDBT01 (sample SAMN10404973, study PRJNA504765) | marine sediment metagenome | isolation source: marine sediment core GS10_PC15, 103 cmbsf | place: Arctic Ocean: Southern Knipovich Ridge | collected 2010
GAGTTAATACTAAAACTGGTGAATCTGTTGATGAGTTTACTATTGATATTCCTCAAGCTGAAGAATTAATCGAAGTTGATATTTCTAAAATTGTTAATCCAGTTGTGGAGCAAGAAAAGAAAATTGCTTCAGTCGTTGATACTAATAGAACTCAAGATTTCTTCTTAGGTAAACCAAGGGCTTTTACCGAAGCTGAACTGCCGAGATTAGAAGCTAAGAAGATACAAAAGCAAGCAGCATTTTTTGAAGTAGAGAAGAAAATTGATGTTATGAAAAATGTTATAGAACGAGATTTCAGTGAAGAAGGATTATATGGACTTAAAGGGACTACTCGATTATTAAATGTATTTGGAGTTAGAAGTTTTTTAAGCGAGAAAGGATTAGACCCGATAGAGAAGTTAATGGATAATCCCCAAGGATTCTTCTTAGTAAATGAAGCTGCTACTAGATTAGTTGCTGAAAAACCTTTTAGTATAAAGAAAACTGCTATGACTTTACCTGCTGATATAGCTGCAATAACCTTAGAGTTTTCAGCATTACCTGATTTAGCTTCTAAAATTAAATGGTTAGAGAAAGCACCAAAAGCTGCTAAGAGAATAATCTCTACAGGAGTTTTATTTGGTGAGCATGCAGCACTTCAAGCTCCAGGATATCAAGAAACTATAGGAGATAGAGTTATATCTATTGGTGTTAGTACCACAATGGGAGCTCTACTTGGAACTATTGGTTTAGGTTCAGATACGACTGTAGGTATGCTAGAAAAAAGATTTGGCTTAACTCGCTCAGCTATTCGAAGATTTGCACTTAGAGCACCTGTCACTTCAGCAACACTAGGAACTCTTACAGCTTTAAGAGGAGGCAGTTCTAGTGATGTTTTAGAAACTGTTTCAACTGTTTTAGCCTTTGAAACTTTAGGTCTTGTTAAATATTCTGTAGTTAATAAAATACAGCAGAGAGCAATTAAACAAGCTAGAAAATTACAACCTGAGTTGAATAACTTAAATGACAATGATGTTAAAGCTCTTTTAACTGCTCAAGCGACTGCAGTTGAACAACTATTAAAAGTTGATTTATCTAATCCAAAATTAGCTAAACGATTAGATTTAATGGCTAAGAAGAATATTGAGTTAATTAGAACTAGAGCTAAAACACAATTCTTAGAAAGAGAAAAGATATTACCTAAGACTAAGAAAGTTACTATAGTAGATGAAAAAGGAAAATCAGTTGAGAAAAAAGTTAAAGCTAAACAAGAACTTCCTACGGGAGACGTATTTTTCAGAGGCGATACAAAAAATAGGACAAAAGGATTAATAAATCTAACAAAGAATAAAGGTGCTGCAGCTTCATTTATAAGAGGCGGAGAATTTGCAACTGAAGAAGAAGCATTTGCAGCATTTAGATCTGGGCAAGTTGCAAAAGAATTATCACAAGTAAAATCATTTATTCCTGACGTAAAGAAAACATTAAAAATAGATGATTTTAGATCTTTGAAAATTTTATCAAAGCTTAATGCTAGAGGAGATCAGCAAGCAAAAAAAATAATAGATGATGCTCAGCGAAGACTTGATAGAGGTGAAAGTACGTTGTACTGGTGGGAGAATACTAAACCAATTACGCAAGAAGCTTGGGAAAAAGTTTTAATTCCTCAATTAAGAAAACTTGGTTATGATAGTATATCGTATCAAGACGATGTTAGTTTAGGTAAAACATTAGCCGTTTTTAGTGCGTCACAATTACAGATAGAAGTTAGTACTAGTGATACAGGTCAAATAACAGGTCTTATATCAAAACCAAAAACACTATCTCAAAATGTAAGTAGGGAGCAAAAATTACCTTTTAACCTATTTATTTATGCCTCTGATAAAGGCGTGACATTAGACCCCAAACAATTAGCTGTAGTTCATAAAATAGCAGGAAATGATTTAATATACTCTAAAGTTATTAATCATGTTAAGAGTTACTATCCAAAGATGCCAACTGATAAACAATCTCAACAGTATATTTTTGATTTGTCTAAAGATATGGCGCTTCAGCAAAAAAGATTATTAAGAAAACAAGCTAAAGCAGCAAAAAGAGGTCATAAAGAACCTAATACAGTAACACAATTCTCTCGTGTTGTTAATGCAGTTGGTGATGTAGAAGCTCAAACTGGTGTACGTCTATTAGAATCTATTGAAGGTGCTGTTAAAAATAGTAACAGACAAAGTTACAATGTAGCTGTTCAAGCACAAGAGATATTAAGAAAACATAAACTGTCTAAGGTTAAAGTTGCGGCATTAGTTGCTGACCCAAAACAAACAGCTTTAAGAACTGAATTATTATTTGAACAAGATGCTGCTAAAAGAGAAATAATAAAGCAAAAGTTAACTCCTGATTCTTTGAGACTTGCAGATGCTATAAATGAAATGTTACAAGGTCCTGCAGCTACAGAAGTTAGAAGAGGCCGATTTGAACTTTGGGATGTTGCTGATGCTAAAGTAAATAAAAAGATTAGCAATATTATGGTTAGTAAAAAATCAGATAAGTTAAAAAGAAAAGCTTTAAATAAATCAGTTAAACAGTTAAAGAATATTCAAAAAGAATACGTACCTGATGGAAAGCAAAGTGATTTAGCTGCATATAGATTTGCAAGATCTGAAGGAAGAGAAACTGCTTGGTTAAGTACTCAGAAGACAGCTACTAGAGCACATTACTTTATGTCTGAAAAAGATGCAGAACAAATGAATGAGTTTGTAAGCATGGGAATACCAGAGAATTTAAAAGTTGTAATAAAGCAACCTGATAACATGGCTAAAAATGATTTAGCTGCATTTCATAAAAGAGGAAAGAAAGCTAAAGTTGCTAAAAGAGGTTCTGATTTAGCAGCCGTTTTAGAACATTGGGAAAGAGTTGCTATTCAAAATGCAACGGCTGAAGATTTAGGTAACTTTGTAAATAATGTAGCTAAAACTCCTTACACAAATAATGATTTGATATCTTATAGAAGAGTTATAAATAATATTTTACATAGATATCCAAATGTAGAACAACCAGTTAAGTTTTTAAGAGGCGCTAATGCTTTATTTTGGAAAGTTAGATATCTTAATCCACAAAATGTTAATAAATTTGGACTTAGACAAGCAGGTCAAAATCCGGCTATTGCTCCGTCTCAAGTAAGTCTTATTGAACATGTAAAAGCTCAAGTTAAATTTGCTAAACAAGTAGCAACAAAGAATATAGACCCTGGACTCAAACAAGCCTATAATGAAATTTGGGCTGATACTTTAAACCAATCTAGAGCTATGTGGAATGAAGTACTTTTACAGATGAATAATACTACAGCAAATAAATATGTGAATACTAGTCAAGCTAGAGCAATTTCTAATTGGGCTACTAGTATCGGGGCTCAAACTGTTCCTCTTTCTGATACTGCAAATAGAATGACTTTAGCTATTCCTACTTATTTAGCTTTTAGAGATAATGCAAGATTATTTAATGCAGGTAAAATATCTAAAAATACTCTTCTTGATAGACTTAGAATTAGACAATTACATTCTACTAAACAATTAATATTAGATTCAAAGATAAATAATCCTCATGAGTATGCTAAAGAAGGAACTAAGATTGTAGTAGCAAATGTGCATGGTACTTATGATACTAAGCTTAGACCGATTTATACTCAAACAGCTGCAGGTAAAATGTTAGCAGGCTTAGAAACATTTCCTAGAATTGGTGCTGAGATAATGCATCGACAAGGAATAAGGCCCATAATTGATGGATTAAGAACTAAAAATTACAGAAAAGTTTGGGCAGGAACAAGTACTCTTTTAAGATATGTTGCTACATCATCTGTTACTCATTATGCTATGTTAGAATCCCTAGGATTTAATGCTTATCATCCAGCTGGAACTATATTGCAATTCTCTCCAGGAGACCCAGGATTTTCAGCTATGTTTGATACAGCTAATGAGATGTCATTCATAGCTTTTTCTGGTATAGAGCGAGGAGATAACGTAGCTGAAATAGTTAAAAATCAAAGTATTGCTGCAGCAGATAGATTATCAATATTTATACCTTTAGCTGATGCAATAGGAAATGTGTATAGTGCTAATAATGATGTTCAAGGAGCAAGACTATGGAAGATAATTGAAAAGCAACTGCAAGATGATTACCTAGTTAAAAACGGAGCTAAGTTTAAGAAAGAAACTAGAACTGAATTTGAAAAAACGGCTCTTATTCTTTGGGGAGGATTCAAGAAAAGTAGGCAAGAAAAAATTCAAACTTTCGGAAATAAATAATTTTAATTTTTTAGGAGAAAGAATATGTGGGAAGTAATTGTTACAAAGGTTTTAGTTGGAGTCGGAATATCTATTTTAGGTTTCGCTACAAAATTATTTAGCGACTGGGTTAAAGCGGAGAAAGAAAAGAAAGAAGAGAATACTGCTAGAAGTAATAACTACGATGCTTGGGATGCTTTACGTAAAGGCGTTGCTTTAACTACAGATAATTATGTTGCTAAAATTAAAAAGAGTTCTCAGGATGGAAAATTGACAACATCTGAAATTAAAATTGCTAATGGGCAAGCTGTAGAGAATGCTATTATTTTAGCATCTGGGCCTGCAGTTGAAATCATTGCTAGTACTGCAACAAATGTTTTAAAGAACATGATTGAAAGTTTATTAGTCAGCAAGAAAAACAATAAGTAAATGTTTTTCTCCTCCTTCCGTGTTAGGTTAGAGGTTAGTTAGAAATGACTAGCCTCTTTCCTTTTTTAACATATTCATTTATTGAATATCATAAAAATTATTTCTTCTTCCCAACAAAAGTGTATTCAATATTGTCATCTCTTTCACTGACCTTAATTACTTGCTCTTCAACTAAAGTAGTTATAATAATATCTAATTGAGCTGAAGTTAATCTATTTTTCATTTGAGATATTAACTCATGTCTAGGTATAGTTTTTCTATTAACTATAGAAGCTAAAACTTCTTCACAAACATTTCCAACAAATTCACTTGCAATAGATTGTAAGACTTGAGGCATTTCACGTTCAACAAAACTCAGTGCTATTAAAGCATTTTCTACATCATGCTTTTCTATTAGTCTTTTATCATTTCTAGAAGATGACATTACCATAGAAACTTTAAGCACAATTATGTGTCTTCTTCCAGCGTATCCTGCTAAATTTTTACTTGTAGCTAGAGGACTGTTTTTTTTAAATCTACTGTACTCTAATTCATATAACCTAAGTGCGTCTGGAGTTAAAGAGAAAGAACCTCTCATTTGAGATACTTCATCTAAGTCATGAATAATATCGTTCCATCTTTTTTGATTCTTCTCATTCATCCTAGGCCAAGCAACATCTCCAGATGGCTCATTTTGAAAGACAAAGACAATTCTAGAAGTGAAGCCTCCGCCTATTGCAACTTTAGGAACAGACTCTCTAATCCATTCAAGAGTAGAGCCTCCTAATATCGAAATACAAGAATTTCTAACGTACTCTATACCCATTTTTCTAGTCATATACTCAAAATCGGTACAATCATAAAGCTTAGTTAGTATTGAAATTAAGCCTGTTTTAAATGAGTTCATATCAATCAATGTAGAGAGTTCATCGACAATAGCTACACCCGATGAATCTGTAACTATTGTCTGAGCATCTTTAGCTTCCATACTACTAAGGGCTCCGATTAAGGCTTCAGGAGTCATTTTTTGAGATAATATATTTACGTAATTGCTCATAGATTTTAAAGCATTATAAGATAACATTATAGCAGTAGATTTTTTGCACCAAGCACTTCCAGCTACAAGTACTATATATAAATTAGGATATATAATAAAGTATCCTTGGTCGATGAAGCAATCACGGCCTAGCACGGATGCTACAGTAGAAATAGCTGTCCAAAGAACAAACAAGCCTGGAATTTCGGTATTAGGATATTCAGCGTATTTATGGAAGGCATTTATTATGCCATCTTTTAGACGTCTTGTCATTAGTTGTTTCTTTCTTATAAGTTATACGTGTTCATCCTTTTTTTAGTTTGATAGTAATAAGTTTCACAATTTCTACAGTCTTTACAAAGTTCGCTAAAGATAGTTCCACAAAGAGCTAATCTTCTGCTATCAAATTTATTGATTAAGATTTGTATATCTTCTTTAAATTTTCTAGTCGGAGTATATCGGTCATGTTTTAGAACTTTTTTAAGTTCATAGTAACCTCTGTTTAGCTTTGGTAAAGCATCTTTACTATAGTATTTCATCATTGTCCATACTATGTTAAGATCAGAGTAAGATAGCATTACTCCAGTAGCCATTCTTACATGTTCAATATTAGTCGACGATACTCTTAAACGCACGAACATAATTTTATGAAAATCTTTAACTCTCATAAAATCTAATATTACTTTTTCTTCTTCACTGCAATTAGCTGTATAAACAACTGGATCTGGAAAATCAAAGTTTGGAATAGATGTATTAAAGAACCTTCTTTTAAAACTTTGAGAGTGTGCTATAGCATCTTTTCGATTCAAGTTAGAATCATGCATTGAATTAACTCTAACTATTCCATTTTCTTCTACATCTTTAAGCATAGGAGAGTATCCAAATTTTACTAAATCATTTTCTTCTCCAAGATGATTATAATAGCATTGATTGCAATTTCTTGGACATAATCCTTCTTGACTCTTGCAATCAAAAAGATTGCTTCCTTCTAGTTTAGGATTTTTCATTAGTTTTCTCCATACAATTTGATTTATCTAGACATTCACAACAACTAAGAGTACTCTTATATCTTCCGAAACAACTTAATTTAGGTTTACTATTTATATCTTTAGATTTTAATTCTTTTAACTCTTTTCTTAAATCAATGTTATCTCTAATTTCTTCACATTTATCAGCAGTGCAATTAACGTCTCCTCTATCACAACCACAAGGAGCTGTTCTTATTTCTATCTCTCCTAAAGTCATAATGTTAGTATAATCTATAATAAGTTCTTTATCACAACTATTACATTTTATTATTAACTGCATTTTTCAATCTCATTTTTTAAAGATATAATTTTAGTCTGAAGCAGTGCTACTTGAACATTTTTAAAGTTTATAGATTGTTCTAAATTCTCAATCCGTTTTAAGAGATTTAAGACTAAATCAGGTTGTGCAGATATAATTTTTTTATTCATTTACTCATCGCCTTTCAGGGCTTGCTCTGGTAGGGTCATGTAGCGATAATATGTAATTTTCCATCGCCGTTTATACTCACCTCCATATTCTTTGGCTTCTTCCCACTTGATGTTACATTCTCTTTTCTGCTCAACTCGTGGAGACCCTTTGAACATCGGATTCTTGGGGTGTGTATATTCAAGAATTACATCAACTACGTCAAATTCTTCCGGCAACTCCTCACTGACCGGTATCCAGCGATGCTTGTCAAGTTCGGCTTGGAGTTGCTTTTCTCTATAAAACGACTTCATTTTACATTTTACTTGGTGTTCCCAATCTTCTGCTGTGATTTTTAATTCTTCCTCCAACGCCTCGACTTTGGTTTGGAGCCAATCAACATAGTGGAGTGTATGAAAATCAGAACTATCTTTGCGATACAATGCTTTTTTTCCTGTTTCAATTTCGTACTGTTTTTCGCTTTTTCTCATTTCTTCACCTCGCTTTCAAGGGCTTGCTTGCGAAAACCAATTGTGTTCTCAATAAAACCTTTTACAATATCTTTCATATTTTGCTGTTCTTTAGGAGATATATTTTTAATATTCCCTCTAATGTTACATTTATGACCCGTGCAAATTAAAGATTCTCCATCCCAATCTGGCATAGGATGTCGTTGCTCTATTGTCCAGCATTGAGGAGGCAGCCCTGTTCGGTTTTGACTTTGCTTATCCCAACCATAATCAGGCCACCAATGATGATTACCTCTTGCACAAGCTCGTGCTTGTTTTATTCGGGCTTTTAATATATTTTCTTGTTGCTCTTTTGTAAATCTTCGTCTAGGACTCATTCTTCCACCTTTGCTTTCACTTGGGCTTGAAGTTGTTTAATTATATTTTGCATACTTATAATTATTGCAGCATTTTTTTGTTCTATAGTTTTACTCATAATCTGTAGTATTTTTCCAGTTATCGCCAACAGATATATCTAAAGGAATAATTAAAGGTTCTTTGTTAATAAACAGCGGAATAATAGATGCTTCTTTCATCATTTTAGCAACTAAATTAACTCTAAAACTCGGACATTGAACTACAACTTCATCGTGCACTTGTAATATAACATGACAATCTTTCATATTTCTTTCTTTAAATTGTTCATAAAGAGTAGTAAATATAATATTACAGACTTCTCCGCAAGTAGATTGAGGTTCAAAACTATAAGCATCTCGATATGTATTATCATCTAATCTGTTAAAGAAGATTCTTTTTCTACCTAAGCATGTAGTTAAAAATCTTGTTTGTCTAAGCTGCCTCTCAACTATTGACCACCAGACTTTAAGACCTGGAATAGCTCTATGTCTAGCAAGCATAATCTGTTGTGCAAAGTTATAATCAATACTTTCTATTCCAGCTTTTAATGCTTTAGTTATTAAGACATTTGGGCCCGCTCCGTAGTTACCTGAATGATTTGCTAACTTACATTCTTCATTCCTTTGTTTTTTAGTAACTTTCTCAACTGGAACATTATGGATAAAAGTTCCCATCCAAGTATGAATGTCAAACTTAGGATTTTTATATAGCTCATGTAATGTATTATCGCCACAACGATATAGTATCTCTGAAACAATTCTAGTCTCGGCTTGAGATAAATCGCATTTAACTAATTTATTTCCTTTACCTGCAATAAATAAGTTTTTAATATTAACTACTCCTCTAGAACGACCAGCTGGAATATTTTGTAAATCTAAACCCGTTCCTCTTAGAGTTTTTGAAGAGCTTATTCTAGCACCTTTAGTTCCAGATGCATTATAACTAGTTCTTATTCGATTATCTTCATCGATTTTTATATTAAGATAAGTTCCAATAATTTTAGCAGTTTTTCGGTACTCAATAATTTTAGATAGTATTTTTTCATTAGGATATCTTTTTTCTAACTTTCTTATTGCAACTTCATCGACAGTAACTTTACCTTTCATGTGCATAGTCGGAAATCTTAATTCGGAGTAAAGAAGTTTTTTAACTTGTTTGGGACTATTCGGATTTAACTTATAACCGCATAAAGTATTTATTTCTTCTTTGATTTTTTTAATTGCTGCATCATAAGTTATGACCATTTTTTTTTGTTCTTCGATATCAAATAGTATCCCATATTCTTGAGCTTCACTAAGAGCAAATGCTAAACGGTGAGTATTCTTAAAGTAGAATTTTAAAAGGTTTTCTTCTTCAAGATATTTTTCTATGATATAAGATATCTCAAGAGTAACTATAGAATCATAACAATTATATTTCCACTCAGAATCATCAATGCTTGTATTTTTATTAGTCCAGTAATTTTTATGGTTAGTTAAAACGGAACATAAGAAAGATAGACTTTTAGGAAATTCACTATATAGAACATGCCAAGCATGCATAGTATCCATATAATGATTTTTAATACACAGATTTAGTTGATTTTTAATTAAAGGTGCATCAAATGATATGCTATTTTGACCCACAACTTCAATGTTGCTATTAAATATTTGAGATAATTTAGTTAGTATAACTATTTCATCTTCAATACTCCAATAAGAAGAAACGGAATCAGATACATTTCCAAGTTTAACTAGTTTATTATCGTTTGAAATAGAAGTTAGAGATGATTTTGAAAATACTATTAGAGGAATTGATATAGAAGAATATGTTTTATTATTTTCTCTAACAGCTAAGCTAATACATCTAGCAACTAATTTATCTGTTAAAGTTTCTATGTCAAAAGAAATTCTTTTATAATTTTTTACTTTATCGAGCCAAGATATTACTTGAGAAAAATTTGGTCTAATAGTTATATTAACTTGGGGTTCTAGATATTCTGGATAGGCACTTTCTTTAAGAGCTTTACTAAAATCTAATTCTACTATAGGGTGGTCTCCATAGACCTTCATGATATAGCCAGGAGCATATGTAGGTATTATCTTAATATTCTTATAAAACATTATAGTGCCACGCCACTGAGAGATTTTTCGTTCTCCTGTTAATGCTCTTAATGCTTCAGCGCCTAGACATATTATTACATTAGGTTTTATTTCTTCAACTTTATTTCTTAATTTAGCCCAAAACATTGTAAGTTTAGCATTAGGCTCATTTTTGTTCTTATCAGCATAGAAGAATGTAAAATCATTTCCTGGAGGTCTTTCGTTTGAGATATAAGTTACATAGCAACTGCTGTAATCTATGTTAGAATGAGATAACATTTGTTTAAGTAGTTTACCTGAATGACCTATGAAGGGAACGCCAGCTCTTTCTTCATTATTTCCTGGACTTTCCCCTACTATGAGAATTTTTGCATCAGGTTTTCCTATATCACTCACTAACATATGTAGTCCTTTTTACAATCTCTTGAATTTCTTTGTTCCAGTCTTCTAAATGATGCAATGCTCCGCAAGCACAGGGGCCTTGAATAAAATCACATGAATCTGAACAAGCATTAAAGAGGACACCTTGTAAGATTTCTGGCATTAAAATAACGTCATTGTCAGCCATTTTTACTTAACCTTAATAATAATATAAATACAAATAATTAGAACAACAACTATAAAACATATCATCACAGTCCTTTCAACTAAAATAAAAATATCTAACTAGTGGCGCGTCTTTAATATTGGTCTTCTACCACAGAGCTTCTTGCACGACTTCCTCTTTCAGTTACGACCTAAAAGTAGTTAAATTATTAAAAACTTATCTAATTAAAGATAAGACAAATTTTATTTTCTAAATCTTTTGTCAAGATATTCTATCAAATATGCGTAAGCTTCTTCTGATGAATCTGTTAACCACAAACCTTTATAGTCAAGTATCGAATAAACACAATGCAAAAGTTCATGTGTAAGTGAATCCCATTGCTTAATCCAAATTACGAATACTTTAGTATTTTCATGCTCAAGAAAATTATGTTGGCCTTTGCTGTATTCACAAACTTTTGGAATAAAATCTAATTTTGTCTTCATTATTCGCTTATAATAATCAGCAGAGCAATGAATAAACCACACATTAACTTTGTATACTTCTACGTAAACGCACTTAAATTTTCTCATGTTTGCGCCTTTTGATAATAGCTAATATAAAAGAGCTAAGATGCAATTAATAAGTTTTAAGTCTTTGGGGCAAAATTCTCATTAACTATTGTGATTTTTAATTTTGCAATAAGCATCTTAACTCAATTTCTTAATATTTAATTGCATAATATATAACATAAATCCATGAAAGAAAACCGTGTAATATTGCCCACAGTATCGATTTATTCATTGCCCAAGATAATGCTACTGCAATAATAGTTCCTAACGTAAATCCTCCACTTGATACTTTAGAACTCATAATACTCTCCCTATCCCAATTCATTCTCTATAAACTCATTAGCTATTTGAAAGTTATCTTCGTTCTTCTCAAAACCGATTGCCGTTCTCTTTAATTTACTAGCAGCAATTAAAGTTCTACCAGAGCCTGCAAAACAATCTAGCACAACTTCTCCAACGTCTGTAC
>SDBT01016617.1_pt1 | contig 11645 bp, 6 predicted proteins | sample 2277101 | NCBI WGS metagenome assembly SDBT01 (sample SAMN10404973, study PRJNA504765) | marine sediment metagenome | isolation source: marine sediment core GS10_PC15, 103 cmbsf | place: Arctic Ocean: Southern Knipovich Ridge | collected 2010
CGGCCAGTGTAGACGCCTTGCAGAAGCCACCACCAGGCGTCTACGCTGGTGGTGCGTACGCCCCCGACCCCATCCGGGCCAAACCGCCCGCCATCCGGGCCAAACCGCCCGCGCGTGACTAGCGTCAATCACGCCTTCGCCGACCCCTACCTGACCCAACAAGCCAAGAAGGCCGGCGTCACGTGGTACAGGGACTGGTCGCTCAAGTGGCATGACCTGGAGCCCGCCCCCGGCGAATACCACTGGGAGATAGGGGACACGCAGATCAACCGCATCGTGGCCGAGGACGTGCACCTGATGGCCTTGCTCCCCCCTTACCCTTCGACGAAGTGGAACACGACCGCGCCGCCAGGGGCCGCCGGCGAGGGGCGCGTGCCCAGGGACCTGGCCTGGGCGCCGAAGGACCCGGCGCAACTCGCCGAGTTCGTCGGGAAGGCGGTGGCCCAGTACAAAGACCGCGTGCAGGTCTGGGAGTTCCTCAACGAGCCGATCTACACGCACTACGCGCTGCCCCAGGGCACGGGCGACTACAAGCCGGCCGATTACGTCGAGCACATGAAGCTCGCCTACGCGGCCATGCACGAGGCGGACCCCGATTGCACGGTCATCGGCGGCATCGGGAGCCTGCCCCGGAAGCTGACCAGGGAGGTCATCGAGGCCGGCTGCATGGACTGCGTCGACGTGTTCGTGCTGCACATGTACCCGTCGCTGGGCGAGCTCACGCCCGAGCACTTCATCCCGCAGACTGACCTGATGCTCGAACAGATGGACGAGCACGGCGGCCGCAAGCCGATCTGGATCACCGAGCTGTCCTACTACGGTGAGGACCTGCCGCTCGTGCGCCCGTCCATACACACGCGGGGCTCGTGGCAGGGGAACCGAAAGCTGCCGGGCGAGCGGGAGTGCGCCGAGTTCACGATCCGCCTCTTCACCGTGATGATGGCGCGCGGGGCAGAGAAGTTCTTCTTCCATGCCGGCGTGGGCGGGCAGGTCAACACGTCGCGCGGCGGCTGCTGCTTCTTCAAGTATGGCGGGACGCCGGCCAAGCTGTTCCCCGCGCTCGCGGTCTACTCGGAGATGATGGGCTCGGGACCCGAGCCCGTCGGCGAGAGGCGTCTGGGCGCGGACGGCTACTGCGTGGGCTTCGAGACGGGCCGGCGAGCCGTGGTCATGCTGTGGCGGGCGAAGGGCGAGGCCGCCGTCTCGGTGCCCGGCGACGCCGAGTGCGTGGACATCGTAGGCCGGTCGGTGCCTGAGCGCCCTGTCACGGTTTCGACCGCCGTCGTCTACCTCACCGGCGCCACCGGAACGGCGCAGCAGATGATGGACGCCGTCAAGCCGGTCGGGTAGTGACACTGGGCTCGCCGCCGTGCCCACTCCGCTCACGGATCTCAACCACGAACTCCTGGATCGCCGGACCCATCGTCTCAGTGGTGGTGCTCGTGACCTGCCTGCGTCCCCAAGCCAGGGCCTCCAGGTCGAGATCATCCACTTCCCGCTGAAGCGTTGCGGCGACGACGACCTGCGCCTTGCCCGGCGCATCAGGCGTCCCGCTGAGCAGGCCCGTGCCCCCGTCGATCTTGAGCCAGGGCGGTCCCTGCTGAAGGGCGTACCGGGGCTCCTGGACGTCCCAGAAGTTCGTCACCTGCCTGTGCCATGACGGCGCTGCCAGGATGGCGTCCACCTCCTCGGCAGGCCAGAAGTCCGGCACCTGTTCCTCTGTCACACTTCGGAGGCTCAGATCGCCGAGGGACCGCGTCGTGCCCACTTGGCAGGCGTAATCTTCGCCAGCCTCGGCTGCCAGCATGGGGCTGGTGTAGATGAACGGCCTGGGCGCTGACGCGTAGTCCGAGGACCAGCTACGCTTGCCTTGATCGTCCACCGCCACGACGCGGTAGAAAGCCCTGTTGGCGTTGGGGACATCGAGCCCTTCACCCACTACTACCAACTCGGTCTCCGTCGTCTCCGCAACGAAATTGGCCGGGAACCGGCCGGCAAGCCTGGCCTTCCGCCAGTCGCCGGCATAGATGTCCATCACGGGGTACGGCTCGTCGCTTACCGAGAAGCCCTTTTCGTCGCTCCCGTAGACGCGGTATCTGGCCGGACTGCGGCCGTCCGGGTTCGGCTCCCATCGGAGGGTGCCGATGCCCCGCTGCGCGTCGAAGTCCAGCACGACATCCACTGGCGGCGCGGCTCCGCGCGGCGTGAAGCGCCACGTCCGGCTCCAGGCGCCCCAGACGCCCCCGCAGTCCTTAGCGCGCACTCGCCAGTAGTGTTCGCGATCCGGCGCCAGCAGCCCGACGTAGGGCAGCGTGTACTGCGCCTTGCCCCGGTCGGCCGTCAGAGAGATCAGCTTCCGGAAGTTGGGCGAGAGGGGCCACCGCATGTCGGCGTATTCCGATAGCTCGAAGTGGTAGTCGGCGATCCGGTCGCAGTCCGGATCGGTGATCCGGCCGCCGGCCGGATCGGCTGGCGGCTTCCACTCAAACACGATGTCCGTGCCGTCCGCTTCCCCGCCGTCGGCAGGAAAGATCGGGCCCGGGGGCGCCGCCGGCAGCGCGGAAGAGGAGCGCTCGACCCACCCGTGCGTGATGCGCGTTCTGCTCTCCCCCGGGGACTCGTCGGTGTAGACGAAGGTGTTCTCGCCCACGACCATGCCGGGCAGGGCCAGCGGTGCCATCTGCAGGTCGTTGACGATCTGCAGGCCCTTCAGGCGTGCGTCGCCGGACAGCTCGCACTTGAGGCGGTACTCGTAACGGGCCGGGCCCCCACGTGGGAAGGACCCGTCCAGGTCCCCGGCCACTTCCTCCCATGACTCTCCGTCCCAGGACAGTGAGAACCTGGCCCCGCTGCCGGTCACCTCGAGCCTGCCGCCCACGAAGACGTAGGGACTGCGCATTGTCCAGACGATGGTCCCCGTCTTGCCGGCTTCGGCCATCAAGCCCTCGGAGTCACTGACGACGCCTGCCACGGTGTCGGCCCCGTTCCGCCACGCCGCCGTTGTGAAGTCCGGGCGGTAATCCCACAGGCCGTTGCAGATCGTGTCGGCGCACGCCTGGCCGAAGACCGACGCGATATCCATCGTTCCATGGTACTTGACGGGCCTCAGTTGGTCCCACCGCCACGTAAGCGCTTCGTTGGGCCGAAGCGTCATGTCCATGGTGTGGTCGTCCAGTGCATCCCGCGTCCCGCCCGCCTCCCCTTCGTAGACGAACAGGGAAGCTTCCCATTCGTTTCCCGCGCGGTCGTCGGGCAGCAGCAGTCCCTCCGCGTGGGTTCGCTTGACCAGGTCGTGGTCGCGAGCGATATCCTGCAGGCTGGCAATCGTGTGGTTGTCCCGCAGGAGGTAGACGGCCTGCATGTCGCCGTCCAGCAGGTGCCAGCCGCCGTCGTAGAAGGCCTGAGTGATGCAGTGACCTATCTGGCGCGCCGGGCGTCTGTCCAGACCGGCCCGGCGCCAGAGGCCGGCCAGGACGACCGAATCATTGCCGCAGGTCGTATAGCCGTAGACGTTGTAGACCTTGACGGGGTCAGTGCCCTCGGCGTCACCGGTGTGAGCGTGGAAGCGTTGGTTGACCTCCAGGTAGTAGAGCGCAATGGCCTTCTCCCGATCGGTCATGGCCGGTCGGATGGCGCCGTCCACGATCTCCTCGAGGCTGCGGAAGTCGCTGCGACCGTTGGACAGCCAGGGATTGACGACGTCTGCGTCTCCCACGTTCTCCATGCGCACGGCCCGGTTGGACTCCCATGTCTGCTCGAACGGGATCCAGGAGCCCTGAGGCGTCCGGCAGCTCTCGCCGTCCATTGTGCCGCCCTGCACGACGGTGTACTCATGCCTTCCGCCAGTGATACCTTCCGCGTGGCTCCTGGCCACGTCCGCCGGATGGGTGTTCGATGCCCAGGGCTCCAGGCGTTCGGACTGAATGGACTGCGCCTCGGCCATGCCTTGTCCTCCACCAAGAAAGGTCAACGCCAGAGTCGGCCTCGGCATTATACCGCGTGCCTTCGGGGTTGCCCGCCCGCACGGCCATACCCCGAGGTCGGCGGAGCCGGAGGGAACTCAGGAGCAGCCCTGGCGCACCGGGCCAACGCGACTCGCCTATGCCTTTGAAACCGCACCTACCGTTCCTTACCATCCCTTGCCCCAACATGCTCGTAAGCGACGAACCCGGAAGCACCGTAGGACCGAAAGGGGAGGAACGAATGAAAGCGGTCAGCCTGAGCAAAGTGGAGACATGGGTGCCACATCCGGCGGCGGCGCCTGTAACCGCAAAGACGAGGAGGGGCAGATTCCTCGTCAAGGCAAACACCACGCCGACCTGCCTCGGCGGGTGGCAGTTCTCCTTCACCGGCATCCGTGCAGGACAGGGATACCGGATTCGCACAAGGGTCCGGCATGAGGACCTGGACAGCCCGAGAGACTGTTTGCGGGCCATGGCGTTCTGGGAGAAGGAGGAGGGCGGGCCGCGTGCCGCGCGTTTCACGCCGTCAAGGCACCTGCTGCCGAGGACGGTCAGTCGGAACTCCGTGGAGTTCGAGTGTGTCTGCAGAGCACCCAAAGGCACCAGGTGTCTGACGATCCAGTACGTCTTCAGGTGGTCGCCCAAAGGGTCTTCGAGCTGGACGGCGCCCGAGATCGAGCTTGCCGAAGTCCCTGACAGGAAGCCCGTCAAGGTGTGCGTCGTGAATGCCACGCCGCAGACGCGGGACCGCATCCGGATTCACCGCTATTCGGAGGACCTCGGACTGCCTGACGATGTGGGGGAAGCGGTTGACCTCTGGGCCAGCCTTGCGCGCGCGGCCTGCCGCAAGAGGCCCGACCTCATCGTGACGCCGGAGTTGATCATAAGCGGGAAGGACTTCGGGACAGGTGCGATGGCGGTGCCCGGTCCTGCAACGGCACCGTTCGAGAGGATCGCGAGCGACTACGGCGTCCACCTTGTGATCGGCATGCTGGAGCGCAACGGGGACACGGTCCACAACGGCGCTGTGCTGATCTCGCCGTCCAGAGGTGTGCACGGCGTTTACCGCAAGGTCCACCTGACCAGGGGAGAGGCCATGGCCGGCATCGTGCCGGGCGATTCGTTCCCGGTGTTTGAGACGGGGATCGGGCGCATCGGCTGCCTCATCTGCATGGATACGACGGTCTGCGAATCGGCGCGACTTGCCGCATTGAATGGCGCTGAGTTCATCTGCTTCCCCATCATGGGCGACCTGCGCGCGGACCGGTTCTCCATAGGACAACCGATCTTCAACGAGAGCCGCTGGAAGGCCATCATGCGCACCAGGGCCATCGACAACCAGGTCTGCATGGTCGTAGGAAGGAACAACATCAAGGGAAGCTGCATCATCAACCGCAAAGGCGACCTGTTGGCGTGGAACGAGGGCGACCAGGAGTTCATCCATGCCACAGTGCCGATGGACGATGGCTACGACGTCTGGGCCGGGGGTGACTTCCGCGAGGTGACGTTCATGCTGAGGCGGCCCCACCTGTATGGCATCTACTCGGACGAATCCTGCTTGGGCCCCCTTCGGACAGATGGCGGAGCGCAGGGCAGATCCGCAGGTGCTTAGGGAGCATCAGCCGGTGCGGCCGCGTGGACGCACCGGACGCGCCGCCCGTCAGCGGCCCTGCTGCCCGAGCAGGAAGTCGCGCGACTCGCGGCTCCAGTTCGGCTTCTCGCCGCTGTGACCGCTCAGCGGGTCAAGCACCAGTTGCTTGGGGCCGCGCAGCGAGTTGTGAACGGCGAATACGGACGAGGACGGGCAGGTCAGGTCCTGGAAACCCGTCGCCACTAGGGCGGGGACGGTGATCCGGCTGGCGAGGTTCACGCCGTCCACGTAGCGCGACGCCTCCAGGTGCACGGGATCGGGCACGCCGGCCCGCATGGCCACCAGCTTCGGCCAGCCGGGCATGCGGCCGACGATGGCCGCCGTGTGGTCGCACATGGCGGGCACGGCCACGGCAACGGCCGTCACGTGGGGACTGAGGGCGGCGGCAGCCAGCGCCTGGCCCCCGCCCATGCTGCCGCCCGTGGCGACGAGGTTCTGGCCGTCCCAGTCAGGCCGCGAGGCGACGAAGTCGGCCGCCCGGTAGCATCTCAGGAACATCTGCCGCAGGTAGCTCGTCTCGCGGCTCTCGCGCCCCTGGTGCGAGTAGGCCGCCAGGCGCCCCCGGCGAAGCTCCTGGTAGTACTGCTCGGGCTGGCCGTTCTCGATATCGTGCGGGTTCATGTTGAAGGCCAGGAAGCCCAGGCGCGCGTAGTTGAGCGCCCAGTTGGGATCGAGCGAGTAGACGCCGGACCACTGGAACCGCAGCAGGCCGGGGAACGGGCCCTCGCCCTCCGGCTTGGCCAGGTAGCCGGTCACCTTCGTGCCGTCCAGGCCGTCCATAGTGACGGCGAATATCTCGTAGCCCTCCACGGGGCAGGGCACCGGCGTGAGCACGGCGTTCAAGGGCACGGCGTCAACGAGCGCCTTCTGCGCGCTCCAGAACTCGTCGAAGTCGTCCGGTGGCGCCATGGACGGCTGGATCTCCTCGGGGCTGAACGCGGCCCCGCCGAGCGCCTTGACGGCTTCTCCACCTTCCGGATGGTAGGTGGCCCGGACCCAAAGCACGGAAGGCTCCGCTTGCGTGGCGCTCACCTGGGCCCGGCCCTCTTTGAGGACCACCTCCCGGCGCTCGACATCCCAGAATCCGTTCGTGGACAGCTCGACGTCGAGCGTCGCCTGCGCAACGGGCTGGCCGCCGTCCGTCATTTCGATGATGAACGTCACCGTCTCGCCTTTGGCGTACACGGCCTCGGGCCGGTCGGTCCGGACCGCGAGTTCCACTGCCTGGGTGGCGGCCAGCACTGCCGAACAGCCCAGGGCGAACGCCAACATCAGAACGACCATAGTTGCTCTCCTCATCGGACTGTCCTTTCATCGGGGATTTCCAGCATGATTTCCCAGCAACGGGCGCCATCGCGCCGGGCTATGGCTCTGCGCCGGGGGGAGCGGCTCGTCAACACTATCTCGTAGGCGAACTGCATTGGCAGCCAGACCGAAGCAGATGCTACGCTGTGCTACTGGCCACGTCAACAGATCCGGGGCTCACGACCGAGTGTTCTCAGCGGATTCATGGTGTCCTGAGTGTCGACCGCACGGGTGTCCGTGTCGCATGACGCATGGGCCGGCCCGAGCATCAGGTAGAGCCAGTCGGTGAATGGCGAGCACCTTGCATTGCGACACCGTGATGCCGGAAGATCACCGGACGCCCTGGAGGAGTTCGCGATTGCCCGCCAGACTGCGACAGAAGGCCGGCGCCGCATGCCCTCATTGGACAGGGCTGGCGGCAACCGTCAAGTACGGCGACGCCCCGCGCCGGTCTGCCCCTGGAGGTGGTGAAGCATGACAGCCAAAGGGAAGCGCAAACACCCGTACCGTGACCCCGGCCTGAAGAAGTCGGAGGCGAAGGCGCTCGAGGACGCTGTCGAGCGCGTAATGGCGGTGAGCGAGCAGGAGTTGCTCGCCCTGGTACCCGTGCAGACGGGCATCCTGTTCTGCGGCTGTCCGAATTGCGACGGAGGGCAGCAGGAGTCAAACCAGTTGACCTGGACCCTCGACGCACCGCACCAGGTCACGTGCCGCTTCTGCGGCCACGTATACCCGAGCGAGCAGTACCCGATGGACCGGAAGCAGACAGCCAGGAACCCGCAAGGCAAGCGGGTGACGGTCCGCTATTACCTCGACGACCAGGGGAACGACCACTTCTTCGAGAGCGCCGTCTGGTATCGCCAGAAACGCTGGCTGGTCAGGCAGGTCGTCGCGCTCGCCAAGGCGTACCACGTCACCCGCAAGCCGGCATACGCACGGCGCGCGGCGCTGATCATCGACCGCTTCGCCCAGCTCTACCCCACCTACTGCTTCGTGCACCAATGGCCGTACCGGAAGCGGCGCTATTCGTCACAGACCAAGCCGCCGTTCCGCGCCGAAGGCGGAAGGTGGGGCCGGTGGATGCCCGACGAGATCCCCCAGTCTCTGCCCTCTGCCTACGACCTGATCTACGACAGTGCGGAGCTGGACCAGCTCTCCCGGGAACTGGGGGCCGACGTGCGGAAGCGGATCGAGGACGAGTTCTTCCGGCCGGCCATCGCCTACGTCCTGAGTTCCGCGAACACGATGTTCAACATGTCGTCGCACTACGCGGCCGCCATGGTCAGGATCGGCCGCATCATCGGCGAGCCGGAGTACGTCCATTGGGTCTACCAGTGGCTCGGGCAGATCCTGCAGACCCAGTTCGGCTATGACGGCATGTGGCACGAAGCGCCGTCCTACCACTACACGGTGACCCACGGCATCCACCGGCTTCTGGAGGAGGGCAAGGGGTACTCCGACCCGCCGGGTTACGTGGGCAAGGAGGACGGGCGCCACTTCGAGGACCTGGACTTCGAGAAGGAGTTCCCCTTCCTCGCGAAGGCCCTGTATGCACCGACCGTCATTGACTACCCCGACGGCCGTTCGGCCCCCGTACACGACACCTTCGGGCATGAGCGTCGGCGCAAGAAGGCCAAGCGCAGGAGCGCCTGCCGCATCCTTCCCGCGTACGGACACGCCGTGCTGGGGACGGGGGCGGGCTCGCGCCAGGTCCAGGCACACCTGCACTTCTCCGGCGGCTATGGGCACCACCACTGCGACAACCTCAATCTCGCGCTGTTCGCGTTCGGGCGCGAGATGCTCTCGGACCTCGGTTACTCGCATACCAAGCTGCGCTACTGGGCGACGTGCACAGTAGGACACAACACCGTGGCCATCGACAGATCGGACCAGCCTCGGTTCGGGCACAAGACGGACGCCGACCTGCTCATGTATGTGCCCAACCTGCCCGGCCTCTCGGTAGTGGAGGCGCGCGGTGAGCGCGGGTACCCGGAGTTGGCTGACACTTACAAGCGGATCGTCATGCTGGTCTCGCCTGACGGCGGGAGTCCGTATGTCCTCGACGTCTTCCACGTACGGGGCGGCGGGACGCACGACTGGCTCCTGCACGGCTCCGCCGACGGGGATCAAGCTGCCAGGTGCAGCCTGAAGCTCGCGCCCCGGCAGGGGACGTTGCTCCAGCGCGGCGAGAAATGGGTCGAGCCGTACGGAGAGAGCGCCAACTTCAACCCCTACGGCCTGATGAAGAACGTGCGCACCGCAAGGACGGCAAGCAAGTGGAGCGCCACGTTCACCTATCGGGACAGGCCCGACCTCGGCGTCAAGACCCACTTGCTGGGAGGCACCGCGACAGATGTGTTCCTCTGCGAGACGCCTTCCATGCGCCGCGCCGGCACCGACGACAGCCTGCTGTACCAACACGTGATGCCTCAGCTCGTCGTCAGACGCCGGGGCCGCCGGCCTCTTGAGAGCGTCTTCGTGGCCGTGCACGAGCCGTTCGAGGGCAAGCGGCACATCACGCGCGTTGAGCGTGTCAACCCAGTGCGGCCCGCCGACAACGTCGTGGCCGTCCGCGTGCGAATCGGCTCCCGGACCGACACGATCCTCCTCTCCCTCGACGGCCCCGCAAGCATCGAAACGCCGGGCAGGCACGGAGTGGCCATGGACGGTCGGATCGGCTTCGTCTCGCGCCAGGCGGGGGCCGTAACGGCCGCCCACCTGATCGGCGGCACTCGGCTCGCCGCCGGGGGCATTGACCTTCGGGCGGGTCAGGCAGAATTCCGGGGCGACATCGAGGGGGCCGGCCGCAAATGGGACGGCGCGGACTCGGACGCGTTCATCACGTCGGTGGAATTGCCGACCGGGACGAAACTGCGCGGCTCATGGATGATCGTGACGCACGCCGGCGGCTTCACACACGGCTACGGCATCGACCGCGTGGAGACCAGGGACGGCAAGACGTGGGTGCACCTGTCGGACGACCACGGGCTTCGCATCAGTGGCGACACGACGCAGGAGTGCCACTTCCCCCAGAGGGAGTTCGAGGGCACGAATCGGTTTGTCATCTACGCGACGGCAACGCTTCCGCGCGCACGCCGCTGAGCCCCCGCCTGCGCTGCCCGGAAGGAGGAGGCCCGGGCCGACGGATCAGACGCCAAAGAAGCGCGACCAGAACGCACGCAGGGGCAGCACCTGCCGGAGGAACGAATCGGCCGGCAGCCCCGGCAGATAGACATCGAGCGGGCAGAGACCGAAGCAGGCCTCCGACAGCTCCCGCCTGCCCAGGCTGTAGACCTGCCCCTCGGCCCCCTCGTCAACGGCCAGGCTACCGTCCCTGCACGTGACGGTAGCCGTCTCGCCGGTGTCTGAGTTCGCCAGCGACACGGCACCCGACCCACAGCCGACCTTCGGCTGGGCCGCGCGGCAGGCCTTGTCGAGGAAAGGCTTGAGCGGGCCAATCCGGAACATGCCCGACGGCCCCATCGACAGGCCTGCGTAGTACTGCTGGCACGCCTGCATCAGCGCCGAGGACGCCGGGGCGCATTGGACGGCCAGCTCCCCGCGCCATTCGGACTGTGATTCGAGCCAGCGCAGGTGATGGGACAGCAGGCTGCCGATCTCCTCTGTCGTCCCGCCGGCAAAGTAGACGTTCCCGATGCCGCGACGGTAGGCGATGAAGGCATCCCCGGCCACCCACCCGCCCGTCGCCGTGCATTCAAGCATGCGGCGGAGCTCGACGTCGTCGGCCACAACGGTGTTGGGGTCCCTGGCCACGTAGTCACGCACGCGCTCGAAGTCGCGCGCCGCCTCCAGCCGGCGGACGCCGGCCTCCGCGGGCGGGTCCGGCAGATAGCGGCGCGAGAACCAGAAGCGCATCCTCACGCCACCCGGCGCATATCCGTGGCGCCCGTAGCGCAGTCTATCGCCGCCGAGCCAGCAGAAGTCATAGCCGGCCGCGTCCGCGTCACGACAACTCGCCTTCAAGAGCGCCGTCATCACGCCCCGGCCGCGCGCTTCCGGCAGCGTACCCACCTGCCCCAACCCCGCCGCTCGGAAGGACACGCCCCCGATCCGGACCTCGTAAGGGTACAGGCCAACGCAGCCCAGTACTCTCCCTCCCGCCAGCCATATCAGGTGGTCGCCGATCCGCTCGGGTGTGAATGCGTGCGGGAGGAAACTGAGAAAATCGAACGGCCGCGCCTCGTCCCGCGAGAACGCAGAATTCAGCACGGCCACCAACTCGTCGCGGTCTGACATCCGCGCCCGCCTGATGGCGCAATTCCCACGTTGTCCGTCTGTCATGGCGATGTACCGTCAGGTGTGTTGTCCGCCGCAAAGGGCGCGTCTGATCGCGTCGCCGGCGATCTCCGCGCCCTCGGCGGCAAGGTTCGTCAGTAGCCACAAGCACACGCCAAAGCTTACCAGCGGAAGAACCGGTACGGGTAGTCCCACTCTTCGGGCACGTCGAGGTAGAGGCCAGCCAGCCAGCGCTGCTCGCCCTCGCCGACCGGCTGCGACACGTGCGCGAGCAAGTTCGTCTGTCCCACGGCACCCATGTTCGCCAGGAGCCGCGTCGTGGCATACGACAGCTTCCGGAACGTCCTCTTGATGTTCATCTTCTCGCCCGAGTAGTCGAGCTGCCAGGGCGGAAGCTGACACAAGACGACGTTCGCGCCCTCCATCTGGCCCAGCACGCCGTCGCCTATCACCGTGGCCCCCCCCGAGAC
>SDBT01016618.1_pt1 | contig 11645 bp, 13 predicted proteins | sample 2277101 | NCBI WGS metagenome assembly SDBT01 (sample SAMN10404973, study PRJNA504765) | marine sediment metagenome | isolation source: marine sediment core GS10_PC15, 103 cmbsf | place: Arctic Ocean: Southern Knipovich Ridge | collected 2010
GCTTTGGGTTGCATAGTGTGGAGGGTTAAAACTATTTATTTATCTGTACTGCCAAATCCACCACGGCTTTCTTTTTTTATCTCATCCACTTCCACAAATTCAAAACGGTCGGTTCGTATGAATAAGCCCTGGGCGATTTTGGTGCCTTTTTTAATGGTCACAGACTTTTTAGTGAAGTTCATCATCTGGATCTTAATTTCATCCTTTTTTCCGCAATAATCCTGATCGATTATTCCTATTCCATGAGGCTTTGTAAGGCCGTGTTTGCGCGGTGTGGAACTTCTGGAAGCCACGATCAAGGAATATCCTTTCGGAACTTCTACAATCGCATTAGCCGGAATAAGCTCAATGGTATCCGGATGTATCACTTTATCCTCACGCGCTAAAAAATCAAAACCAACCGAACCACCGGTCTCATAGATCGGGAGAGGAAGGGATTTGTCGATACGTTTGATGCGAACTTTCATAGTCCAATTTGATTTCCAATGGAAGACTCATTGATGGCCCAATTGATGGCTGATCTGAATATCAATCTATTGGGTCTTCTGCTGGGCCTTCTATGGGAATGGTTATTTAGAAAGTGAAGCCATAATCTCATTTACATCCAATTTTATACCAGGTCCCATTGTGGTACACAGAGTAATTGATTTTATGAATGTACCTTTTACACCTGATGGTTTGTTGTCGCGGATTGTCTGAAACAGGGTTTTTAAATTGTTTTCAAGTTCATCCTCTTTAAATGATACTTTGCCAAAAATACTATGTATATTCCCCTCTTTATCATTTCTAAGTTCAATACGTCCGCGCATAAGCTCCTCAATGGCCTTTTCGATATCCGGAGTTACAGTGCCGGATTTTGGATTTGGCATCAATCCTTTTTGGCCAAGCACTTTGGCGACCTTGCCGAGATTCTTCATAACATCAGGAGTGGCGACCACTACATCGTAATCAAATTTACCTTTTCCCAATTCAGTGATCAGGTCTTCCAGGCCAGCCGACTTAGCTCCTGCAGCCTTAGCGGCACTTATCTTGTCATCTGATACCACGGCAGCAATCTTAGGTTTTTTGCCGGTACCGTGAGGTAATACTACGGTTGTACGTATTGCTTGATCGTTTTGCTTTGGATCGATGTTTAAATTGAAATGGATCTCAGCTGTGCTGTCGAATTTGGTAGTACTAGTACTCTTAATGAGCTCTACTGCTTCTGCAATAGTAGTTACCACTTTGCCCTTTAAAGGTTCTGCAGCGGTTTTATATTTTTTACCTATATTTCTCATGATGATGTAAGTTGCGTGGTATTAATGGCTGTCGAGGCCTCCCACTATTTTAATGACCAATGACCAATTTCCAATGACCAATGATCGTTTAAATAAATTATTCTTCAATTGTTACCCCCATACTTCTGGCAGTGCCGGCGATGATGTTCATTGCATGATCCACATCATTGGCGTTCAGGTCCACCATTTTCTTTTCAGCAATTTCTTTAAGTTTTGCTTTAGGAAGTACGCCGACCTTTTCTTTATGCGGAACACCGCTCCCCTTCTTTAAATTAATAGCTTTTTTAATCATTTCCGCAGCAGGTGCGGTTTTCATAATAAAGCTGAAACTCTTGTCATCGTGAACACTTATAACAACAGGTACAACGGTATCACCTAATTCTTTGGTTTTTTCATTGAACTGTGTACAGAAATCCTGAATATTCAGGCCATGCTGACCAAGCGCCGGGCCGACCGGAGGAGCAGGGTTCGCTTTTCCGGCAGGAATCTGTAGTTTGATTAATTGTATCACTTGTTTAGCCATTTCAGATTATGGGTTATTAGTTACTATCAGTAGTTAAGGATTGAATTATTGTTTTAATATCATCGTATACAGCAGGATCGGTTCTATCGAACTGGAGGCCGAATAAATTATCTCCTATCTGGACTAAAAGAAAGGAAATAGTGTCTTTGTAATTTTCAGCATTAAAGAAAAAACTGTTATTGCCGAATTCTGATGTTTCATTGATTGTTTCTGCTTTTACATCTATCTGGGCAATAAATTGCAGTTTGATGTTCAGATAAGTAAGACTTCCCTGATCTCTTGGGCCATGGATTTCATAAAGAAAAACAGGCTTTGACTCCGCTTCATCTGATTCTTTTTCCAGAGTATTGCGGAATATTTTGATGTTATTTACATTACTCAGATCAAATTTTTCAAAGATCTGGCTGGTATGGACATGGCTTGCAACAGTATAATTGCCTATTTTTTCATTAAGCTGAAAGAGTGAAGTAATGGTAGGGATGGGTGGAGGTACCGGAGCAGCAGCAACATCTGATATTTGATTTTTGAAATCCAGAACTACCTGACCATCAAGATTATTAAGGTAATAATCCGCAGTAGCGAACAGCCCGAGAGCAACAACGATGATAATGAACAGAGGGAGTTTTTTCATAAATTTCGTATTGTGGGTCGTATTGTGGGTCGTACCTGCCTACCAGCAGGCAGGTTGTGGGTCGTATTGTGGGGTTGAATTGCTAATCCACCATTCGGTCCACTACTCGGCCAACCATTCGGTCCACTATTCGGAAATTATTTCTTCTTAACTTGAGTGAAATCCAGTTCAACAGGAGTTTCGCGGTCGAAAATGGAAACAAGCACTTTCACTTTACCTTTTTCCGGATCGATTTTATCGATAATGCCGTCGTAATTGGCAAACGGACCGCTTGTAATACCGACATGCTCCCCTACTTTGAAATCAATTTTGAATTTAGGCTGTTCTATACCAGTCCGTTTTTCAATAATACCGTATTCCTCTGGTGTAACAGCAACGGGGATATTACCTGATCCGACAAAACCTGTGACATTCGGGGTGTTTCTTACCACATACCATGAGTAATCAGTAACTATCATATCAACAAGCACATAACCAGGAAAAATGCGTTTCTTTTCCTGCACAGGTTCGCCCCGTTTGATGACGATCTGGGTTTCTTTGGGTACTTTTACATCATAAATATACTCCTGCATATTAAAGGCATCTGTACGCTGGCGTAATGCTTTTTCAACAGCATCTTCATAACCGGAATATGTATGTAGCACATACCAGTTTCGGCCTGTTCCTTTCGCCTGTTTAGCCATAATAACTTAAGATAATGATAAAAGGGCTTTATAACCTCCGGAAAGCAAATGATCCACAATACCAAGTATAATTGCGCTTACAATCATAAAAATAAACACAATGGTTGATATGCGGATAGCTTTTTTGCGGGTAGGCCAGGTAACATTATTAAATTCCTGAATACTATCTCTGAAATACCGTTTGATGCTATTCATGATAATTAAGAATTAGATATACCGTTAAAAAGCGGCGGAAAAATATTATCAGAACACCCTCAATATAGCAAGCCGAAAATCATTTTGCATTTTGCATTTCTGATTTTGCATTTAAATGCGAATTGCGAAATACGAAATGCGAATTTCTTAGACTTTTCCACCTCCGCTGATTACCCTTTCATCTTCGCTAGTGGGCTGTGGCTGTTTTTTGATTGCCTCAAGGACTTTACCGAGAAGTTTTTTCGGGTCTCTGTCAAAAACAATTGTATCGTTCATTTCCCGGTGGCAGATCTTTAATATGTCCTCAATATGATCGGAAACACCTCCGCTTCCTTCTAAAACTCCTATCACCTTGCCTTCATCATAAGCAACTGTGAACTCATTAAGCGTTCCAACTCCACCGCCCAGCAGAATAATGGCATCACTGCTTCTGATATTTATAATATCGCGCTCCATTAAGCCAAGGCCTGTATAAAGGATGATATCGTAGTACTCTTTTGGTGATTTGTATTTTTTAATATGTTCATGCTCGCTGAATGCAGGGGAAACACCCATTACAGTGCCGCCTGCTTTATGCGCCCCATAAGCTGCCTCATCCGGAAGGCCGGGGCAGGCGCCATTAACAAGAATGCAGTCAGTCTTCGCAATCGCATCGCCCAAAATGATGGCATTTTTAATGTTTTCCTGATTTTCAATGGTAGGCCCTTGTGCTGAACCCATAACGCCGATTCGGTATTTCATATTTTTATTTTTCGTGATTCGTGTATCGTGACTCGTGTCACGTTTCACGTTAATTTACCTATACATTATATCATTTTTTCTCTCTAAAATCCACCCTTCCTGTAAGGACTAAGGAATAAGGACTAAGGACTAAGCTAAAAAAACGGGTAATAAAACTTAGTCCATAGTCCTTAGTTCTTAGTCCTATAAAAATATGTTAAAATACCTCTGCTAAAATACAAATATGAGAAGAAGTACGGCTTATCGCCAGTATAGCAATGGAAATTCAAGCCAGACCGTCCGCATCCTTCTTTTGACGGCTTTTACATCCATTCTTTTTATCGTCATTATAGGGCGTCTTTTTCAATTACAGGTAATACGGCATGACGATTACGGCGAGATAGCCCGCAATCAGCATTTCGGGTCTATTGAATTACAAGCTAAACGCGGAGAAATACTGGTACGCGACACACATTCTGGAGAGCTCTCTAAGCTAGCCACTAATACTACATTGGATTTAGTTTATGTGGATCCTCTGGTTGTTGAAGATAGGGTGGAAATCGCTAAACAGCTTGCCCCCCTGCTGTTCACCAGAAGCGAATACGAAACCTGTTTAGATCTGCCGGAAGAGTGTCTTTATGAGGTAAAAGAAACACCAGATCTTGAATCTTTTATACCAGTAGAAACCGTCTGGACAATTGATGACTCAAAAGAAATTGAAATGCCTGCGGAGGAAGTTGAATTTAAGAATTATTCCAAAATGATCGATGAAGTGGCCGCAAAGATTCTCCGTAAAATCTCAAAATCCGAAGTTGATTTTGTGGTTTTGAAGCGTGATGCAGAGCAAAATTTAATGGCGGACATTGTTAATGAGAACCTGCCTGGCATTTTTGTGGATACCAAACGTTTTATGATTTACGGAGATCCTACACTAATCCCTAAAAACCGTCTTCATGAAGCATCAAAAACCCTTGCCAGCATCTTAAAAGAACTGCCTGGTGATCTTGAAAAAAAACTTTCACGCAAAAAAGTGCGCTATGTTTTCCTTAAAAACAAGCTTGAACCCGAGATTTCCCGCAAAATAAAAGAGCTGGACCTGAAAGGCATTGTTTTACTGCATGAGCACTGGCGGTTTTATCCGGAAGATATGCTTGCATCCCATGCTATAGGCTTTTTAAACCGGGATGAAATAGGGCAATACGGGATTGAGGGCTACTTTAATACGGAGTTGGAAGGCAAAAAAGGTACGATTTATGCGGAAAAAGACCCAATGGGCCGGCAGATCACTGTGGGAGACAGCGATATAGTAAGCGCGGTCGACGGAGAAACTGTTATTTTAACTATAGACCGTATTATCCAGAAAAAGGTTGAAGAAATCCTGGCTGAATCTGTTGAGCGCTATAAGGCGGACAGCGGACAGGTCATTATAATGGACCCTTTTTCCGGCGCTATTATCGCCATGGCTAATTATCCGGCTTTCAACTCCAATGATTATACTGATGTTTTTGTTCTGCGCCCTCTGGAAAAAGATGAACTGGTGGAAAAAACCGTACCTGTTTTTAAATTAAATGAAAAAAGCAAATATGTACCTGTGACAGAAGATGACCTGTTTAATGAAGAGGTGCAGAAATACGTTTATAAAAACTATTTCGGACCTGCAGTTTTTAAAAACAAAGTGATTTCCGAATTCTACGAGCCAGGTTCGGTTTTTAAACCAATCATCATGTCAATTGCCCTGGATGCCAAGGAAGTGGAACCTCAAACTACATTTATTGATGACGGACCGCTCCAGATCGATGAGTTTGAGATAAAGAATGCGGATGGCAAATACCGCGACAAAACCTCCATGTCGGAAGTACTGGCCTATTCCATGAATACGGGTATGAGTTTTGTGGCTAAAAAAATCGGTAAAAAACTGATGTACCAATATTTAGAGGATTTTGGATTTGGGGATTACACCAATATTAAATTGGAAGGTGAAACAAAAGGAAATGTGGATTATTACAAGCGGTGGTCCAAAGCCCAGCTCCTCACAACTTCGTTCGGCCAGGGTATTGTTGTGACCCCCTTGCAGCTTGTAACAGCCTGGGCAGCTTTGGCGAACGGCGGAAAGCTGATGCAGCCTTATATAGTAGACAGCATAATTCATGAAGACGGAATAGAGCAAACTGAACCACAGGTCGTCAAACGAGTGATATCTGAAGAAACTTCCAGCATCATAACCTCCATGAACGTAAACTCAGTCCGCATCGGCGTGGCCCGGCCTGCTGATATTCCAGGCTATCTGGTTGCTGGTAAAACCGGTACTTCGCAGGTTGCCGGTAATGACGGAAGATATGAAGAAGGTGAAGGCTCTACCATCACCTCATTCGCCGGCTATGCCCCGGCACTTGAGCCTAAATTCGTGATGCTGGTTAAATTCGACCGTCCGCGTATCGGTGAAGAAACCTGGGGTTCCACAACCGCAGCGCCAGCATTCAAAAAGATCACGGAGTTTCTGATGGATTACTATAATATTCAGTCGTCGATTTAAATATATAACTAGTAAAAAACACCATGCCTTTACCAAAGCAATTAATTAAAGAGATTGAATCAATAGATGACCTTATTAAACAGGGCAGTGCACTATTGAACCTTACAATCCAGGATCTGGATCTTAATAAAGTCAATATCGACTGGGAAAAAGAGAAATTGGCAAATACCACATTCCTTGGCTGTGACATGTCTGAAGAGATCGAAATTATTTTAAGGAAAAAAAGGGCGATTATTTATCCTAAATTTGTGGGCCTTCCCTACGATCCGTACAGAAAAAGCCTTTATACATGGCAGGAGCTTATGGAAGGGTATGATCCTGAAAATGATGACAGTGCTGACTTTAAAATCTACACTCATTTCAACAAGCTCAGGTATACGGCTGACATAAATGAAGCATTGGCCCAAAGAATTCACGATCATGCTATAGATGATGCACTTCGCGATATTATCGGGTTTGATGAACATGGGATGACCCGTAAAAAGTGTGTTGGTATAATGGGCGGTCATAATGTTCTAAGAACCGATCCTTTTTTCGAAAAAGTGGCTCTGTGTGCTAAAAGACTTACAGAAGAGCGTCATTTCATTTTATCCGGCGGCGGTCCTGGTGTGATGGAAGCAGCTAATCTGGGTGGTTATTTTGGGGAAAAAACAGACGATGAACTTTTTGATGCAATTAAAATGCTGCAGGAGGTTCCAGACGTTAAAGACAGAAATTATGTAAAACGTGCTGAGGAAGTTTTAGATAAATATCCGGATGGTGCTGATAATATGGCTATTCCTACCTGGTTTTACGGCCATGAGCCTTCGAATTTATTCGCTACCTATATTGCTAAATATTTTGCAAACTCAATACGTGAAGATATTCTGCTGGCCACCTCACTTTACGGTGTTATCTTTGCCCACGGAAGCGCCGGCACCCTACAGGAGGTATTTGCGGATATTACACAAAACCACTATGAAACTTTTGGCTATGCCAGCCCTATGATATTTTTCGGAAAGAAATTCTGGAGCGAGGAGTCTGCAATCTATCCCCTACTCAAAAACTTCTCAAAAGGGCACAATTATCACGATATGATGACCATTTCCGATGATCTGGATGACATAGTTCAGTTTATAAAAGAACATCCGCCGATTAAGTAGATGAATTATTACAATGTTCAGTCGTCGATTTAAAAAACTTTGAAGTACCTTATGGGATTATTAGAGAAAACTTAAGCCAAAAGCGGAGTAAAAAATTAAACCCCCTCCTTAATCACTTTAATAAACGCCTCCCCATATCGTTTCACTTTCAACTCTCCAAACCCGTTTATATTAAGGAGTTGAGTGGTATTTTTTGGTAAGTGGTGAGCCAGCTCAATAAGGGTTTTGTCGGAAGCGATCACATAAGGAGGCACTCGGTATTTAGTGGCCAATTTTTTCCGTAAAACTCGAAAGACTTCAAATAAATTTTCATCGTAACTTAAGTCAGATTTTAATTTGGTTTTACGAGAGGCTTTCATTTTTACTTTAGCGGGCACAATTTCCACTTCCGGCTCATCCATTTTTAACTCATAAACTTCTCCCGCATCTATAGCATTCAAAAGCCCATAGCCTTTTTCGACAAGACTTAAAGTGGGATACATACCCGTCTCTCGTTTAACATAATTTTCGTCGACGAGATTGGCTAAAATCTGACTCAAAGCACCTTTGTCATAATCAGTCACTGATCCATAACTCTTGAGTTTGATATGACTGAGTTCCCGGATTTTTTTTAGATTACTACCCAGTAATATATTAATAATATGACTCCCGCCAAAGCGTCCGCCCGTTTCGTTGATGGCTTGGAGGATTTTTTGACTTACTTCCGCAGCGTTGAAATAACTTTCTGTTTTTAAACAAACATCACATCCTTCGCAATTATCCTGCTCTAATTTTTCTCCAAAGTAATTCAGTAATTGCTTGCGACGGCACTTTTTAAGTTCGCAATAGCCCACCATTTGATTTAGTTGTTCATAGCGCTTTTCCTTCTGAATTGGATCCTCGATTTGCTCGATAAAATACTTTTGGCTGAATTGATCGTGTGCTCCATAAAAAAGCACGCATTCACTATCCAATCCATCACGCCCCGCTCGTCCCGTTTCCTGAAAATAACCCTCGATGGTTTTGGGTAAGCTGTAATGCACCACCAAACGCACATCGGGCTTGTCGATCCCCATGCCGAACGCAATGGTCGCGGTAATAATATCCACCTTATCGTTGATAAAATCACTTTGATTCTGAGTCCGCTCATCTCCGTCTAACCCCGCATGATAAGGGCGCGCATTGAAACCCAGCTGACAAAGTTTTTCAGCAACTGAATCGGTTTCTTTTCTTGAAAAACAATACACAATTGCAGATTCTCCTTTGAATTTATTGACCCATTCCACCAATTTGCCAAAAGCATTGGCTTTACGCTCGACACGATAGGTCAGATTCTGACGATTGAAACTTGAAATAAAGCGTTTTACCTCCGGCATTCCAAGTTGCTCCACAATATCATCCGCAACTTGCTCCGTGGCCGTGGCGGTTAAAGCCACAATAGGTACAGACGAAAATTCTTTTTTAAGCAAATTTAAAGTGCGGTAATCAGCCCGAAAATCATGACCCCATTCCGAAATACAATGCGCCTCATCCACCGCAAAAAGTTTGATGGGCAATGTCTTCAAAAAGTCACGAAAGTGAGGGAGCGCAAAGCGCTCTGGGGCGCAGTAAAGTAGTTTAATTTCCCCAGCTTTCAATTTTCTTTCCACCCGTATCGATTCTTCTGGAGTCAGGGTACTATTCAAAAAAGCCGCCGGAATTCCATTGCTTAAAGCAGCATCCACCTGATCTTTCATTAAAGAAATCAAAGGAGATATTACCACCGTGATTCCCTGAAAAACCAAAGCGGGTAGCTGATAGCAAACCGATTTACCACCTCCCGTGGGTATTAACACCAAAGCATCCTCCCCATTCAATACATGCTGAATAATTTCATATTGGAGAGGGCGGAACTCAGAGTGTCCAAAGTAAGTTTTTAAGAGCGCTTGGAGGTCGGGCATTTAATTAATTTAAATAAATACAGCTTTATATTAGGTAAGCAATATAGTAGCACATAATCTATTACCTTTGTCTTTTTTAATTTAAAACTAAAATCAATATGTCTGATGATGTACAAGGCTACTGCGTAAAATGTAAATCTAAACGCACCATGGTTGAAACTCAAGAAGTTAAAATGAAAAATGGTCGTCCAGCCATGAAAGGATTATGCGAAAAATGTTCTACAGGAATGTATAAAATTCTTCCATCTAAGAAAAAATAGTTTTTTGCCTTTCATTTACAAAAAATTAACCTCCATTTAATCGTGGAGGTTTTTTGAAGTAGAGCGGAATCCGCCATAGCTCTTTGAGCGAAGGTGGATGGAGCTCCCTATGGTTGCTTATTCAAGAAAATATCTATCAGAATTAGTATGCTATAAAAAGTTTATTTGCACTTTTTTGCACAATCTGAAAGGCGTTAATTTAATCATCTATCCCGTAAAGTTCCATAACTTCTAAGTCGAACCATTTTTTTGTATGATTTGCGACTTTAACGAGGGTTAGCATAATGGGAACTTCCACAAGCACTCCAACAACAGTTACCAAGGTTGCACCCGATGTCAGACCAAATAAAGAAATTGAAACAGCGACAGCTAATTCAAAAAAATTGCTTGCTCCAATCATTCCTGCCGGAGCGGCAATTTCGTGCGGCACTCTCCAAAATTTTGCCCAAAGATAGGCCAGGAAGAAAATAAAAACAGTTTGTATTGTTAAAGGAATCGCAATAAGCAAAATGTGTAAGGGATTGTTTAGGATTATATCGCCCTGAAATGAAAAAATGATAATAAGGGTTAACAGTAATCCAATAACTGTAATATTTTTGAATTTGGGCAAAAATTGATTTTCATAATATTCAGTTCCTTTTTTTCTTAATAAGTTTTTTCTTGTGAGAAATCCTGCTGTAAAAGGAATAACCACAAATAGAAAAACTGAAAGCAGAAGTGTATCGTAAGGAATCTTTATATTATTGATGCCCAGCAAAAAAGCCACTATAGGCGTAAAGGCGATAAGAATAATTAAATCGTTTAAGGCGACCTGTACAAGTGTATAAGTAGGATTACCTTTGGTTAAATAGCTCCATACAAAAACCATAGCTGTACAAGGAGCTGCCCCTAAAATTATTGCACCAGCTAAATATTCAGTCGCTAACCCTTGAGGGATGAAGGGGGTAAAAAGAATCTTAAAAAACAAAAATGCAAAAAGAAACATGGTAAATGGCTTGATAATCCAATTGGTAGTCAATGTAATCAAAAGACCCTTTGGCTGTTTGGCAAATTTTAAGATGCTTGAAAAATCTACCCTTAGCATCATTGGATAAATCATTAACCATATGAGTATTGCAATTGGAATTGAAACATGTGCATATTCCAATTTGCTCAAAAATTCAGGAATAAATGGTAAAAATTTACCAATTCCAATTCCGGCAACAATACAAAGAATCACCCAAATGGAAAGATATTTTTCAAAGGTGCTTATACCTTGATGAGAACTTGTTTTGTTCATATTTTTTAAATTTATTTTATTTTACCACATATCAAAAAAATGGCTTATTTAAGCCATTTAATAGAGTGGTGGAGCACCCTATGGGAGCTTATTCAAGAAAAACGCTGAATAATACGCAGTTAAACGAATAGGATGGCTGTAGGACTAGATAATCGGCTATTTGAGATAAGCTCTATGAAGTGGCCTAGCGGCAGATAAAACAGCCACTGCAGCGTACCAGTACCAATCAAGACTTAAGACTTGTGGATAATATTTTGCAATCAGAAAAGCAATCGCAAAAACACTTAGCTTCACCAATCCGATGTCTACACCATCTAATTTTTTGGCAGCTTTGTTTATGAATTTAATTAAACACATAATTTATTTTTTGTTATTTGATATTATTATGATTATATCACATCAAAAAACGGCTTAAGCAAACCAAAAAAGCTGATAGCGGAATCCGCCGTAGTCTTGACGAAGGTGGATGGAGCACCTTATGGG
>SDBT01016619.1_pt1 | contig 11645 bp, 11 predicted proteins | sample 2277101 | NCBI WGS metagenome assembly SDBT01 (sample SAMN10404973, study PRJNA504765) | marine sediment metagenome | isolation source: marine sediment core GS10_PC15, 103 cmbsf | place: Arctic Ocean: Southern Knipovich Ridge | collected 2010
TATAACTAGAATTAAAAAATATGTTGAAGATTTAAATTATGATCAATTTTTAAAGGATATAAAAACTCAAGATGCCGTTGTACGTAATTTTGAAATTATTGGTGAAGCAGTAAAACTTTTACCAGATCATTTTAAAAAGAAGCATTTTTCAATTCCTTGGAATAAAATAGCTGGTATTCGAGATAGACTTATACATCAATATTTTGGAGTTAATTTTGAAATAATTTGGACAATAATTGAAGAAGAATTAACTGATTTTCAAACGAATATTGACGACCTTTTGACAAAAGAATAAATTTATATTTTACTATTAGATTTCTTTTTTTCAATTACCCATTTGAAAAAATAGTTAAGGATAATATAAAGAATATATTTGAAAAATCAAAATTTATCAAAGATTTTAATTTATACGAAGGAGAATTGGAAGCCATTATTTTATATTTAGAAAAAAGTGCAGATTTATTTGGTACAGATGATTATAGAACGATTGAAGGTTATGAAAACTTGAGTAAAGTATTGAAATAAATTCTTATCTATCTGCATATCTCAACCTTCTCATATTATCATACATTTCATGATGGGGTTTAAAATCTAAATATTCCTTTATAACCTTTGTTTCAAACTTAACTCTTTCAAGATCATTTTTCGAATAGATAATTTTTGAATTTTTAAGCATAGAAAAAAGAAATCTTAAAGGTTTTCCATTTAAAATTCTTACATCAACTGGTTTAAAACTGTTATAGGTATCTTTAAATATTTGTTCTAGTTTTCCTGCTAACTGTGCTTCATATATAACATTAGGCTTAAAATTATTACGAATCAATAACCCTATATCTATATCCATATAAAATTCGCTGAATAAAAAAGAACCATAAAGATAAGCTGCTATTATCTCCACGTTTTGTAAGAATATTTTCAGGAAAATATTCTCTATTTCTTCAAATGTCATTTTATAATAAATCTAATGCCTATTCAATTAAATATATTTTTCGCTATAAAGGAAAAATTCATCCACTTTTTAATTCTTTTTTTATTTTAAATATTCAACCTTAAATTTCAGCATCTTTTTTTTATATTTTTAATATCTTAATAATTAAGATCTGGAAAATTTAAATTTAGTTCAAAATCTATACAAAAATTTTATTTAAGAACAATGAGATTTATTGTCTGTGTGAAACAAGTTCCTGATACGACAGAGGTTAAGATCGACCCAGAGACAAATACTCTGGTGAGAGAGGGTGTTCCAAGTATATTGAATCCCTTTGATCAATTTGCATTAGAAGAGGCCATTAAGATTAAGAAAGAAGGGGATGAGATTATTGTTATCTCTATGGGGCCCCCTCAAGCTAAAAAGGCTTTATTGAAATGTCTCGCACTAGGAGCTGATAGTGCTATATTATTAACTGATAGAGCGTTTGCTGGGGCTGATACTTGGGCAACAGCATTTACACTTACACAATGTATTAAAAAGATAGGAGATTTTGATATCGTGTTTTGTGGCCTACAAGCAATTGATGGTGATACTGCCCAAGTTGGTCCAGAAATTGCAGCTCAACTTGGTATTCCTCAAATTACTTATGTAGAGAGCATTGAAAAATTAGAGGGAAAAAAATTAGAAGCTAAAGCTCAATCAGATGATGGATATAAAATTATGGAAACCAAAGTTCCTGTCCTTATAACAGGAATTACGCCATCATCCTTTGAGCCCACTAATCCCCCTATGATGAAAATCATGAAAGCGAATAAAAAACCTTTTCAAACATGGGATGCTAACGAATTGGGTGGAGATCCAAATAATTATGGATTAAATGGTTCATTAACTCAAGTAATTAAGATTTATTCCCCTCCTGTAAAGGAAAGTGGTGTAGTAATACAAGACGAACCAAAAGCAGCTGTTGAGAAGTTAATAGAATTATTATCAAAGGATAAGGTGATTTAAAAAATGATTCGAGTGGATAAGGAAAAGTGCACTGGGTGCGGGATGTGTGTTAAAGCATGTCCTTTCGGAGCCGTTACTGTTGTTGATAAGATTGCAGTGATAAATGAAGAATGTACTCTCTGCGGAGCTTGTGTTCAAAGTTGTAATTTTGAAGCGATTACCATTGAAAGGAAAAAGGTTGAAGATGTCGATCTCTCGCAATTTAAAGATGTATGGATTGTTGTTGAATTAAAGGATGATAAAATAAGAAAAGTCTCATTTGAATTGCTTGGAAAAGCTAAATCACTAGCTGATGAATTAAATCAAGAAGTGTGCGTGGTCCTCATAGGAAATAGTGTTAAAAAATTTGTAAATGATTTTTCAGTTAAGGGTGCTAAAAAAATTTACGTTGCTGAACATGAATCTTTAAAAGATTATTACACTGAGACGTATTCTTCTGTCCTAATAGGCCTGATCTCAAAATTTAATCCCAACATAGTATTATTTGCCGCAACGATTACAGGAAGAGATTTAGCCCCAAGAGTCGCATCAACTCTTGATTTAGGTCTAACTGCTGATTGTACTGGATTGTCAATAAGAGATGGGTTACTCCTTCAAACAAGACCGGCATTTGGGGGTAATATAATGGCAGATATTATTTGTCCAACAGCACGTCCACAAATGGCAACTGTTAGACCAAATGTCTTTGAAGTCCCTGATAAAACATATGAAAACCAAGCAGAGATAATTGAAACTCCAGTTTCAATAGACCTTCAAGGTGTAAAGGTAAGGATTAAGGAAATCTTAAGTGCTGAAGTATGTGAAAATGAAATCCCGGTTTGTGAAGCAGATATAATAGTGTCCGGAGGCAGAGGGTTGGGATGTCAAGAAAATTTCGAATTATTAGAGGGATTAGCAAGTGTTTTAAATGCCGCAGTAGGAGCAAGCAGAGCTGCGGTGGATTTGGGGTGGATAGCTAAATCTCATCAAGTAGGTCAAAGTGGAACTACGGTCTCTCCTAAAATCTACTTTGCTTGTGGAATTTCAGGAACAATCCAACATTTAGTAGGAATGAAGAGTAGCGATATTATTATAGCAATAAATAAAGATCCTGAAGCCCCAATATTTAATGTTGCCGATTATGGGATTGTAGGCGACCTTACCGAAATTGTTCCTTTATTAACTGAAGCATTAAAGAATAAGCTCGCTATGGATAATTCTTAAATATTTAGTGTGTATTACTTTTTATTATACTATTTTTTACTTAATAGGGAAGAGAATGCAATTATTTATTATTGAAGAGAATGGCGATTTAACTGAAGTTACTAAATTAGACTTTATTGATGAAGCTATTTATCTTGTTGATGATGATGAAACATTTTATATATGGGTTGGAAATGAGGCCTCACAAAAGAAAAAAATTATTACTGCCGATATAGCTAGAAGAATGGAAAGTGATCTTGATGAATACTCAAAAATATTAATCATGAAACAAAAACGGGAATATGGCTCGTTTTTAGCAATGATGGATAATTTAAAAAAAGGCATTTTACCTGGTGTTTCTATAGAAAGGAGACCTGAGTTAGTATTAAAAAAGCCCTCAGAATCAATAGGTTTTAAGGAGGGAAATTTGGATACAAATATATCTCATGACTTACAAAAACCCATAATTTTTAAAGAATCAGAGCAAGAAACAGAAATGGAAATATCTGAATCCGAAGAAACTGAGGAGGGATTCGGCCTAGAATCTCAAATCAGGGAAGCTGCCTTTTATTTATCTTTAGATAATTATTCCTATGATGATTTGTGCTGGATGTTAGCAGAGAAAATATTAAAAACCTATAGAATGCCTTCTATAGAGGACACAAAGAAAAAAGCAGAAGAAGTCTTTAGGTCCTCTTGTACTTATGATGAATTATGTTGGCTGAATGCAGAGATCGAGTTGTTATTAAACAAGGAGTATTTAGTAAAAGAGAGTTTTAAATTTGATTAATTAAAATATACTAATTTTTTCAATTCATTTTATACTAGTTGGAATTGGAAATATAAAGAAGTATAAATATAAAGTTATACCTACTAATATTGAATTTTCATGATAATTAAAAGAAAAGTTGGTCCTAAGGGTCAAATTATAATACCTAAGGATGTCAGAGAATTACTCAATATTAAACCCGGCAGCGAGGTTTTAATAGAAATTTGTAATGATGAAATTATTATTCGTTCTAATCTTAGTGGTCAAGAATTTCTTAAAAAATTCACAGAAACACCTAAAAAGTTGTCTAAAAAGATAGATATTAAACATATTAACGATAAGCAATATGAAAGAGCTTAAAAAAAGGGATCAAGTATTTTGATAAGGGATTCCTTTATGGCTCGCTTATACTATTACTCTACAAAAACCAAAATCATGATTGTAGAACATCACTATTATATTCTATCTAGCTGAATTTACATAGTTAGAAAAAAATATCTAATAAAGGAGACTTTTAATTTCAAATAAATAATTTATACTAATTTGAATTTTAATTCATACTAATCTAACTATAAAATTTTAAGGATGATAAAATGGTTGATATAAAAAATATTGTTGTGCTTGGAGCCGGTCTTATGGGAAACGGGATAGCTCAAGTTGCCATAATGGCGGGTTATAATGTTATTATGGTTGATGTCAAACAGGAGTTCGTTGATAAAGGTATGGCAAGTATAAATAAAGGTGTAAACAGACTCGAAGAAAAGGGACTCTTGAAAGCTGCAGAAGTCTTGGGAAGGTTAAAAACATCGCTTGATTTAGCTTCCGCTGTAAAAGATGCTGATATGGTAATTGAGGCAGTAGTTGAGAGAATGGATGTTAAAAAACAGGTTTGTAAAACAACTATTGATAATGGACCTTCCCATATTATTTATGCGTCAAATACATCTACAATGGATATTACTGAAATTGGTGAAGATTGCGGAGCTCCAGAGAGAGTTAGTGGCATGCACTTTTTCAATCCTGTGCCTTTAATGCGATGCATTGAGGTGATTAGAGGAGATAAAACTTCTGACGAGACTTTTCAGATTACTATGGATGTGGCTAAAAGTCTTCCATGTTTAAGAGGGGAGAGATATATTGCTCCAGTACTTAAAAGTAGACCTGGTTTTATTGTTAATAGATTGAATGCACCTGTGGGAATATACGGTCATTATATTAGAGATTTAGCTTACGAAAAAGGAATCCCTTGGGAACAACTTGATGCTGATTATGCTGTCTTAAAAGCCCCTATGCTTCCCTGTGTATTATCTGATTATGTTGGTATTGATACTTCTTACTATGGAGCGCTCTACTACGTCGAGAAACTTTCTCCTGACTTTAAACCGGGGAAAGTAATTACCATGATGTTTAACGAGAAAAAATTAGGAAGAAAAACAGGGCAAGGATTCTATGACTGGTCTGAAGGAAGACCTACGCCAGACACCTCCATAAAGGCAGGTTTAGTGGATTTTGATATTATTGCTGCCATTCGAATGAATGAAGGATGTAGAATTTTAGAAGAAGAAGTTGCAACCAGCTATAAAGTCATTGATGATGCTAATATGGCTGGCATGAATACTCCAGGGCCATTCGGAGGAGGGAAAGACAGGTATAAAGAATTAGTTAAAAAGTTAGAGGATTTCGTGGCTCTAACGGGAAAAACTTATTTGACGCCATGTGAAATGTTCAAATCTGGCAAATTTATAGAAATGCCGTAGAATAATTAATAGTATCTTCATTTTTTTTTCATTTTTTCTTTCTTATAATTCTGAGAAGAATATATAAAAAATATCTAGCGTTTTACTCTTTATCATATAAACTAATTACAAAATGGTGAAGAAATTTGGCTAAATTTGAAACACAAGTAATAAATGATGAGATTCTCGAAAAATTAAGCCTTGAAAATCGATATAGTTTTTTAAATTCATGTCTAGATTCTATGCTTAAACCCAAAGAGATGGATTTTCTTACTCAGGTTGAAGATTTCTGTTTGAAATATGAGACTGATAATAACCTCACCCATGGTCCTAATGAAGATATTTACGATTGGGTTTCGGATTTTGGAAAAGCAGGATATATCAATCGTGCTCACAAATTTGAAATGTTAGATCTGAATTATGAACCCTATGGATTAACCGCAGAATTAATGAGGGATTTAGCGATAGATCAATTTGATCCCCAATTATTAATGTCGATGGGGGCAAGTATATTATGTATAAATCCCTTAGAGGCACATCACGAGAATATCCCAATAAGATTGGAAGCATTAAGAGATGTCGTAACAGGTAATTCTCCTGGATGCATTTTAATTACTGAGCCCGAGCGTGGTTCTGATGCTACTCATCAATTAACTACTTGTGAAGAGCAAGATGATGGAAGCTTCATCCTTAATGGTGAAAAAGTGTACAATACTAACGCTCCAAAATCAAAATGGGCTGTTGCTTACGCTACAACAGAACAAAACAATCCTGGGAAAATGGGACAATTCTTAATAAATACAACATGGGACGGATGGAGTTGTGAACGTGTTAATATTCCATATGGACCAAAATTATATATTGGTAAAGAAACCTTAACAAATCTTAGAATACCAAAAGATTGTGTTCTGGGAGGGATTGGCAAGGGAAGAGAGCATCTATTTGAGGGTTTAGTTCCGGAACGTATCTTAATTGCCTCTCAAAATATCTGTGAATGTTGGTGTGCTCTCTCACATGCAGCAATTTACTCGAATATGAGACAACAATTCAATAAACCCATTATAAATTTTCAAGGTGTGGGACAATTATTATCCGAATTATGGGCGCGAACTCATACTATGACATACGGTTTGCTGAAATTTTGTGAAGACTATGACGAAAAGATTGAAAAATATGGCGGTGAACTTCCTTCTCATATCTCTCGAGCATTAGTTGCAGTTGCAAGTCAATTTAAATATGTCTGTGCTGATTTAACTAAAAATGTGTGTTATGAAGCAGGGAATTTAATGGGGGGCGCTGGACTTAGTGATAATACCTTAATGCATGAACTAGTGAATATATCAAGAATTCAAGAAATTGTGGGAGGCTCAAGACAAATCCAGCTCTATATTATAACGAGTGCATTAAATTCTATTTTTAAAGCATTATAAAAATAATTTTTAATTTATACTTCTTTTTTTCTTTATATTTGCTTAAATCATTCTCCAATTCATTTTTATTATTTCATCATTTTAACGAAAATAAATAAAAAATATACTGTGTTTTATATCGTATCATTAAAATTAATTATTTTATAGTGAACAAAATTTGTCTAAATTTAAAAACCAGGTTATATCTGATGAAATTCTTGAAAAATTAAAGCTAGAAAATCGGTATAAAGTTCTAAATGATAATCTTTCCACCGTTTTAACTGACGAAGAATTCGCCTTTCTCAAACAAGTTGAAGATTTCTGTATGAAATTTGAAAAAGACAATAATGTTACTCATAGTGATGACGAAGATTTTTATCCCTGGACTCCTACTTTTGGCCAACAAGGTTATATAACACGGCAACATGCCTTTGAATGTCTCGATTTAAATTATAAGGAAGTCGGATTAGCTATGGACCTTATGAGAACTTTAGCATTAACACTATTTGATCCGCAGTTTGCTATGAGTTTCGGTGCTACAACTATTGGTTTAAATCCAATTGAAGCTCACCATGAAAATATTCCGGTAAGATTAGAAGCATTGAGAGATTTAGTAACTGGAGTAGCTCCTGGGTGTCTTTTGATTACTGAACCCGAGCGTGGTTCTGATGCAGTCCATATGCTTACTACATGTGATGAACAGGAAGATGGTAGTTTTATTCTAAATGGTGAAAAAGTCTATAATACTAACGCTCCTCGTGCAAAATGGGCAGTTGCATATGCTACAGGTGAAAAAAATAATGGTAGTTTGATGGGTCAATTTCTAATAAATACCTCTTGGGACGGTTGGAATTGCGAAAGAATAGGAATACCTTGGATTCCCAAACTCCATGTTGGTCACGAATATTTAAAAGATCTTAGAGTGCCAAAAGAGTATGTATTAGGAGGAGCTGGGAAAGGTCGTGAACATCTATTTGAAGGATTAGTACCTGAGCGAATTGCAATCGCGCTACGTGGTGTAAGTGAAAGTTGGGGTGCTTTGACTCATGCTATCATCTATGCGAACATGAGAAAACAATTTGATCAAGAAATTCTACTATTCCAAGGAATGGGTTTTCCGCTAGCTGATATCTGGGCCCGAGTTATTTCAATGAGCCACGGTTTACTTAAGTTTGCAGAGACGTACGATGCAAAAATGATAAAATACGAAGGAGAACTTCCTTCGCATCTAATACAAACAATGATAGGAATGGCAAGTCAATATAAATATAGTTGCGCTAAATTATCTAGAAAGGTCTGTTATGAGGCCGCAAACTTAATGGGAGGTATTGGATTTACTGATAACACTTTAATGGATAATTATCTACGTATCAGTCGTACTCAGGAAATAATAGGTGGAAGTCGACAAGTCCAACAATTACTCATGTCAAGAGCTTTAAGAAGGTTTTATAAACAGATTTAATTTATTTTCTTTTTTTTTACTCTTTCTGAATATTTTGAAATTTTAGGTAATAGAGATAAAAATTCGGAGGGATCTCGAAATACTGGCACGTGTACCTCATCCAATTTTTTAGCAAATATCTCACGCGTTTTAGGATAAATCGTTCCTTGCATAATCACGATAATAGGTTTATTAAACTTATGTCCCAAAGTCATAATCTTGGCTACAGGGTTTTCAAAACTGGAAAATTGATTTCTTCTCCCGTCTTTTGAGCCATAATTCAAATAAAAAGTGGGTAATACAGTAATTATTCCATCAATAAATTTATCTGATAACACGAGTTCAATAAGTTCCTGCATTAATTTTAAATTCCTTAAATGACCGGATACATCTAGTGGATTTTTAGTACCTGTACCAACAGCCTTGAATTTCTGATCGATTTGAACTTGGATTTCAGGGCTAAATGGAGGAACATTAACTCCTTCTTCTTCGAGTAAATCAGTAAGTACTACTCCATATCCACCACTTAAAACTAATATAGCAGCATTTTTAAAATTAAAAGCACCATAGCAATCTATTAATTTTGCCGCATATACGAGTTCTTCTACTGTTTTTACTTCTATCACATTATATTGATTGAAAATTGCTTCCCATAGATGGTACTCACCAGCAATAGCAGCTGTATGTGTTTTAGCTGCGATGACAGCACTTTTTGATTTACCCACTTTTAAAAATACTATGGGTTTTTTATTTTGGGCTAACACCTCCCTTAAAGCAGCACCTCTCCCATCATTGATGCCTTCTAAATAGCAGAGTATGATATCAGTTTCGGGATCATTGCTTAAAAAGTACAATAAATCAACAATATCTAAATCATTCCCATTTCCGAATGAAAATACCTTAGAGAAATGAATTCCCATTTCTGCTCCTTTAAACACTACTAAATCACAAATTCCTCCTGATTGAGCGATGAAACCGATATTACCTGATTCAGGAGGAAAATTTCCTCTCCATGAAATCCCCATTTTTGGATAGAAGAGACCTAAGCAATTAGGACCAAGTATCCTCATGGAATTATTTAATTTACTTATCATTTCTTTTTCTAACTGTTCTCCTTCTTCTGTCCCTAAATCAGCTAATCCCGCAGTAAAAATACTTGCTAATTTAACTCCTTTTTTAACACATCCATCTATAACCTCTAAAATCTGTGAAGCTGGAGTCGAAATAAAAACATAATCTATATCCTCTGGAATAAGTTCAACCGATCTATAAATTTTATTTTGTGTTCCATCGTCGAATCCTCGTATCTCTGTAGCAGTTGGATGTACAGCGTAAACAGGACCTTTAAATAATTCAGCATGTCTTCTTAAAAAAGAATAATCGCTTCTTTTTGAAGAGCCGATAACAGCTATTGAACGAATTGTGTTTAAGAATGAGATGTCTTTAATGTTCAATTTACTATTCGAAGTGTCTTGTTTTGTCATCAAAAGCTAAAATTAAGCAAACTAAAAAAATTTTTGGGTACACTCCTAAAAAGGCAAACAATTAGAAAATATCTTGCATATAAATTATATGAAAGTAAAAGTTGAATAAAAAAAATACAATAACATTCATAATATTAGTAGAAGAAAAATGAATCAAGTTGTGGGAAACCTAGTCGATCCAGTATTTAGACCTCCTTCTGAGTGGGACGCTTTATTGATTGCAATAACAAATGGATGCACTCGTAAATGCACATTCTGTTCTATGTATAGATCAAAAACATTCTCTATACGTAAAGATATTGAAGAAATCAAAGATGATATTAAAAGAGCGGGAGCTTTGTATGGAAATCGAGTACGCAAAATATTTTTCGAAGATGGAAATGCTTTTGTTGTAAAACCTGAGATTCTTATTGAATTAACAGAATATTGTTATAAAATTCATCCAAATCTCGAAAAAGTTAGCTCTTATGCGCATGCCAAAGATATAGTAAGTAAATCTGATGAGGATTTAAAAAAATTAGCAGACAGCGGATTTACGATGGTATATGTGGGTATTGAGAGTGGGGATAATGAGGTTCTCAAAGGGTGTAACAAAGGCACTAATCAAGATGAGATTACTCTTGCTGCTCAAAAATGTTATAACGCTGGAATTGCTTGGTCAGGTATTTTTCTTTTAGGCCTTGCGGGAAACAATCCCGAAAAAAGTAGAAAACATGCAATAGAATCAGCTAAATTAATTAATAGAATGGCGCCCCCAACTCCCATTAAATGGTATATATCACCTTTAACCTTAGGTATAACTCCCGGAACTGAGTTATGGATGCAAAAATCAAAAGGAGAATTCCAACCATGTTCTAGCACTCAAATTCTAGAAGAATTATATACGATGATAGAGCACACCTCTGATGATTTGCAAAACTGCATTTTTAACACAAATCATGCCTCAAATTATTTAAATTTGAAAGGAGAATTAGCGAGAGACAAAAAAGAATTTCTTAAAAAAATTGAGATAGGGATTAAAGATCCAAGTGTGCGTCGACCTGACTATTTACGGGGGCTGTAAATTAAAATCTATATTCCCACATTAATAGTAATACCCCCATCAACTAGGATTTTTTCACCTGAGATGTAACTTCCTGCTTTTGATGCAAGAAAAACGACCGTACCTTTAATATCATCTCCTGAACCGAATCTTTTTATTGGAGTTAAGTTCAATAAGGGAATTCCCATCATTTTATACATCGGACTATCCTTATCTTGAAGAAATTCCATCATGCCTTCTTCCATATTACCTGGTAGGATAGCGTTAACTCGAATGTTGTATTTTCCCCACTCAACTGCTAGTGTTCTTGTTAACCCAATAACCCCGACCTTGGATGTTGCATAAGCAGCAAATCCCATTCCAAATGAAGCTCCTGATTGACCATTTAAACTTGAAATGTTAATAATACTCCCACTTTTTTGTCTAATCATCATTTTCCCTATTTCACGACAGCAAATGAATGTTCCCGTAATATTGGTATCAATGATATCCTTCCATTTCTTTAGGCTATATGTTTTTGATGGAGCAACATCAGAGATTCCAGCATTATTTACCAAGATGTCGCATTTTCCAAAATTTTCTTTCATGATTTGTGTTAAAAATGCAGTTTTGCAAATCATCAGAGGTGTGCTCTATCATCGTA
>SDBT01016620.1_pt1 | contig 11644 bp, 21 predicted proteins | sample 2277101 | NCBI WGS metagenome assembly SDBT01 (sample SAMN10404973, study PRJNA504765) | marine sediment metagenome | isolation source: marine sediment core GS10_PC15, 103 cmbsf | place: Arctic Ocean: Southern Knipovich Ridge | collected 2010
TAGAATCAATACTAAAACAAAAACCAGTAAAAGAAGAAAAGGAAATAGAGTTTGATCTTGATGAAACAATAGACGCAAATCTATATGCAGCATTTTCAAAAAAACCATATTTCATTACTCCTGGAACCAAAAACTCTATCTATGTAATGATCCCAAAATTTAAAGCAAATTTTCAAGTTGGATGGCTGAAAGATGAGATTGATGAGTATTACAGATATGAGGTAAACCAGTATTCAGTATTCTTTGGGGATGTTCCAAAAGAAATTTTACAAGAACTAAAAATGCCTGATAAGATTGAAGCTGAAATTTCAGGTAATATAATATCATTTGATCCCGAAGATAAAGCAAAAATCAAAAAACAATTACCAAAATATCTTACTGATTGGACTGATGGATCAGCAAGAATAACACAAGGACATGAGTTTGATATTATCTCACAACTCTTAGAATCAGGCAAGATTCCATTTGATAAAACACCAGTTGAAAAAAGAGACCTGATAGCTGCACAACATCAAATCAATCTTAGAGATTACCAATCACCAGTATGGAATAATTTTCTAAAGACTGGCGCATCTGGAATATTCCACCCAACAGGAGCTGGAAAATCATTTATCGGAATGAAAGGACTAGAATCACTGAAAGTTGATAACAGACGAAATCTAATAATTTCACCTAGAAAAACATTGGTGGAACAATGGGAGTACTACATAAAAAAACACATACCAGATCATGCAGCTGATATACTAATCACAACATACCAAGGATTCAAACAATTTGATGAGGAATTTGGTTTAACACTATACGATGAGTGCCAAGCATTACCAGCACCTAACTTTTCTAAACTATCAACTATCAAAACAAAATACAGAATGGGATTATCTGCAACACCATTTAGAGAAGATGGAAAGAACCATCTAATAATTACACTAACAGGATTTCCAGAGTCATTAAACTGGCCTGAATATATGGAAAAATGGGGGCCAGGGTATCATCAGATTACAGTCCACATTGTAAATAATAGAAATAGTAAATTTCGAGTTGCAAAGAAATTATTTAATTCAAGAAAAAGAACAATGATTTATTCTTACAATCTCCAAATTGGACAAGAGATTGCAGACAAACTTGATCTTAATTTTATCCACGGTGAAACAATTAATAGATTACAAGTAATGAATGAAAATCATTCCTTTGTTGCATCATCTGTTTTTACTGAGGGAATATCCATACAGGATTTAGATCATATTATTGAGATTGATTTCCATTTTGGTTCAAGACGAGAGGAACTACAACTCACAGGTAGATTGATGCACTCACAGCAAAAAAACAAAAGACACGATATTATTATGACTGAGCATGAATTTGATAGTTATAAAAAAAGAATTTTGGTCCTGGAAGAAAAAGGATTCCATGTAAAAATTATTGAAGATGGAAATGATGGCTATTGACCTGTAGTGGATTATGCCAAAGAATCAAGGCGACAAAAACGCCAAGTAAAAGCTGGTACATAGATCATAAAAGATGTGAAACGTGTACAATTTTTATCAAAACAACAGAGTTGGTTTGTCCATGTTGTAAAAGTAAACTAAGAACAATGCCTAGAAGCAGAGCTGCAAAAGACAGACTACGAAAGGAGAGAGGGGTTTGACTTCTCAAAAATATAATCAATTCGTCCAAGCTCAAATGAGAAAGCACCAATCAGATCTTGAAAAATTAGTATTTCTCACAAATAAAATTATAAAAAAATTTCACTATACAGCATTTAGAAACAAGATAATATTACTTGATTACAACACATCAAGATTCATAAAATACTGTGACTCTATAACTGAACAGGAATTCCACACATTTAGAATTCATGTACCAGATATTATCTATTACAAAGATTCACAACTAAACATAATAGAAATTGACGGATGGATTCACAATTACAAACAAAAAGTAATGGACAAAGACATACTAAGAAAAGAGCATTACGATAAATCAGGAATACCAAATCACATAATCAATGAAGAAGAACTCACAATCAAAAATAATACTTACAAACCAAAAACTGGCGCAACAAAAGAAGAACTATGGAATGAAATTGATGAGATTTTAACAGTAAAAATAGAAAATCTTTAGAGTGGCACAAGCCCCCCCTGACTGATCAGGGAGGAGGGGTTCTTGCACCACCAAACCTTGATTTAGAAATTTCTTTAAGCAAACCCAAAGCAAAAAGTTATGACACACAACTAAAACTCCTTTTATAACTAAACTGCATTTTCTAAATTGATCAGGGAAATGGATAATGATAATGGATAACGATGAATTTCAAAAAATGGTTCTACTAGAACTAAAGGAAATACGCAAGGAACAAAAAAACACTTGCATAGAAATAGCCAAGCAACAAACAGAGTTAAAGAACCATCTTGAACTAAAAGATCAAGAATCAAAGTCAAAACGAGAAAAATTATCTTATGTTATAGCTGGAATTGGTACAACAATCGCAATAATTTCAGTTTTCATCAGATTTTTAAATTTATAAGTTAGCACTTTCACACATTATTAATGACTACAATTAAGACTCTAAGAATTCCTCTTTCCTTAGATGCATCTAAGGAGATATTAATTCATTATTCTACTCCTGAAAAACTTCGCACACTTCGCCAATTACTAATGCAGACAATCAAAACCATTTGTAACAATACCACGGCCGTTAATCTAAACAAAAAAATGCCGTGTAAGATTGAAGTCGCAAAAGATTTAACGCGATCAGCTGAGATTAAAGAATTTCCAGTTGATGAGATAGATTTTGAATCATACAATGACTATCTAAAACTAAATCCTGACTGGTTGCCTGAAGAATTAACAAAAGACAAAGTAAGCTATTTTGAAATAAAAATCAAAGAAAAAACTTTTAACAAAATGATTGCAGGTTCCAAACTTCTTTGTGCAAGAATTGAAAAGTTCAATGAATCACTAGAAATTACTCCTGAGGAAACAGAAAAAATGAATGAGGAACAAACAAAGGCATTTGAAAAGGCAAAAAAGATAAAACAACAAAGTTACTTTACATGTTTTGAGGAATTTGTTTATGAACAATTATACAAACCACTCACTGATAACATAATGCAATCAGGCGACATCGAAATAGAAACAGATTTTCAGGAACTCTATCCAGTAGAAAAGGCTCCAAAATCTTAATTTTTTCTAATCAATATTATTATAAGCAAATAAGGGAATGATAAACAGTGGCAAAAACTAAAACAGTAAAAAAAATAAATCTTCCAAAATATCTTAAAGAAAAAAAAGAGTTTCTATTGGATCAGATACAAATTCATATCTCAAAAAGAGTTGATTGCAGAAACATAAACTATCTCTTGGCACAAGTTCATCTAGTTGAGGAAATGGAAAAGAAGCTATAATGAACAAGTGTGAACACCCAACGATGCTTAAAGCAAAAATTGCAAATAAAGACAAAGATGTAGAACTGGATAATTCATTACTTCCTTACTGTTGTTTAACATGTGGTGAACTGTTTCTAATCCATCATATCTCACTAAAAGATAATCCCGAATTTGCACAAATTCTAAAAGATGGAGTCCAGGAGTGGAAAAAACATATCCCTCATATCTAAACCAAAATGTCAAGTTTGTGGCAGAAATTTAACTATGCATAAAAATGGAGTAATAGAGTGCGTTTCATGTTTTTATAAAATTTTTCCAACTAATCCAAAACTACTATTACTAGAGAAAAAATCACTTAAAAAGAAGATAGTAAAGAAGAAAAAGATAGTTAAAAAACCAATTAAAAAGAAGAAAATTAAAAAATAACCTTATATTGTACTAATTATTGTATAATTTATTATGAATGAAACAAGAAGAACATTACAACAAATCTATTATGATATAATGACTGCACTAATCTCAATTCACGAAAAAGATGAAGATATCAAACTTACAGTTATTCAATTAAAATCAAAACTCGCATATAACAAACTCAAAAATCATCTTAAAAAAATGAAAAAATTAAACTTGATTACAAACAACTACAAAATCACAGAGAATGGACGTTCTTTTTACAATGAATTTACAGGACTTCTTCAACAAGTGAATAACTTACAATCAACACTAGAAATGAATGTAAATTTACCTGCACCAACAAAAATAACAAAAGACGGATTGGAATTTATTCAAAATATGAAAACCGTATTAGAAGACCAGGTAAAATTATCCAAGAGCTGGATCAAGTTTCAAAAAGAAATGAAATGAGAAATAAACAGAGAAACATAATCAATAATAGACCATCAACGAATAAAATGAATTTCTTTCATTGTAAATTAATAGGATGTTGTAATTTTTTTTCAAGTACTACAGGTGGTTATTTTCTATATTGCAAATCACATAAAGACAGAGGAAATAATCTATTACCAGAGTATGATCATTTAAGAATGAAATTAATTAAAATCTAGTTTTTTCTTTCATCCAATAAGGAGATCTACAACTTTGATTCCTACAACTTTTAGGAAGAATTAGCTTATTTGTCTCATCATCAATTTTTGGCCAGAACTCTTTTCCACATCTGGTACATTTGAGCTTTTCAACAATTTTCTTCATAATGAATATTGTTGATATTTAGTATATATACTTTAAAGTATATATAAAGAAATTCTATTGCTAGGGTAGAATATATACTACATAGTATATAGTAGAATATGAAACAACAAACAATAGTAAAATTAGAGAAAGCAATCGACGACAAAATAACTTTTTTAGAAAAACTAGAAATTGATTGTGGACTTGGTACTTCTGCAGAAAGTGTATTGATAGAATTCAAAAAATTACAAACAATAATTGAGAGTGAAGACTAATGGAAACACAAGAAAAAATCAAAAAACTCAATCAAGCCATAAAACTACTTGATGAGGTCAGAGCAGAATACAAAGGAAAATTTGCAGACTATGAATCAATAGGAAGAATCATGGAAAACATTGAGGAATACAAATGTATTTTCAAGGCCGGTGACAAATAATGGTCTACTATTTAGAAAGATCATCAGGCAACAAACAAAACATTGAAGCCCTAGATTTCAACGTTCAACAACTCAATTTTATGATGAGTATGATGAGACAATGCAGAGCATTAAGACAAGGTGACGTAATAATCAATTTGATGAGATGTTCACTACCACAAAAATTTGAAATGGAATTACTCGTCAAAGAAAATGAAGACAAGACAAAAACTTGGAAAGAGCCATTAATCCTGGAGAAAAAATAATGGAACCTTTCATCCTTTTTTCTAAAATATTATATCTGAAAATTAACACAGATGCAATCAAAGAAGATCCTAAATATTGGGAATCACTAAGCCATGAAAAACAAGTAGAAATACATCGAATTAAAAAAGAACTTGACGAGTATTTTGTAATGGAGGCAAATAATGCCACCACAAAAAACTCTTAATGAATTTTTTCAAGAAAAATACGGCATACCTGTTCCAGCAAAACCAACCAAAGATACTAAACCAAATCCTGATATTTTCAAATTAAAAGAACCCACAAAATTAACCAGGAAAGAAAAATCATATGAAAAGAAATTTGTCAATATCATGTTATATGGAATAATGGCACCTACTGTTTGGCCTAATGACTGGTCCACAACTTATCCTCAGGAAATAAGAGACAAAGCAAAAATGTACAGAATGGCAGAACTACCAAAAATTATGGAAACAGAACAATCAACAGACTTTGATGCGATGTTATACGTTTCTTGTGCTTCCCTAAATGCACCACCAAACAGAGAATCTTATGCAATTGCAATGTATTGTATTGACAAATATTACGATCTTAAAATGATTGCAGATAGTACAAAAGATGATCTACAATGGCTAAAGCATGATGCTGATTTATCACAAAATGAACCAGCTAGAATACTCCTGGCAAATCTGAAAAGGTACATCTACAAAACGCAAATGTCCTATGTGAATTCTCATGCTTAAACCAAAAATAATAATTGAAGTATCTGCCTATTGGGAAATCAGAGACAAATCTTGGAATGACAAAGACGCATCAGGCAGAAAATACACATCTATCTATCATGGAGGATGGGATATTACAAAATGTGCAGGACACCCAGAAATTAATGGAGGACATGGATCACCTGATTTTACTGAAACCCCTGAATCAATAAGAAAATATTTCATGGACCTATATTCTGAAAGAAACCCAAATGATACAATCATAGTAAAATTAAAAATAACAAAGGATGATAGAAATCCAACGATGGATAGTTACTTCTAATGGTCTTCAAATATTGCAAACACTGTTTTGATATGAGACAATTCTTACCAAATGGTTATCCAGACAAGCCAAGAAGATGTGATATTTGTCATAATGAAGAATAAAACAAATTAACTCTAAAATCAATTTTTTTTACTTTGTATAATCTTAGCCAAATTTCTAAATCCAACACATGGCAAAGAATCCAATTGATTTTGTACCAACTCACGAAATTCTATTATCTCAAATAGATTTTGATAAAAACAATCCTAACGTATTACAAAAATCAAAACAAGAAGGACTCGATAAGATAGTAAAAAAGCACGGATTTGCAGTTGATCCATGGTTAAACAAACTGAAGAATGGCAGATATTTAGTAATAGATGGGGAATGGCGCATCAAACTATTACTAAAAAAGAAAATAAAAAAAGTCAAATGTAAGATATTCCAGGTTCCATATTCCCAAGTAAGAATTCTAAGACAGGTTGCAAACAAACTTCACGGAATACACGACAAAAAATTAGATGCATTGGAATTAAAGGCAATATTTGAGGATAGGAATCTCTCAGAGTTTGCAAAATTTCTTGGGGAACCAGTCGAGGACTTTCAGCAAATACTAGAAAAGAACTTTGATATCAAGTTTGAACCACAAGAAACAGATGAAATACCTGAACCACCAAAGAAACCAAAGAGCAAACTTGGTGATATCTACCAATTAGGCAATCATAGAGTAATGTGTGGAGATTCTACAAAAGATTTAGATAGATTAATGATCAAAAATGCAAAAATTACAGTCACATCCCCACCTTACAATATGGGTATCAATGCAAGAGCAACAGACAAAGACGTTACAAGTAAATACAAAAACTCTGATGATAATATGGAGAATTATCTTGAATTTCTTTGCTTATTTACAAAATCATGTATGAAGTATTCAAAATACACATTTGTAGATATCCAACAACTGGCAGGAAACAAGTTGGATTTTATAGATTATCTCTATACCTTTAAACATAATTTCTGTGATCGAATAATATGGGATAAAGAGCAGGCTGCACCTGCTCTCGCCAAAAATATCACAAATTCTCAATTTGAAGATATTTTGATATTTAGAACAAAAATCAATCCATCAAGATCAATTAATACAGGCAAGCAATTTCATGGAACCATTTCAAATATCTATAGAGGCAGACCCCAAAAAAATAATGATATAGCAGATATTCACAAGGCCACATTTCCATTACACTTGCCATCTTTCATAATCAAAAATTTTAGTGTGAAAAATGACATTATTATTGATCCATTTTTAGGTTCAGGCACAACTCTGATTGCCTGTGAACAAACCAAAAGAATCTGTTATGGTATGGAATTAGACCCTGCATATGTCGATGTTATCGTAAAAAGATTCATTAATTATTTAGGAACAGATAAGGATGTATATGTCATTAGAAATGGAAAGAAAATTCCATACTCTAAAATCAACAAAAAATGAATTAGATCGTAAATCTATAAAATATAAAGAATGGAGAAAACAAGTATTTCTTCGTGATAATTTTACTTGTCAAGAATGTAAATCAAAAAAAGACATCCATCCCCATCATATCAAACCTTTTGCACAATACCGAGATTTAAGATTTGTTATATCAAATGGAATAACTCTATGTAGTAAATGTCATGGAAAAATTCATGGAATCAACTTCTCAAAAACAGGGCATTTCATAATTTGTAAGATATGTCAAATAAGATTTAGACCCAAATCTGGTTATCTAAAACAACAAACATGCAGTAAAAAATGTGGTTATGAATTAAGAAATCAATCTCCTAATAAGAAAAAAGGTAAACATTATCCACATCTACAACGATCAGAAACAAGAATTTGTCTTAATTGTGGTAAATCATTTAGAGGAATTAAAGATTTTAAAAATAGGAAACAAAAATACTGTTCTCATGCCTGTTATCTCAAAAAACGTTGGAATTTCACAAACAAGAAAGCAAAAAAGGTTTAATAAAATACTAACTTAAGCAAATAAGTGAAAAAACCAGACAAAAAGTCTACTAAACCAACTAACAAATCACAAAAAAAACAGACTGATCAAAAGAAAAAGGGTGTACCAAATGAAAAAAAGAATCTAGTACTAGACACCATAGTAATGCGATTCTCAGAAAAAGAATCACTTGCTTACATGAAATCACACCATAATGAAATTAAACGTGCCAGATACTATGAAATCAAAAAAGAGATTGAAAATGAGCGAGGCACTAAAATTAACAAGATCGCATTAGAAAATGGATTTGCAGAATCACATTTATCAGTAATTGACTCATTTAGGACCATTGAAAGAGAATTATGGATTAACTATCACAGAGAAACAAAACCATTGGCAAAGTCCACAATATTAAGACACATCATGGAAAGCCAAGTTTATCTTGCAGATGCACATGATGTAACAAAAGAAGTGATTAGAGAACAGGCAGAACTAAAGGTGAAATTGTCAATTGATATCAAGTCCTAAATTATACAAGCGCACACGCAAACGAACAGAAGATAAAAAGAATGAGAAAGAAATTGATGAGCTAAACCTACCTGAATGTAAAACTACTGACATTCAAGAGTTCTATGAGGAATTAGGTTGTCCATTCTTTGATAGTAGAACACACGAAACAGTAAAAAAATTGGCCAAACTACAAATGGCAGTCTGGAGATTACACCAATTATTCAAATTAATCATAGTTCTAAAGTCACAAAAAATAGGCATATCCTCATTATGCATTTTAATCACATTATTCCACGCATTTACTGACTGTATGGGAATGGAATTAATCATTAATGCACAAACTGATGATCAGGCAAAATCACACGCCCAAGACCTGAGAAGAATAATTGCAAACTCTACAAAGTACAAGGATTATCTAATTACAAAATCTTACGCATCTACAGGATTACTCAAAGATGAGGTAACTAAAGTAAAAACAATTTACCTACACAATCCAAAGAACCCACTAATGCCAACAAAAATAATTGTGGTTGGAATGTCGCCTGGAGCATTGCTATCTCACAAAAGAGTTGGATTCATTTGGAGTTCAGACATGACTATCTCCTCAGTAACTGCAGAAAAACAACATGAAGTATGGGCGGCCATGTTATCACGAAGGGCAAACACACAAGGACCAGTAATTGTTGAATGTCCAGCAAGACAACCGGCAGGGCCAGTTTATGACGCATTTGAAAAATTTGAAAGAGCAGTTGAAACAGGTGAGAAGATAGATCCTGAATATGATTTCCACGTTGAGAAATTTACTTATGAATTAGGAATAAGGGACGGATTCTTTGATGAGAAGTTTATTGATTCAGAAAAAAGAAAGTATGGACCATTATTTGGAACATTTTACAATGCTGATTTCTTTGCATCTGGCCACACCTGGTACACTGAAAAAATGTTTGCAAATGTAACAAGTGATGCAACGATGAACTTTTTGGCATTTAATGAGACTGATGATATGGTTAGTGATGTGGATGAGTAATGTCCACTCATTGCAGAGGTAAATGTGACACCATGAACAAGACTAAAGACTTTCATGCACAAGGAAGGAAATACTGTTCTGTGTGTGGGTATTACATGATTACCATTAATTGGACCTGTTTTTGTTGTGCCACACGTTTGAGATATACTAAAAAGTTTGCAAGTGCAAAAAATAAAGAGGCATGGCGAGAGAAAACAAGGATGTAAAATACACAACAGTAAGAAGGGAACAATCATCAATAGTTGGTGTTACAGAAAAGATGATCAATAATTTCTATTCCAAGATTAAGATCAATAAAAATACTAAATGTTGGGACTTTACAGGATGTATAGACAGATACGGTTATGGTAATTTTGGAACCTTATTTGGAAAAAAAGCACACAGATTTTCCTATCAATTACATGTGGATGATTTAGACAATAATCTCACTATAGATCATGTCTGTAAAAATAAAAAATGTGTAAATCCTGAGCATTTGGATCAAGTACCAATAGGCGAGAATTTGGAAAGAGATCCCAATCATGTGAGTACCATCAATTCTCATAAAACACATTGTAAACGAGGGCATTTATTGAAAGGATACAATCTTAAAATTCGCAAAACTAAAGAAGGTGTTAAACGAAATTGTAGAAAGTGTATTAATTTAATGAACAGAATCTTACGAAAAAAGAAAAGAATGGAATGTAAAAAGAATAAGGAGGTGATGAATTAAATGGAAAAAATTAACTATACAACAGCAAGGAGAGAGCAAGCTTCAATAGTTGGTTTCTTCCATGGGGAATAGATCCAGCAACACAAAATGATTACTATACAGATATTGTTCATGTACTCACTGAGAAACCATTACTACGAGATCCTAATCATGATAGGGTAATTTGGTTGCCTTCACTAGTTGGAATAATGAGAACTCACCACACAGCACCAGACAAAATTATTGATATGCAGATTGAAATGTTTAACAGATTCCCACCAATGATTGCAGAAATAGATTCAACTCGTGAGGCATTTCTCACTAATGCATTAGTAAGGAAATATGGAGAATCAAAAATTATTCCAGTCAAATTCATGAACTCTGGATCATCAAATACAAAGTTTGAATTAAAACAAATTGGATTCTCGTTTCTTGACTCAGGTTATGAATGGGTTGATACTAATCTAATGGAGAAGAAGGGGCATGTAAAATCAGCAAAACTATTCAAGATATTAAAAAAAGAAATGATGCACGAGCAAGTCCAGTTTACAGCATCAGGTAGGGTATCATTTGATCATCCAATTGGTAAGCATAACGATTTGGTTCATGGTTGGGAGTTATCACTAAAGGCAGTAATGGAATTCCAACAAAAGAATCTGGGATATCAGAAGAGACAGCCAAAACCAGCACCATTTCAAACAGTGGATGAGGATATCTACAAGGATTATCCAACTGAGGAAATTACATCAAATGCAATATACGATCAAGATACTCCTGGAAGTTTCAATAGTTTACCGCCAGAATAACCTTATATTGTACTAATTATTGTATAATTTATTATGAATGAAACAAAAATAATGTCTCAAAGAAGGTTAGAATTTATCCCTTTTAAAAGAAGTACATTAAATCAAATTTATCGTGAACGATTTTTAGATTGGATAGAATCTGGTGAAATATTATCAAGAAAAATGAGTAATCATAAAGAAGCATACAGAAAGAAAATTTGTTCATCATGCTCTGAAGATCAACAAAAGAAAAGAAAATGTCTCAAATATACCATAGATGGTAAAGAATTACAAAGTTGTGGACACATGGATTCTGCTTGTGGTCAAAAATTTAAAGAAGATTTTGATGAACACATGAGTTTTCACCCTGCATTAAACAGAATAAAAATAA
>SDBT01016621.1_pt1 | contig 11644 bp, 11 predicted proteins | sample 2277101 | NCBI WGS metagenome assembly SDBT01 (sample SAMN10404973, study PRJNA504765) | marine sediment metagenome | isolation source: marine sediment core GS10_PC15, 103 cmbsf | place: Arctic Ocean: Southern Knipovich Ridge | collected 2010
CATGATTTTAATTCAAAGTTCAAAATTAAAAGTTCAAAGTTTCAAAAACTTTAAATTTTAAATTGTAACTTTTAACTTTGTACTTTTAACTTTTAACTTGATTTACGGCCAGGTGTAGGCCCGAAAGGTCCAGTCAATCAGGCCTTTCGCTTCCTGCCAGCGGTCTTGGCTGTCCAAGATAATCACAATGATTTCATTTCCTTTACTGTCGCGCCCTGCTTCCATTAGGCATCTGCCCGCATTGTCTGTGAACCCTGTTTTGCCGCCAATAATATCAAGATAAGTTTTGTCTAATAGTTTATTCGTGTTTTTGATCCATCTTTTGCGGATATTGGTTTCAAAAATAAACAAAGAGGTGCTCATGATTTCACGGAAGACTTGCTTGTCTAAAGCATAGCGGGTCGTCACAGCTAGATCATAAGCAGAAGAATAGTGCCTTTCTTGATCTAAGCCGTGGGTGTTCTTGAATTGGGAGGTTTTAAGCCCAAGCGCTCCAACTTTTTGATTCATCGCTTCCACGAATTTTTCTTCACTGCCGCTTACGTATTCAGCCAAAGCAATTGCCGCATCATTAGAAGAAGACATCAAGAGCCCGCGCAAGAGATTATAGATTGAGATTTCTTCCCCTGCTACCAATCCCATGTCTGCGCCGGCAGGCTGAACAGCTAAAGGACCTGTCCCGATAACAGCAGTCGCGTCCGGCTCAACGCCTTGGTCCAAGATGGTGACCGCGGTCATTATTTTGGTTAAGCTCGCCATGGGCAGGGCTTCCCTGCCGTTTTTTTCAAAAAGAACCTGGCCTGATTCTTGATCCAGAACCAGAGCGGATTTGGCAGTCAACTTGACCCCAAGCATATCTGGGTTTTTGGTTGGTCCGGGTTTTATCTCTTGGGCCAGGATTGCTTCTTGTTCATTCTGATCGTAAGCTAAAGGAAGCCGTGCCTGTTGGTTGATTGGTGTAAGGTAAGTAGAAGCAATTAAAGTTAGAAGGCTTGTGAATTTGAAAAGCATTGTTTAGAATGATGAGTCATGCCACCAATTCCGGGTGGTCACCCAGTACGGGACGGGTGAAATTATGAATCATGAATTTTTTTGAATCGAGAATAATTTGGCAATTGGGAAATATTGGTTAAACCCAAGTGCCGCAATAGATCAGAAGTGATTTGATAATATATCCTATTTTTTTTCCTTTTTCGGGAAATCAAGCCGCGGCGCAAAAGACTGCGCAAGACAAAAACAGAATTCACACCCCTGATTTCTTCAATTTGAAAGCGCGCGATCGGGCCCTTGTAAGCCACAATTGCCAAGGTTTCTAAAGAGATTCGAGACAATTTTTCTCTTAATGATTTTTGCCAGTATTGTTCTAAAAACCGCGCGTATTGAGGGTCGCTGACTAGTTGAATTTTGTCTTCTTTTTTCAGGATTTTTAGTCCCCTGCTTTGACAATCGCTTTCAAGCCTGGCAAGCGCCCCTTCGATTTCTTTTTTATCTACTCTCAAGACCTTTTGGAGTTTTGTGAAACTCTCTTTCTCTCCTGAAACAAAAAGAATCGCTTCCAAAATTTGAGGAAGATTTTGCATATTTTTTTGGATAAAGTATCAGAAGTCAGTTTATTTCATTGTAACACTAGAGCGAAAAAAAACAAATGTTGACATAATCCTTCTTGTTTTTAAGCTTTCTGTGGAGATTTTTCCAATTCCGATTCCTTGATTTTTCATCTTTTTTGTGGCAAAGTTTATATCTTATGTTTTCCGAGATTAAAAAATTAATCAAACATTCGGGGATTTATGCTTTGGGCGTTTCTAGCCAGGCCCTGCTCGGCTTTTTATTGGTGCCGATCTATACCCGGGTTTTATCCCAAGCAGATTTTGGCCGTTTGGAGATTCTTCAGACTTTTTTAAAAGTGCTTCTTTTTTTAATTCCTTTGGGCTTTACTTCCGCGCTTTTGAAGTGTTATTACCGTGATGCCAAAAACCAAAAGCAAAAGAGAGAGCTTGTAAGTACTGCTTTCATTTTTATTCTTTTGCTCGCGGTTTTGGAGATTCTGTTTCTCTCTTTTTTTGCTGGCTCTTTAAGTCGTTTTCTGATCAAGATTAATTTTCCGATTATTATCTATTTACTGCTTGGAAGCGCTTTCTTTGCGGTTTTGACTGAACTTACCCTTTCCTTTTTGCGGGCAAGGGAAAAATCAAAGCATTATGTCCTGCTTTTTATTTTAAGATTTATTTTAATTCTGGGAGTGACGCTTTATTTGGTTTTGGGCTTAGATTTGGGCCTTTCCGGTGTGATTTTAGGGGGTTTAGTTGGCCAGGCAATTGTCTGTATTTTTGCCTTGTCTTATCTTCTTAAATATGTTAAAATAGCTTATTCTAAAAGAGCCTTGACAAAGTTGCTCGCTTTTGGCCTGCCTATTTTGCCGGCCTCGATTGCAATGTGGGTGATGGATCTTTCTGACCGTTATTTCTTGCGTTTTTTTGGGAATTTCTCCGAGGTCGCTCTTTATTCTTTGGGTTATCGGATCGGCTTTATTCTAGAGGTTTTTTTAGTAATTCCGTTTCAACTTGCCTGGCCCGCCTTTTCCTTCCGGATTGCTAAAAGACAAGATCACCGTAAGATTTATGTCCGGACCCTGACTTATTTTTTTCTGATTGGCCTTTTTGGGGTTTTGGTGCTTTCTTTTTTTGGGCCGGAGATTATTAAGATTCTAGCGCCATCTAATTATGCTTCTGCTTTCCGTGTCGTACCGGCGGTGGCGCTTGCTTATGTTTTTTATGGCTTACATTTTGTTTTGGCGCCAGGCATTCATTTGAGGGAAAAAACAAAGTACTACCCTCTTTTGATTATTTTCCCGGCAGTTCTGAATATTATCCTTAATTTTTATTTTGTGCCCCGCTACGGCATGATCGGGGCGGCAGTAACCACCGTGTTCTCTTTTGCCTTGGTTTTAATCTTAACTTATTTTGTAAGTCAGCATTTCTATCCTTTAAAGCAGGAATGGCGGCGGTTGATTAAGATTCTGACCATGGCCGTAATCGTATTCGGTCTCTCAAAATTTTTGTTCTGGCCCAAAAGTCCGATTGGTATGTTAACCAAAATAGCCTTGCTTATCTTCTTCTGGCTTGGTCTGTGGGGGCTGGGGTTTTTTACAAAAGAGGAAATTGGAAAGGTAAGATCATTATTTATTCGAACCAGATAATTCCAAAAGGGGCGGCCACTTGGGGCCGCCCCTACAAAAATTTATGTCAAGATTAATTGTTACGATCCCGGCCTATAATGAAGAAAAAAGCATTGGCCGGGTGATTGCTGAAATTCCGCGAGAGATTCCAGAAATCTCCGAGGTCTTGGTTTTGGTTGCGGATGATGGATCAGAAGACGAGACTCGGGAGGTCGCGCGCCGCGCTGGCGCTGACTTTGTTATCTCTCATCCGAATAAAGGCCTGGCTTTGAATTTTCGGATTGCTCAAGAAGAGGCCTTGAAGCTGGGCGCGGACATTATTGTTAATATTGACGCGGACGGACAGTATAACGGTAGAGAGATTGCCAAACTGATTAAACCTGTTGTTTCCGGCCGGGCCGATATTGTTCTAGGCAATCGTCAGGTGAGGAAATTGGATCATATGCCTTTCGGCAATAAATATGGTAATATAATAGGTAGTTTCCTGCTTTCTCGCTTAACTAGGCTCAAGATCATTGACGCCTCGACCGGCTTTCGCGCTTTTTCCCGCGAGGCGGCTCTTCGTCTGAATGTGATGACCCGCCACACCTATACCCATGAGACCTTGATTCAGGCCGCTGACCAGGACCTTGTGATGGTCCAAGTGCCGGTGGAGTTTCGCAGGCGGGAGGGCAAATCGCGCTTGATTTCCAATTTGCGGAGTCATATTTTTAAGGCAGGGATTACGATTATCCGGACTTTTACGGTGTACAAGCCCTTGCGCGTAATGTCCAGTATTGGGGGCTTCCTTTTTGGCATTGGCTTTATTTTTATTATCCGTTTTTTGTATTATTATCTGATTGGCGGCGGAGAAGGTCATATCCAGTCGTTGATTATTGCCGCGGTCCTGATCATGATCGGCTTCCAGACCATTGTCCTGGGCCTGGTTGCTTCGGCGATTGGCTGGTCTCGGAAACTGAAAGAAGAGATTCTGTATCGGGTTAAGAAGAGAGAGTTTCGGAGTAATTAAAGGATTAAGGTTAAATGTCAAATTCCAAAGCTCAAATTTCAAATTAATGTCAAATGCCAATGAGAATTTTAATTATAATTCTTTTATTCTTCGCGATCATCGCGCTTTGCGGCTATGCCGCTTTTATTGGTCCCAGGCTAGAACTCGCTCCTTGGCAAACCTTAGAGGAGGCAGAAAAGTATGATGGCCTTCTAATTGAGAGCGGCTACAATCGGGTAACCGGAATTTTAGATCAGTTCGTTATTATCGCGCCCTATAAGCATCAGATCAGTCTCAAGGTTGATCCGGATTTTAAAATCAAACCCAATGATTTTATCAGTTACCGCGGCAAGGTGGACAAAGAGGGTTACATTATTGTTTCCGAGATCTATGTCCACAAGAGCCGGACCTTAAAATATCTAAGTTCCCTAGTCGCCGGCCTTGTCATCGCCGTTTGGTTTTTCAAAAAGTATAAATTCAACCTGAAACGATTTTATTTTGAGAAGAAAACAGGAATTTGAGATTTAATTATCTTCAACTTTTAACTTTGCACTTTCAACTTTTAACTTAATTTTGATGCCCGACCTAATCACCCATTGTCTTGCTTCCCGGATTATCCTCTTGGGAAGACTAAAGAAATATTTACTGCTTTTTGCCTTGGGCACGATCCTGCCCGATGTATTATCGCGAGTTCCGGTTTTGTTTATGGCCGGCTGTTATCGCTGTGCCTGGGCTTTCACGGTTTTGCATTCTCCCCTGCCCCTTATTTTGTTTATCCTGCTTCTCTCTCTTTTATTTACTAACAAAAAACAGGCTTTTTTCAGTTTGTTTTTGGGCATGGTTTTGCATTTGGGCTTGGATTCTCTCCAAAGACACTTAAGCAAGAGTTATTATTGGTTTTTCCCTTTCTCCTTTAAAACCGCGGAATTCGGTTTGTTTTATCCGGAAACAAGCTTGTATTTTATTCTGCCCCTGATCCTTATCGCACTTTTGATTTATACTTTTGAATTATATTTTAAGGGTAGAGGCGCACGGAAGAATTTTTAACTTTGAACAATGTTCAATAAACTTAAATCCCAGCGGGAACTTTTAAATATTGTTGAAGGTCGCCAGAAGCAAGGCAAGAAGGTCGTTTTTGCTTGCGGTTGTTTCGACCTTTTCCACCCCGGTCATTTTTACTATTTAAAAAAGGCAAGGGCTTTGGGCGATTCCTTGGTTGTTTGGCTTAACCGTGATCAGTCGATTAAGAAATTGAAAGGAGAGGGGCGGCCTATTTTTCCAGAGAGACACCGGATAGAACTTGTCTCTGCCCTGGAGTTTGTTGATTTTGTTTGTCTTTTTAGAGACGAGCAGGGATTAGAGATTGTAACAAGATTCAAACCAGACGTTGTTGCGGTTAATGATTGCTCTGCTCCTTATCTTCAAGCAATCAAGGCTTATGGCGGAGAGGCAAGAACCATTCCTCTTTTACCGGAGTATTCAAGCAGTAAAATAATCAATCAAATTTTAAAAAAACACTATGCCCAATAAAACAAGACAGACCGTTTTAATCACGGGGTCGGAGGGGTTTGTCGGATCACACCTTGTTGATTGGATTCTAAAGAATAAGAAAATTTACGAGGTCCATGGGATTCGGCACTGGCGGCCGCGCCATACTCAAATTCTGCATTTCAATCGTCGCTGCCATTATCACAACTGTGATATCCGGAATATTGAAGAGCTGTTTAAGATTATCAAGAGGGTGAAGCCTGTTAAGATTTTTCATCTGGCTGCCCAGAGTTTTGTCCCTCTTTCTTGGACTTCGCCGGCTGAAACCTTGGAGACCAATATTATTGGGGAGGCGAATCTTTTTGAAGCAGTGAGAAGAGCTGGTATTGATCCGGTGATCCAGATCGCTTGCAGCTCGGAAGAGTATGGTTTGGTCCACAAAAACGAAGTGCCGATTCGCGAGACTAATCCCTTGCGTCCTCTTTCTCCTTATGCGGTCAGCAAGATTGCCCAGGATTTTCTGGGTTATCAGTATTTTAAATCTTATCGTCTTAAAATAATCCGGACCCGGGCATTTAACCACAGTGGCCCCCGCCGGACAGGGGTCTTTGTTTGTTCTGATTTTGCCAAGCAGATTGCGGAAATTGAAAAAGGGAAAAAAGAACCAGTAATCTCGGTTGGTAATTTGGAACCGATCCGCGATTTTACCGATGTGCGGGATATTGTCCGCGCCTATTGGCTCGCTGCTGAAAAATGCAAGCCCGGCGAGGTCTATAACATCGGTTCGGGCAGAGGTTATGAAATTAAAGAGGTTTTAGATCTATTGCTTTCTTTAAGCCGCAAAAAGATTGAGATTAAGAAGGATCCAAAAAGAATGCGGCCTTCAGACGTGCCTATCCTGATTTGTAATTCCAATAAGTTTAAGAGATTAACCGGCTGGAAGCCGAAGATTCCCTTCAAGAAAACCCTGCGCGACACTTTGAATTATTGGCGAGAAAGAGCATGAGAATTTTATTTATCACCCGTAAGCATCCTCCCGAGCTAGGAGGAATGGAGAACCATTCCTACAATTTGCTTACAAGCTTCAGGCAACGCAGTGATTGCCAGGTAGAGGCAATCATTTTGAATAAAAAACAGATTCATCTGCTTTGGTGGTTTCCATATGCTTTATTTGTCTCGTTGTTTCGGGCAGGAAGGGCGGACCTTGTTCATCTTGGTGATCCCGTACTTTCTCTGATTGGCTTCCTTGTGAAATTAGTTCATAAAAAACCAATTGCCGTAATCATCCACGGACTTGATGTTACTTTTAGATTCCCTCTTTATCAATGGTATCTTAAAATTTTCGGCCGCGGGTTTGATCAATATATTTGTATTTCACGCTACGTGCAAGAGCAAGCTCGAGATCGAGGATTTTCTCCTTCAGTTGTTATTCCGGTGGGAGTAGACTTTAAAAAGTGCAAAGTTAAAAGTTTAAAGTGCAAAGTTGAAGATTTTTTGGAGAAGTATTCATTGCCGCAAAATAAGCATATTTTACTCACGGTTGGGCGATTGGTCCAAAGAAAGGGGGTTTATTGGTTTGTTTCAAGGGTAATACCTAATCTTTCCAAGAATACTATTTATTTAGTGGTTGGCGACGGCGAAGATAGAGAGCGGATCAGGGAATTAATTTCAAAAAAGAGATTAGAAGATCGAGTTTATCTTTTAGGGAGGATTCCGGAGCAGGATCTGCGCGAGATTTACAATTTTGCCGATTTATTTATTATGCCGAATATCAAAGTCAAGAATGATATGGAAGGTTTTGGTTTAGTGGCACTCGAAGCGGGGTTGAACGGATTGCCTGTTATCGCTTCCGGCATCGAGGGGATCAGAGATGCGATTCAGGATAATGAGAACGGCTTTTTACTTCCAGAAAAAGACGGCTTGGCTTTCGAAGAGAAGATTGCAAATTTACTTTCTAAAAAGGATTATCGTGAGGAGTTTGGTCACCGAGCAAGGAAGTACAACCAAAAGCATTATGATTGGAAAGTAATTGCCGGGAGATACTTAGAGGCGTTTTTAAAAGCACAAAAAGCATGAAAATAGCAATAGTATTCCCTCGTCTTTCTGGTCCTTATGGTGGTGAGAAGATTTTGATTCAAGTTAGTGACGAACTGGTAAGATTGGGGCATAAAATCACCCTTTATGTTTATCAGTACAACAAAATTTGCGGGAAATACCTGAATCCCGAGATTCGGGTTTCAGCTGTCGGGGCCCTGACTTTTGGAAAACACAATTTGGATACTTTTTTGGCCTATCTTTCTATGCCTTATTTAGCCAGTAAGGTTAAAGGTGAATATGATCTGATTTTGGGGATGACCTGGCAGTCGGCTTTTGCCCTTTGGTGGATCAAGAAATTTAGAAAGCGCTTTAGGACCACTCCTTTGATTTATCATTGCTTCGAGCCGCCGCGTTTTATTTATGATTTACAAACCGTAACCGGCAATTCCATTTTAGCCCGAATGATTGCTCCTTTAATTAAGTGGTTAGACAAAATATCGGTTCAGAGTGTTCGCGAGATTATTAGTATTTCAGATGACATTCAAAAGCAGGTCAAACAAATTTACGGCCGTGATTCATTTAAGGTTTATCCCGGGGTGGAGATTGAACGTTTTCAAAAGTATACTAAATCTGAAGCGCGGAAAAGCTTGGGGATTCCGGAAGGGCAGGAAGTGTTTTTGTCAATTTCTAAATTACATCGCCGCAAAAGACTTGATCAGGCTTTAAAGATTTTTTTAAAAAAGCGCCGTAATAAAAGTTCCGTGTTTTTCATCGCTGGACGAGGACCAGAGGAGGATCGATTAAGGGCGCAGGCTCGCCGGATGAAACTGGAGTGGACGGTCAAATTCATTGGTGTTGTTTTGGGAGACAAGACCGTGCAGTACATGGCTGCCTGCGATTATTTTATTTTCACGGCCTTAAACGAACCCTTTGGCATTGCCCCCTTGGAAGCAAAAGTAGCAGGCGCCAAAGTGATCCCCAAAGAACGGCCCTACCCGATCATTAGCTGGAGAGAGTCAGTAGGAGAATTGAATAAGATTTTTCTAATTGGCCGAAGTTCCTTGCTTACTGGTGGATAGGCAAACAGATTCAGACTTTGGAATTTGAAGCTTGAGATTTATTTGTCATTTTTAATTTGGAATTCATTCTAGTTTATGTTTCAAAAAGTAAACCCTTTAAACCGTCCTAAAAGTTTGGAAGCGGTAGTCCAGGAATTCTGCCTTTATTTTGTAATTTTTCTTTTTGGTTTGTTTGGCCTGGCTGTTTTGGGTATTTTTCATAAGTGGCTTGTTATTTCGTTTTTTGTTTTGTTTTTGCTGGTTTCGGTTTTAAAAATTTATTATCTTTATTTATTTCGTAGAGTTAAAGTAGTCCGTTTTCACAGATGGATTTTTGTTTTGATCATTGTTGTTACTCTGTTTAATGCTTTTTATCATCATGACGTTCCTCTTTCGCGTGATAATGCCGGTTATTTGACGGCGGGGATTATGCTCGCCAGAGCGGATAAACTGCATTTTTATGATATTATTTCGCGCCCTTTTAATCCGTTCCGGGAGGCTGATTTGGGGGAGGATGTTTATACTTCTCAATTTTTACCTGGGTATAATGCTTTTTTGGGTTTTTGGTATGACTTGGGCGGACTCCCCTTGCTTTTCTGGGGGAATTTAACCCTCTTGTTTCTTTTTTTAATTTGTTTTTACGGAGCGGCTTGCAATCTCGGCTCGCGCAGGATTGCTCTCTTTGCTCTTCTTTTCCTGATTACTTTTTATGCTTTCCTTTGGTTTCCGCGCCGCACTAATTCGGAAAATCTGGTAGTGTTTCTGCTTTGGTTGTCAATCTGGCTTTTCTTGCGGGGATTCAAGCAGGCCAATCTGCGACGGGCTTTTCAGAGCTTACTGCCTATTTCTTTGATTGTTTTGGTGCGCGGCGAGGGCTTGGTTTATCTGGCGGTTTTTCTATTCGCTTGTTTGATTCTCGGTTTAAAAAAGAGAAAACTGCTGCTTGCCAGAAAGAGCATCCTCTTGCCTTTAATTTGGGTCCCTTTGGTTTTGGCCTTGTTTTTCTATTATGTGGATTTTTATCAAGGCGGTTATGTTTTTGAGCACGGCCTTTCCCTTTTTTATACGATCACGGACTTTTTGAAGGCGCCTTTCGTCCTCGTGGTCTTGGTCTTGGTTTTGGCCGGGCTTTACGTCGCTTATCTGTTTTTAAAACGTTCCCTGGCGAAAAAAAAGAGAAAATTCTCTCACAAACTGCAGTTGGGGCTTGCTTTTCTTTTAGTTCTTCTTGTCTTTGTGAACTTGCTTGTAATCTATTATTATCATTCTTGGAAAGAATTATTCAATTGGCAGATTTACCGCACCCAGTATGTTTTTATCATTCTGGGTAAATATTTCCTTTTTCCTTATTTGATTATTTTTATCTTGGGTCTTTTAGGCAGAGGAGTTTTTAAAAAAGAACTTTTGATCTCGCTTTTCCTTGTCTCGCCAAGTATTATTTTTTTCCTTGATCCTTTTGTCGGCTTGGATCAGCCTTGGTTTCTAAGGCGCTTCTATCCGGCGGCGATCCCCTTTCTTTTTATCTTGGGCGCTTTGGGTTTGTTTAATCTAGGAATCAAAAAGAAACACAGAAATTTGATCCTGGTTTTGCTTTTGATCGCGAATCTCTGGGTCTCCTGGCCAATTATCTTTTTTTCCGAGTATGACGGGATGGGAAAGCAGCTTTCTGATTTTGCTTCCCGCTTTGAGCCTGACAGTTTGATTTTAATGGATCCGGGTTGGCAGTGGCAGCAATGGGGTTATACCTTGCATTATATCTATGGTTACAATGTGGTGCCGAAGCTGGATGGATTTCAGGATCAGGAATTTGGCAAGCTGCTCGCTTCCTATGACAAGATCTATGTTGTGAGCCGCAAGCCGCAGAACATTTTCGGTCATCCTGATATCCCTGATGACAAACTCAAATATTTTTTCGAAACTCAAATTTATTATCCGACCATAGTCCGGACCTGTAAGATTACCAGCCACGTGGTTAAAAATGAAGATCGGGTCAATGCCAAAAAAGTTTTGACCATTTACCGCACGGCCCTGCCTCGAGAGAGGGACATTGAAGCGTATAATCTTTATGTTTATCAGTATCAGAAATAGTGTAAAACGTAAAGCTTAAAACGCAAAACAACAGCTTAAAACTTAAAAGTTTTAAATTTGGACTTTATTAATTATATATTTTACAGTTTATATGATTCAGAAAAATATCAAGATAGCCTTATTTTCCAATACCTTTGGCCTCCGCGATGCAATGGGCAAACATGTGCACCTAATTAAAAAAATATTCCCAAAGGCCCAGATTTTTTTGGAGCGAGGGAGCGGTGATCCAAGTGTTAAAACTCACAATTATTATTTTGTGAGAAGGTATCCCTTTATGAGTCTTTATATGCTGGAATGGAAGTTGGGTCGCAGTTTAAAGCTGTTAGAGTGGTTATTTCTGCCCTTAGAAAAATTGGTTTTCTCCTGGGAGGCAAAGAAACTTGCTGACTTTGACGTAATCTGGGTCCAATGGGGACTTTATCATAAAGCAATCCATCTCTTACCAGCTTTGGCTAAGTTTCCTAAGGGGCCAAAGCTGATTTTTGACTATCACGGGGTGACCCCGCCAAAATATATTTTATCGCGCGGCAAGCGGCTGATTGCGGAAAAGACGATTAAAACAGTTTTAAAGGGCGCGGACCATGCGGATTTCTGTTTGGTCCGTTCCCATTTTATGGCAAGAGAATTGAAAAAGATTGCTCGCCCCAAGAAGATTATTTTCAATCCATTGCCTTTTATCGGAACTCCCCTTTCTTCCTGTTTGGAAGATCTGCGGAAGAAATACAGACTGGAGGATAAAAAGATTATTTTGTATGTTGGCCGCATTTCTGCCCATAAGAATTTAAGGGTGGTAATCCGCGCTTTGAAGCT
>SDBT01016622.1_pt1 | contig 11644 bp, 12 predicted proteins | sample 2277101 | NCBI WGS metagenome assembly SDBT01 (sample SAMN10404973, study PRJNA504765) | marine sediment metagenome | isolation source: marine sediment core GS10_PC15, 103 cmbsf | place: Arctic Ocean: Southern Knipovich Ridge | collected 2010
CAGCAATATAGTGATCGGCGCAGACGCTAACTGCCAAGCCGAAGCCAATACGCCGTAGAAGACCGCTCGATCCACCTCGGCCCGGCGTAACCAGACTCGCAGTACGTCCTTCAAAAGCATGCTACTCTTCTTGAGCGGCTTCATAGTGTCCGTTTGTAGCCATTCTGATTCTGATACTTGGTCCATACATCTGACGCAGGAGAGAGTAAACTAAGGTAGAGATCGCCTGTTTGAGCAACCCAACCACCCCCTTCCGGCGCACCTTGCCTGCCAGGAAGCGGGGGGAGAAATACCGCATTCTGGAGAGCCCGTGCTGTGTACTGGCATTGCCAGAGACGTCGATGAGCGACAGGATAGACTCGACAATGGCATCGGACCGTTGTTCGACGTCTCTCCAGTTCTCGGACAGGTCAAACCAATGAAATCGTATCTTATGCTTCACGAATTCTCGATGTAAGGCGTGGGTGTTCCACCTGGTCCAATCAGTCACCTCTTTCACATTCTGGCTTCCAGGCTTGATCAGATCATTTGTATCAGATACGCTGGTAAAGTCCACAGCGCACATTTCGTCGGAATCCTGGACAACGTACACATCAGCAGGATCCGGGCAGGCCTTGAGCCAATAATCATTATCGACTGAAATGGTGGGGACAGCATCCCTATCAACGGGCCTGATCATTAATGGAAAGAGGTGAAACTGTCTAGCAAGCAGGCCCTCTTGATTGACCGGCCAGTAAGAGACCGAGGGAGTCATACTTGAGTTCTTCCTCGAGCCCCAGAACTGTGACGTGGTTACAGGATGTAAATGATCCAGGGCTATTCTCACTAATTGGCGAGGCATAATAGGTTGAAGGATGCCGTCCTTGCTGTATTCCTTCACGAAAGCCGGAATAAAGCTCTCTCTGGCCAACCGAGGGGTACTTATGGCTACACCTTGCTTCCCACTCTTGGTGATTTCCAGGAGACGAGCAAATGCGCCGTCTGCCCAGACTACATCAGGTGACATGAAGACAAGTGCGCAGTCATCGTCTCTTGTAGATCTGACGAAGTGGGCGTGGCACTGCGTCATGGCCTTGTATTTCCCAACATATGACATTCCACTAATAACTGCTAGCTCCACTGGCATGATAGCTGAAAGGCTCCTGTACACGCCAGACTCTTGAATGGTCTTAGCATCTCTGTCGCTGGTGTATATGCGATATATGGAGTTACTGTGTTTCGCGAAGTGCACCAAGTTGCCTGGAAAGAGCTGGCTTGGTAGACAGGCCTTCAAGAAGGCGTCCGTGAAATCCGCTCCCCATACGACTGCTACAAACCTGAAACGATCCACAACATCCTCCCTTGATTTCACTTTGAGCTGCTCCGTTCTAGTCTCAGCCCAAATACACTAATGATCCTCCAAGCGGTCAATCCAGTGAGGCCAATCGACGTGCCAATGACTCTTGATGCAACAACGACATACCGCCGTCGACGGTTATGTTCTGCCCCGTGATGAAAGACGATCTGGGACTGCACAGGAATGCAATCACCTGTGCAACCTCTTCGGCTGTACCCATGCGACCCAGTGGGTTGATCTTCTCATACAGGTCATACACGCGTTCATTCCGAAGATAGAAACCTCTTGATTCCTCTTTCAGGATTGTGCAAGGCGAAACGCCATTAACCCGGATTCCTTTGGGGCCCAGAGCCACCGCGTAGTAGTGGATCATGTGGTTGAGGCCCGCTTTCACCACATGATAACTTAAAGGCTGTTTATCTATGACAAAGTGCCCTGCAGTAGAGCTGGCTAAGACAATCGAGTTATTCTTGGAGCCGTCAAATTCGTCTGCCAGATGTTCGATGACTTGCCTCATAGCGGTCAACGTGGTTTCGATCTCGCCTACCCAATCGTCGCCTTCGCCCCGATACCGCTGAATATAGATTAGATGACTCAGTCTTCCATTTTGATCTATCACGTCCGCCAAGACATCTACCAAGCGCTCTTGATCCAACAGATCCACCGTCCACAGTACCTTACGCTTGGGAGATGACAATCTGTGCCCACAGGCGACCGCCGGCCAATAACGGATAGCACATGTTCTCTCTCAGCCAAGGTTCTCACCAAGGCGCGTCCAATGCCTCGCGTCCCGCCTATTATAAGCGTATGTGTTTTCGCCAAGACGTTCTCCACGTTAACCGATTTTCAGTCTGTTTTGCTTCCAAGCGTTGACAGAAAGAACGTTACCCGCCGACTCCGCTTCGCAGCTTGGCCCCAAAGGCTCCGAACACCTCTCGCATAGAAGTGCAGTGCATCCCGGTGGCATTGACAAACCTGGAGGAATCGAGGTATGACTTCAGCGGACGCAAGTCAGGAAAGCCAAATTCATCCTGGGGCTTTGCAGTAACCAGTGCTTCTCTACCAAGCGCCAACGCAAACTGCCTGGCCAACTCATCCCTCGAGAAGAATTCAGGATTTGCCAGGTTGTACAGCCCGGAAAGTCCCTGTTGGCAACTCAGGACGACCCCTTTTGCCACGTCCCCCACAAAAGTGGGTGAAAGAATTTGCCCTTCGATGCAGGTGATCGGTCGATCCTCAATCATCCATCGGTACCACTCGGAAAAGAGATGCTCTTCCGACGGATCATCTCCCACCAGCTTGTCCAATCGCAACGCAAGCGTATCCTGCGACTTGGCTTGAAGGAATGTCTCCATCTCCGCTTTGTTTTTCCCGTACGCGCTTACTGGACTATGCGGACAACTCTCGTCATAGTAGCCAATGGCTCCATCGAAAACGTAACTGGAAGAGAGGTATACCGGCCTCACCCCCAGGGAAATCAGGTCCTCAATGAGGATGATTGTCTTTTCGACCTCAACTCTGTGACTGAGTTCCGGATCAGCAGCATAACAATTCATTAGCCCAAATTTAATACAAAGCACTCCAAAGAGTGCATCGTCCCCCTCCAGAAACGCGGTGGGAATACAATTCCTAATTCGGTCTTGTAAAAGGTTCCATTGAATTAAGTCAGAATGCTTGGGCTGGGATTGGGTGCCCAAAGCCTCATATCCTCTGTGCCTTACATAGGCCAGTACGTGGCTGCCAACAAAACCTGATGCACCAATGATTAAGAATCTCACACTACTGCCCGTCCCTTACGAAGTGCTGTTGTGCGACGACAGGAAGACGTCAACAGCCCTTGCCAGTCGCTCCATGTATTCTTCCGTACCACTCACATCGCTTTCTTCAGGCGCCCAGGGTGCGAAAACGGTATCCGATTTCTTCAATGGCCCTCGTGTGGTTTCGTGAAATATAACATAATCCGCCCGGATGAGCAGGGTATGATAAGCAGGTTCGCTAATTCTGTAGTAGAATCGGTGTCTGGATGAATAATCGCCCAGGGGAATCACATATGTGATATTGCCAACCTCATCAAAAAACACAGCATCCGCGCAACCCTCAACAACATGGAGCGACTCGGCTTTGCCCAGGTGTTTGGCCGGCCTGATATACGTCTCTTCCGAAAGCACGATGAACATCTCATGGAGATCATCCTCCACACCCGCGTGGGTGCACAGTCGAATTCGCTTGCGTTCAGTGTCTCCGACTCTGGCCTTTAATAATTCGATTTCCTGGCGCCCCAAGTTGACGAAAGGTTCATCGGCATAGAACACTTCCTTGTTGATCTCCCTGATTCGCATCATATTGTGGTCCCTCCCTGGCAGTTACCATCAAACCCGTAAGGCGTGCTTGCTGGCCGGAAAAATCGAGGCGAATTCGCCTCCCTGGTCAACGAACGCCTGGTTATTCTCAATCACCTTCTCTTCGCTTTCGGGGGTGAGGCTGGTGAGGCAGAGTTTGACATTCTCTTCGATCAGCACATCCGAACTGTGGATGGGCAGTCGCGAACCTGGCATGAAGAGTCCTCGCTTGTGAGGATGATCATCCACAACGAATGTGATATCACCTGCTAACCCCATTACGTTGATGAACATACAAGCTAAATGCCCAGCTCCAAACATGGCGATCTTGCCCCGACTCTTCCGATACTCACGCAAGAACCGGCTCAGTGCGTAGCGTCGTTGAGACAGACCCTGAGCGAAGTCCTGCGCTCTCTGCTTCTCATTCTCCAGGACATTTTCAGATGGGAAGGCAGGCGTTGTCTCTCTCTGAGGTCGCGCGATCCCAACCAAGGAGTCTTCGTAAGGATACGGGTAGCACATAAGACGATCGAGCGAAAACCCGCCCAAGCAAAAACAGTTCTGGAACGTCTCAAGGGTGAAGTAGAGAATGTGCTCTTCCCATATTGTGGAGTAGTCGAGAGTCTTGAGCACTCGTGTGCAGTCGGGCACCTCAAGAACAACATAGCCCGTAGGCTTTACTAGCCGGCTCAACGCCTCCATGAACCGGGGCGTATCGTACGCATGCTCAAGAATATGCCGGGCGATGACGACGTCCGGCGCACCATATTTCTGCCAAAGTGTACTTGCCAGCTCGAAACAAAGACGATCTTGAATGGTTTCAATCCCGGCTCCTGCATCCGTGATTCCTAAATCGCTGTCCGTATCTATGCGCCAGGCATGATCAAACCCTCGCTGTTTGAAACGCGCCAGCGTCGAGTCGTCCTTATAGCTGATGCCACAAATTGTCGCATCTCCGCTTATGCCTGGCAGGGTGCTGATGACATCCACTAGCTGATCGAGATGTCTTTCGGGCTCATTGTAGGTAATCCATTCGTAGGGAGACAGTAGTTCGTCTGCCGGTACAGGGTTAATGAGCTGAACAAGTCCACAGACGTTGCATTGCCCGATCACCATCGGATGCAAGTCCTCCTCAGCGGCCAAGTCTGCCAGAAAGCGATTGGAGATGGGATGCATGCCAAGGTCCAACAGCTCTACCACTGTGACCTCGTTGCAGATGCGGCACTTGTTCATTGGTTGTCCTTCTCTTCCACTTGCTGATCTTCCCCTATTACCTTGTTCTCAGCATCAAAGACCTGCTTGATCCCCTCTTCAAGGCTGGTAAAGGAAATGTCCGGCAACAACTTGGTAAGCACCTGGTTATTATAACCCTGATCCACTTTGGGCCTGGTTCTGGGACATGAGCCGGTTTGAATGGCAGAAGGCAGCAGGCGGGAAATGATCTCCACGGCTTCCTTGAACGTGCGACCCTGGCCACCCACAATGTTCACGACGCCATCATGTTCGTGGAAGGTTAGACGAACCACTGATTTTACCAGGTCATCAATGTACAGGAACTCACGCAGTTCTTCCCCGTCTCCCCACAGGGTTATCGGCTCCCCTTTCAGAGCGGTTTTAGCAAACCCAGAAGGGCCGTAGAAGGTTCCTTCCTCGCCTGGTCCGTAGACCAGTGTGGGACGTAGAATAAGCAATGAACTGTGATCCTGCCGCTCAACAACCTTACGGAACAGGCCCTCAGAGGCGTACTTTGCTATCCCATAGTAGGAACTCGGCTGCACGGGCGTCTCTTCTGTGATGTTTGTGTTGTGGACACCCTCACCGTACACTTCTGCTGAGCTAAAGTAGACAACGCGCCTCACCGGGCGTTCCTGGAGAAGACGGCACACATTTGCAGCCATGGCCATATTCTGCAGAAAGATCCCAAGATTATCACCATATTGCTTCTTTATGCCCGAACACACAATCACTGCCGTGTTCAAGTCAAGAAGACCTGCAACAGAGGCGGCGGCGTCTTCTTTGGTGAGGTCCACTGACGGGAGAGATCGTCCGAGGGCTTCGATTTCAGGATATTCTTCGCGAAAGGACTTCAGTAAATGGCTGCCAATATACCCGCTGTGCCCTAGTATCAGGATATGCCGGATTGTGTGATCCATACCTGAATCGCTCAGTTCAGACACTTCAATTCCTCTCTTCACTCGAAATAGATGAACTCGTAGTCACCTGTGTAGCCAAACTGGTTGAATGTCCATGTCCACTCAGAAGTGTCGAAGAACGCCTCCGCAGTCAAGGCCCAACACTGCAGGTTAAACAGTTCCTGTTCATTGCGATAGCTCTCAACCATGATGTATTTGCTCTTACCTACCCGTTCGATCTCGCTAAGAGCCGTCTTTAAGTCGAAGATACGTAGATTGTGTAGAGTGGCTAATGAAATGACTAAATTGAAATAGTTATCGCCCCAGGGATAGGGATCCTGGGCCCGGCGGCAGAGCAGATTCTCCCGGATAACTTCCGGAGCATCTCCTACTCCGTGGCGAGAGATGTCGATGCCGCACACTTCTGCCTCGGGCAGCAACTGCTTCAGTTCGTACAGCAGATGTGCCTTGCCACATCCCACGTCCAAGATCTTAGCATCAGACGTGAGGTTGTAGATGTCAATCAATTTCTCGGCCACCACTTTCCAGCGGCCATCATACTTGTAGCCGCCGTAACCATAGCGCCGATGGCCATCCCAGTAGTCGAACTCATACTCCCTGGCCTTGGTCATGCACTGGACTTTGTCATCCGCCATACGCCCAAGGTAATCCCGCCTGGCTCTCTTGTGCAGCGGGGTAACTATGTTTACTAATTTACCCATGCCCTATCTCCTTCTCGTAGATGTTCTCATTTGCAGATCACACCTTATGATCATACTCTAGTGGCGCCTCTTGAATCTCCTCCCAGTAATCCTCCACCCAGTCAACAACCTCCGACAATCCTTCTTCAAGACTGATCTGAGGTGCCCAGCCCAATTCTGTGCGCGCCCGGGCGGAATCAATCACGTAGGCCGCGTCCTGGCCAGGGCGCTCGTCCACGACGGTCGTGGCATCTTCGAATCGTTCTCCCATCCGCTCGCAGATCATCTGTACCACCTTGCTCACCGCTGTCCCCTCGCTGGGCGAGAGGTGATAGATCTGCCCCAATTTGCCGCGCTCCAAAATGGCCAATTCGCCGCGGGAAATATCGCGAACATGGATATACGACTTGACCGCCACTCCTCCGCCATGCAACTGTATCTTTCTGCTCCTCCTGATATAGATAACCGAGCGGGGGATGATCTTGAACAGTTGCTGGCGTGCCCCGTATACATTGGTGGAACGCACCATGACTAGCGGAAACCCGAACTGTCTATGATACGTGAACAAAAGTAAGTCGGCTGCCGCTTTGGAGGCCGCATAGGGCGTGCTGGGGCTTAGCGGAGCGTCTTCCCTCACGGTGCCGAGACATGCACCGTACACCTCCGGCGAAGAGATATGCAAATAGCGCCGTAAGTAGCTCTGTCTCCGCAGGTGATTCACCAGTTCAGCGAGAGCAACAGTGTTTGTCTGAAACCAGTGCTCAGGGTGCTCCCAACTGGGTGCGACTTCACTCTGGGCTGCGAAGTTGACAATATACTCCGGGCGCTCGGCATCGAGAAGCTGTAACAATTCACGCATTCTACGGTTCATGTCAATCTGAAAATACCGATAACATAGCAGATCATCACGGAGCTTGTACCTCAGGGATCGGTCCGATCTCTCTGCCGACCGGCTTACGCCAATCACCTCTATATCCGGCTCGTCGAGCAACAGATCTACAAAATCTTGACCCGAAAAGGAGTTGGCACCAATGATTACAATCTTCTTGCTCTTTGTCATTCTGCAATCCGTCTCTTACATTCCTGCAAAACGCTTGGATAACTCTCTTGTATGGGAGCAACAATATCTTGAGGCTTGATGTCCGAACGCTTTTTCCCAACGTAAATCACGAATACCCTAGATGGTAGGCCATAATAGGCGATTCTTTCTTGATCCACATGGTCAAATGGGTCGAGGACTCCCAATTGAGAAATATCGTCAAGAGCTCCATGTGGCCTAGCAAATCTTGATGCCATACCTCGACGGCGAGCCTGCAAGATGAATTCCGGAATGCAAGGGCGAATCACTTTCGCTTTTGCGTGTTGCCATATCTGACCCAACACACTATAATACCAGGCATAAGCATGGTAAAGCAAACATTCAATCATCTCGAACCCATTTAAATCATAGAAATCACGTAATAGCATTGGATCTATGGTGTAGTAGCTTTCGCCAAAACATGATGTTGGAACACATTGAATTAATAGTCCGCCCTTCTTAACAAGCAATACCGCATTGCTCATTGCCTGAAAGCAGTCTGGGATGTGTTCAATGGTACCGCCGTCGAACATGAGATCCGCTCTCGCATACATCTCTTCTGGCATGGGCTGTCCCAGATCAAGAAGGATCTTTGCTCTCCCATGATAATCAATGTCTATGAAGTTTGAAAATCCACAGAGACTGAAGAATTCATCAGCTGATATTGTGGGGCCAACATCACTGTTTTCTGATACGGAAAGTCCATTCTCCAACCTTTCCCAGGCACTCACTGCCCAATTCCTGCTAAACGTTGGCACTTGGTCACCAAATGTATAAGCATCTCCACCAATGTCATATGTAATACAAGCAGACATAATCTTCACAGCTTGGAGTTTCTCTATCATACTATTCCGCCCTCGTAAGATTCTGCAAAGAACAGCGCGCCTTCATCAATTGCATGGCCTTCTGCTCCTCCTGGTCAGCGTCAATGCCTGCAAAACGACGCCGCAGGCCACCCATCGGCAGGAAGTCATTCAACAGAATACAGCACCACTTGATCTGGTAGACAGGCAACAAGAGGGCGATACGCTGTCGGTGCACGTCCTGCTGTGACAGGTCCGAAATCACTGCTTCAACACATATATCGTAATAATCCAGAGAAACCGGTAGTGCTGGCTGGCAGAAGAAGTCACAAACCATCTTTGCTGGATCATCCCATCCTGCATATTCGAAATCAATGAAGCGTATCCGCCCACCGTCGCTCAGGATGGCGTTATGAAACCCGAAATCAGACGGAGACAGGCATCTATCTTCCCAGGCGATCTCGGAATCCAGTGCCAAGTCGAGCTCGTCCGCTCGCTTGCGGACAAGGCCAGCTACGCCGCTCCAGGCTTCCGCCAGCTCACCCCGCACAAAATGAGCTGCCTGGCGATTGATTCCCGAAGAATCGTCCATGCCCTCCAATCTTTGCAGTCGCCCCTCTACACACCGCAGATGTTCGGCTATGGTGAAGCAAGCTTCCGAGCTTTCGGGAAGGGCTTCGGCAGCGGGGAGTTGCTTGTGACGGTTCAACTCCCGGTAGAAGTCAAGCGCCTGCCTGACCGCGTCCTCTGTGACATCAAGGGGCAGCAACTGGCGTCCCTCCAAGAACTCGTAAAGGCCGAGATGGTTGTCGTGGTCACAACCGAGAGGCTGCGGCAGACTGCGCAGTCCATTCTCCCAGGCAAAACTGGAGAAAGAAAACTCCGCTCCCAGGCGATCCCTCGGCTCTTCCGAGTGTTGAAAATAGTCCTTAAGTAGAACTCGGGAGCCACCCACCTCGACCCGGAACACTCTGTTGTTTGCGCCCCCGGGCAGTGGGTGGAGACGAAACACACCCCGCAAACCTGCTACGCCAACCAGATCAGCAACGGCTTGTCGAAACCTTTCTGGGCTCATGGCCCGGTGCTCCTCTCAGGCTTGATAATCTCCTCGATTTCCATCCATGAGGTGCAGCGCCGGAAGTGATGACCCGCTGCGTGATTTCCATTCGGGTCAAAGAGAATACGCTCAACACCGGTCGGGAAGCTAGGCTCTGCCAGAAACTCAGGAAGATCATCAATGAAGTGTGTGCAACCAGTCTGGGCGATGCGATCCAGTTTTCCTTGCTTAGTCGATTCGAAGAATACTTGGTCTGGACATAATCCAATCCGTGCCGGATCAAAGACACCCCGCTGTTCCAACCACTGCTGAGCAGCTTGGTGAAGATCATGCTTTGCCCCCAAGTACGGGTAGCGAGTCTTGTGGCTGATGATGCAAACTATTGTACCATGTTTCACAAGACGGGAGAGACACTCTAGAACATCTGGGAACGGGCTGGCATCCTGCATGTGGGTACCATAGACGCAACCCTGCAATTCAGTCCAGTTATCCTCCCTGCCATGCTGGCGCAAGTAATCACGCACCGCGCCCTTGCTGATCGGTATCTCGGCCGGGATCAACCTCTGTTCCAAGGCCACCTGGTGAAAAACCTGGTCGTAACAAACAATGGTGTTGTCAAAATCAACCCCGATCAACTGGCTCATACTTACTCCATCGCCATGTCTATGAGTGGCCGTATGACCTTGCCTGCCTCCAGGTCGTCAATGGCCTGATTGATTTCACTCAGGGGGTAGATCCTCGACAGCAAGGGATCGAGATTTAGCTTCCCGGCACCGAGCAATCTGTGATAGCGAGGGAAGTCGCGGTCGGGCCAATTGTCCCCGCCCCACGTGCCCCGGAGTTGCTTCCCCATATTGAGTTGTCTTGGATCAAGTTCAACTCGCTCCCCGTGACGTACGTTACCAACAGCGACTGCAATCCCCCCCTGGCTACGCACAGCATGAAGGGCTTGGAGCATGACCTCTGGCCGGCCGCTCGCTTCGATGGCGAAGTCAGAACCGCTTGGACAGATGCGTATAGCGTCTTCAACGGGATCCACCTCAGTGGCGTTGATCAAGTGTGTCGCACCCATCTGCTCGGCAAGCTGTAGCCTATCCTGCTGAATGTCAATGGCGATAATCGGCATGCAACCGGCAATCGCCGATCCCGCAACGGCACAGAGGCCGATCCCACCAGTTCCGAAGATGGCAATACTCTGTCCAGGCCTCGGCTGGGCTGTGTTGAACACAGCACCCAGCCCTGTTGGAACAGCGCAGCCCAGCATAGCTGCATCGCGCATCGAGATGCATTCAGGGATGACCGTAAGGCGGTTCTCGCTTATGACCGCATGGTGACCGAAGGTCGTGATGCCCCCTGCATTTACGCTGCGATCACCCCATGGGTAGACCGTTCCGGGAACGTTGGCCCCAGAGCCCTTAATCCACGACAGTGTCACCAGGTCACCGGCCTTGACCTTTGTGACCCCAGGACCTGCGTCACAAACAATGCCACTGCCTTCATGCCCTAAACAGTGCGGCAGGTACGGGTCTTCGCCGCGATAGCCGCGACATTCTAAGACCTGAGTGTGACATACTCCACTAAACACGATTTCAACAAGCACCTGGCCGGGTTTGAGTTCTGGGATTTCAAGCTCCGCCAAAACCAACGGCTTTCCCGTTTCAACCAAAATAGCAGCAATTGTTTTCATATCGTCACCTCCTTCGAAACCTTTGCCAGATGCATTTCCCACGTCTTTTCAGCAATGTCTTCAGGTGTGAGGCCGAAAAACTGGCGTGCATGGTCTTGCCCCCCCGCCTTGTGCAAGAACGTGTCTGCTGTCCCCACGCGGCAGAGGCGGGCCTTTTGGGAAGGCTGATCTGCCAGCCACTCGGCAACGCTGCCGCCGAGCCCTCCGAGCAGGCTGTGCTCCTCGACGGTGACAACTACCGTGAATCTGGAGAAAACTTGGGCGAGGAGTTCCTCGTCCAGGGGCTTGACGGTATGCATGCTAACCACTTGCGCTGAAAGACCTCTGCTGTCGAGTTCTTCGGCCGCTTGTACGGCAACAGGCAGCATGTTGCCTGTGCTAAGCAGGCAGGCTTTATTCCCATCTCGCACGACAATCCCTTTGCCGATAACAAACTTGGGGGCTTGTTCGTGCACCACCGGCTCGCCTTTCTTGCCGAGGCGAATGTAAACCGGACCATCATGCTCTATGG
>SDBT01016623.1_pt1 | contig 11643 bp, 8 predicted proteins | sample 2277101 | NCBI WGS metagenome assembly SDBT01 (sample SAMN10404973, study PRJNA504765) | marine sediment metagenome | isolation source: marine sediment core GS10_PC15, 103 cmbsf | place: Arctic Ocean: Southern Knipovich Ridge | collected 2010
AGAGGAGTCGAACCCCCAACCTCCTGATCCGTAGTCAGGTGCTCTATCCAGTTGAGCTACTAGTCCGGTATTTCAAATGCTTCATATTGAACCCCTCCGTGTTCAGGACCCTGTTTGTAGGGTAGCCTTAAAAGCGAATGCAAATTTAAACAATTCAGTACAATTCCAAAACAGTTTATCCATTTTTCATGTTCGTTTCACGTTCCTTTCATATATTTGGATAAAACCGGTTGTTATGAAGAAATTCCTCAGGATCCTGCTAATTACCATTGGTACAATATTCATCTTGCTTATCACCCTGCCCATTCTGTTTAAATCGAAGATTGAGACGTTTGTGAAAGACCAGATCAATCAGAATGTCCATGCGACAGTGGACTGGTCCAGGTTTGGGATCTCCATGATCAGGGGTTTCCCTGACCTGAGCATAAACCTTCACCAGGTTTCGGTGGTAGGAGTTGAGCCTTTTGAGGGCGATACCCTGGTGGGTTTGAAACGGTTCGAATTCAGGGTGAATCCCTTCAGCGCGCTTCGCAGGAATCTGCAGGTAAAGTCGATCTTTCTGGATCGTCCCCTGATCAACGGAATTGTTCTTGAGGATGGCACCGCCAACTGGGATATTGCTCCGGAGACAGAGATTGAAAGCGGAGATATGAAGGAATTGGAAGAGAAAGAATCAGAAACATCCATGGGTCTGACCCTTCAGCGTTTTGCCATCAGTGAAGGACGTGTTTATTACAAGGATGAATCCACGGATGTGGATGTATCCATGGAGGGTTTTAACCTGGAACTGACTGGCGACTTTTCCATGGATCAGACCGAGGCAACCCTGAAGTTGATGATAGGCAGGATCAATGCAAAATACGGAGGGATCCGATATATGAAGGATGGCAGCTTCGGACTTGATATGGTTGCTGCGGCCAACATGATCGATAATGTTTATACCCTGCGAAAAAACCAGATCACATTGAACGGACTGGTACTTGGCGCTGAAGGGGTGGTTGCCCTGATGGAAGATGGCGGAATGGAAATGGATCTGCGCTTTTTCTCGCGGGAAACTTCATTTCATACAATACTTTCCATGGTGCCGGCCATCTACCTGAAGGAATTTGAAACCCTTAAGACCAGTGGAAACCTGAAATTGGACGGGAGTGTTACAGGAATCATGAAAGATTCTATATTGCCCGATGTTAAACTTTACCTGGTGGTTGCAGATGGCTATTTTGCCTATCCTGATCTGCCGAAAGATGTTTCCGATGTACAGATCCGTCTGAATGTGGATTACAGGGGAGCGGATATGGATAAAACCACTGTGGACCTCGATGAATTTCACATGTTGCTTGGGGGGAATCCTTTTGATATGAACCTCCATGTGGCCAATCCCATCAGTGATATGCATGTGTCAGGGAAGGCGGTGGGGATGATCGACTTTGCTTCACTCCAGGACGTGGTTCCATTGGAAGAGGTTAACCTGGAAGGCCGGCTGAAGACAGATTTAAGCTGGGATACCCGTATGTCATATATTGAGCAGGAACAGTTTGAAAAGGTTGATCTGGCAGGCAGTTTTGTCATAGAGAAAGTCAGGCTGAATGCACCCGATATTCCAGTAGAGGTACAGCTTAAGAAAATGGAGCTGAACTTTACCCCCAGGATCGTGGACCTGGTTACCCTGGACCTGATGCTGGGATCTTCAGATGTGCATATGGATGGGACCCTTACCAATTTCATTCCGTACGTATTTGATGATCAGACCATATCCGGATCCCTGAATATCTCTTCCGGCTTGCTTGATGTAAATGAATTGCTTCCTGAACTTGAGGAGGATTCAATAGCAGAACAGGCAGTGGCCGGGGAATCAGAGGCTCTCGTTAGTGAAATGTCTGCAGATTCCATTGCCGAACCGGCCCGGGTGAAGATCCCTGAAAACATAGATTTTAGCATGGCGCTGGATTTGAAAAAAGTTATTTATGACCAGATCATGCTGGAGAATATCTTAGGGAAAATGATCGTTAGAGATGGTGTTGCAAATCTGGAGCAGCTGAAAATGGATATCATTGAGGGAAGTGTAACCACAACCGGAAAGGTAGACACCCGTGGAGAATTCCCGGAGGTGGATGTTTCACTTGATATGAAAGGAGTGGATATTCCCTCTTCCTATGAGGCGTTTGTGACAGTGGAACGACTGGCACCCATGGCCAAATATTGCAAGGGGATCGCCAATGTAAAGATGCAGTACCACTCACTGCTGGATGCTTCATTCAGTCCCATTTACCAATCCATTGATGCCAAAGGGCGTTTATTCACAAACGGACTCAGGTTATATAATACGAATTCCTTTGTACGTTTGAGTGAACTTCTCAAGAATGAGAAATTCAGGGAAATGACCCCTGACGAAGTGGATGTCAGGTTCACAATCAGGGACGGTCGTGTCATGGTTGATCCTTTTGATATGGATTTTGAAGACTCAAAGATTACTGTCTCCGGTTCTCATGGCATCGACCAGACCATGGATTATCTGCTGGACATGACTATCGCAATGAGTGACCTGGGAACGGGGGTCAATGAATTGATGAGCGGTATTACAGCCCTGGCCGCCGGTGCCGGATTTCAGGTCCCTCAATCGGATCATGTGAAGGTAAAGGCCAGGATCACCGGTACATTCAATGATCCAAAGGTAACCACTGACTTCAGTGAGATTCTGAAATCAACGGGTGAGTCTGTAAAAGTTACAGTGAAGGAGAAAGTTGCTGAAGAAGTGGAGAAGGTGGAAGAACAGGTACGGGATCAGGCCAGCGAAAAGGCTGAGAAAATGATCAGCGATGCAGAGGCTGAAGCTGAAAGGTTGGTAGAAAAAGCGCAAAAGGCAGGAGATGATCTTGTGAAAGAGGCTGAGATACAGGGAGAGAATCTTATAAAAGAAGCAGGCAGTAATCCGTTCAAACAGATTGCCGCTAAAAAAGCAGCAGAAGAGTTAAAGCGTCAGGCTCAGAAACAGTCGGATAACCTGGTGGGTGAGGCTGAGGTGAAAGCGGATGAGATCATTGATAAGGCCAGGGAAGAGGCAGCGAAAATCTAAACAGTCAGGAGCGGATAAAAAAAGGCTGAGTCTTTCGAAACAGCCTTCTTAATATGTTGATTCAGGAACCTAGAATTTTCTCTCCCTGATGCGTGCTTTCTTACCGGTAAGTTCGCGGAAATAGAAAATACGGGCCCTTCTTACCCGGCCGTATTTGTTGATTTCTATCTTATCAATAAACGGAGAAGCAGTAGGGAAGATCCTTTCTACACCAATGTTCCCGGACATTTTTCGTACAGTAAACGTTTCTGTATGCCCTTTGCCACGTCGCTGGATCACCACTCCCCTGAACTGCTGGATACGTTCTTTGTTCCCCTCCCTGATCTTATAGTAAACGGTAATGGTATCCCCTGCACTGAACTTGGGCAATTCGGTCTGGGAAGCATATTCCTGGTCTACAACCTTCATTAAATCCATGATTCTATTTTTATGTAGTTTTACGCCTCGATTTAACAGGTCGCAAAAGTACAAATATTTTTCTATTAGTAATAGTTAATTCAGAGAATTATTAACAACCCATTGTTATTAATGGGCATCCTGTTTGGGCATTCTCAATTTTTTCCCGGTGTCTTTTGCCACATTTTCTTTCCAGCGGTCTGAATATCCTGGCTGGTCAGGTCCCAGAGGGTAGCCAGCGGGACTTCTCAGGAACTCACCATTTTCCTCTTTTTTAATATTTCCGTCCATATATTTCACAAGCAGGAACTGTCCTAGCTCTTGGTACCTTTTGACCGTGTAGTCTCCCATGCTGACCGAATAGTTGGTGATGAATTCCCTGGCCATTTCCGGATTGACTTCATAGAGCGCAGCCGCAGCAGCATCTATGGCGGGGATCTCAGCAAGGAATTTCTGTTCAAGCTCTGATTGTACCTTGTGTACATCCTCTATCATCACATTGTACCTGAGGTAACTGAAATTGGAGACAAAGTTGAATGCCCAGAATGCAGCAGTTTCCGAATAAGTGAGCAAGTCACCGTTGCCCACAGCGTAGGAATCGGGAACGCGCGTCATTCCGCAGTACATGGGCACATAGGTATTGGCTGCTGCATCATCGATGCTGAACCAGAAGATACCTCCCATGAAATCAGGTTTGACAGACCTGCTTTCCGCCACAAAGGAAAATCCTGTTTGCTGTGTGGCAGTGGCCCTTTCATTGCAATACATTTTGCCATCAGTTTCCCATGTAAGTGGTCTCCAGCGATAGGGAAGTTCAAAAGGTCCTGCACCTGCATCCCTGGTCATATCCAGTTCGGTACCTTCAAGGTGATCCCTCATGAAATCCATCAGGTCAGCATTGGATATTTTCCGGTTTGGTTTGATGTAAAGCGGCATTCGGTTATCCAGTTCCTCTCCTTTCACATATTCCAGGTATTGATCCATGTCATCGTTGATCTCCTTGAAGAATGACCAGACACGCACTTCGCAAAATCTTGCTCCACCGAAGTCAACCGGTGCATAGGTGTCGGAAAAACTGAAATCCTCGTCAGATCCTTCGTAAAATCCTTTTGCACGGGCAAAGGTGATTACATCCGGAGCATAGAGACAATTCTCCGGATCATCCAATGGGAATTGCCTGATCCTGGCCTGGTTGGCATGTCCTGACACGTAACCATCAGGAATCCGGACAGCCACCCATACTGCCCCCTTGTTTTTGTTATAGGTTTTACCGCCCTTTGTAACCATTTCGGTGCCTTTGCCAATCATTTCCATGATCCATACTTCATTGGGATCGGAAATGGAGAATGACTCACCGGAACTGTAATAACCGTGTTCCGCAACCAGTTCGCCCATGATATTCACAGCTTCCCTGGCTGTCCTGGCCCTCTGCAATGTAATGTACATCAGGCTTCCGTAATCGACAATTCCGGTTGTATCCACCAGCCCTTTTCTTCCGCCATACGTTGTTTCACCAATGGCCACCTGGTGTTCATTCATATTACCCACAACCGAATAGGTGTGTGAAAGCTGAGGGATCCTGCCCAGAAATTTGTTGGTATCCCACTCATATACATCCATCATTGAACCAGCCGGATAATCCGCTGCCGGTCTGAAATATAATTCACCATACAATACGTGGGAATCTGCAGCATAGGTAATCATTGCCGTGCCATTCACCGATGCTCCCGGTGTTACAAGGAAATTGGTACAGCTAAAAACCTGACTGCTCCAGATGGTAAGTATTAAACCAGTTACAAGAATTGCTCTTTTCATATTTTCTCAAACTTAAACTTTTACACTATTTTATTTTTGGTGGCTTCAAAGATTCCACTTTTATCCCTAACTACCAATAGTTGCTATTGAATAACATACGCCAGTATTTTTTCCCGTTCTTTATCAGACAATTGGTGGTGGAGTCCCTGTGATTGGTTCCTGTTCATCATTTCAAGGATTTCATTGCGGTGTGATGCATCGATGCCGGCATCAGTACATTTTGCCGGGCTGTCAAGCAAAGTGAAGAAGGCTTCAAACGCTTCAATGGTTTCATCTGCACTGGATGTTCCAAAAAGCTCAAGGCCAAGTTTTTCAATCCTCTCTTTTGCCCGCACCTTCATCACTTTCATCCAGGCAGGGTACATAATCGATAGTGTGGCTCCATGTGGTGTATCGTACAGGAAGGAGAGCACATGTCCAAGTGCATGCACACCCCAGTCGCCTGAAGATCTGCCGTACATTGTCAGGTTATTCAGGGCATTGGTCGCAGCCCACATGATCTTTGCCCGCAGATCATAATTTTTGGGATCCTCCATGAGGGCGGAGCCGTATTCCATGGCTTCCCTGATGATGGATGTTACAAATCGATCAGAAAGAGAAGCATCACCCTCACCGAACCAGGCCTCCAGGCTGTGAGCCACAACATCCACAATCCCAAATGCAGTGTAGTTTAAAGGGACCGAAAGTGTATAGGTTGGATCCAGGAAAGAATGGGTTGGATAGATCAATTCATTTCTGTATCCGATCTTCTCCATGGTCTCTTTATTCTGAAGTACCGCTACTGCATTCATTTCAGTTCCCGTTGCGGCCAGGGTGAGAACTGTGATGACCGGCAATGCCCCGGCGGGTTCATGCTTGCCGGTCATCACTTCCCAGGCATCACATCCGTCGGCTATGCAAATGGCTATGATCTTGGATGAGTCGATAACACTTCCTCCTCCTACTGCTACAACCATGTCCACTTTGTGCTCTCTTCCGATCTTGGCAGCTTCCATCACATCATCCACCACCGGGTTGGGTTTAATGCCATTGAATTCAGTGACAACGATTCCATGTTCTTCAAGCTGACTAAGGGTATCTGGGTAGCTTCCATTCCGAAGGACAGATCCTCCGCCATACACCAGCAGTGCATTTTTTCCAAGTTCTGAAGCATTTTTCCCAAGATCACTGACCACTCCTCGACCAAAGTGTAGTTTTGTTGGATTGTAAGCAATAAAGTTTTTCATAAAACGCTGTTATTCATTTTCATTCAAATTAAAAACTGTCGTTTGTCCAGTGACCCGGTGTATGGTTCCTGTTGATAAGTCGGTTTTACTACCGGTAACACTGGCCAGGCAGTTAATTTCGCCCAGCATCCGTAACAATCCAAGCAGTGCAAATACCAATGCCTCCTTAAACTGAATCAGTAATTCATCGGGTATATGGATCCGGGTCTTTGTATGATATTCTAACCGCTCCATTAGCTTTTGGTTCAATGCACCACCCCCTGTAACAAGCACCGATTCAATATTGACGGCTTCCAGACTGCGCGCAATCTGACGGGCGATGTGCTCAACAACCGAAGCCATCCTGTCCGCTACATCCAGGTCAACCTGCTTGATCTCAGGCAGGAATGTTTCCAGGAACCATTCCCTGCCCAGCGATTTTGGAGGATGGACTTTGTAGTATTCCAGGTTATCCAGGATGTTTAGAAGGTTTTCATCTACATGGCCCTGCCGGGCGATGGATCCTCCTTTATCGAAGTCGAGGCCCCTTAATCCAGCTATCCAGTTCAGCGCCATATTTGCCGGACCTACATCATAGGCTATCCTGTTGTTCATTTTATCGTCATAGGAGATGTTGGAAAATCCACCCAGGTTCAGGCAGGCATCGTAGCTGCCAAAAAGTAACCGGTCACCCACGGGCACAAGTGGCGCTCCCTGTCCGCCCTGTTCCACATCCTCTCTCCTGAAGTCATTGACGACAGTTATGCCTGTTTTTTCTGCCATGATCCCGCCATGGCCTGCCTGGTAAGTAATTCCTTTTTCAGGTTCGTGCAGGATGGTATGTCCATGCGATGAGATAAGGTCCGGATCAAGTTTGTACCTGGTGTGGAATTCATTGATCCTGTCTGAATAGAATTCTCCTAATTCTACATGTAACTCATCAATCTTTTCCATGCTCCATCTGCATGCATGATCCAGCTTCTCCTTGATATCTGCAGGATAGGGGAGGGTCTCTGCTGCAATGATCCTGAAATCCCATACTGAACCATCCCTGGAGAACTCACAACATGCCAGGTCAACACCATCCAGTGATGATCCTGACATCAGTCCTGTTACTGTGTAGCTGTCAGCCATAGTATTCTACCAACTGAAAATAGTGTGAAAAAGGTTTACATTTCCTTTCGCATCAGAAACATAGAGTTCCAGTTCGTGTGAAGTGTTTACAGTGATTCGTTCACTGTCAAAAGTATAGGTAAGAAGATCATTCTTGGGATCAAATTCAAAAAGCGCCCAGCTGTTGTCGATATATCCTTCGTATTTTTCGATTCCGGAAAGGTCATCGCGTATGGTGAATCTCAGTGTTTTTTTACCTGAAAGATCCTTACCGGATGAACCGTTCAGGGGAATGATCTCCGGGGCAATGGTATCCAGGGATATGGCAAATTTCCCGAAGCTTCGCAGGCTTGCCACCACTGCACCATCAAGGTATTCACCCCCTGCAGATGACACCTCATTCTCATGATCATAAGTGATAAGCAACAGCTTGCCACGGAGTGAGGGTTCCACGCTATCGGTTTTAATTGAAAGGGTGTATGACAGGTGCACCGGAGTCTCAGGTGTATGTAATTGGAAGACATCGCTTAATGTTCCAATTGATCGGGGTAATCTCTGATACCTGAACTCAAGGTCCTGGTACAGGGCATTGGCCGGTATCTCCACAGTCACATCACCATCCTTAAACCTGTTTGGCTTATCATACTTCATGCTTTTTACGAAGTCGGGGTGAGTCGAATCAATGGATATATTTTCCTTTTTCCCGGTTACATGGAATTTGAGTTCCGAACGGTTTCCTGCCACATCGGTGGCAACCACACGTATGCTATACATCCTGTTTTCTTCCACCTCCAGGATCCCATCCTTAACAAGCTTACCGTAAATACGCAACCTGTCGTTGGGAAGACGCGATAGACGATGTACCTTGGTTCCTGACCGGATCCTTTCAGCGTAATCTATATGTGCATTGATATACCGGGTTTCAGAAAACGAAAACTCATCCATCCTGTGGCTGTAAGTCAATTCATCATCCACGAATAACTCAAAGGTGTAAACTCCACATCGGTTTGATGCTCCGTTCAGATAATCGAACACCTCAACTCCAAATCCGAGAGTCCCGGATGCGGTGATTATTTCTTCCTGGATGGCGTATATACCATTTTCAGATACAATTTTCAAAGTTAGTTTCTCTGCAGATCCATTCACGGAACTACCCCTGCCTTCAGGATAGAGATAAAGCGAAAGGAATCTTGGGGCAACAAGGTCTTCTATGTCAAAGCCATATTCAAGTACATTGGTGGGATGCTGATTTCCGGTTGTCCGGATCTCAAAATGGAGATGTGGACCCGACGAACTACCTGAGTTTCCCGAGTAGGCAAGAAACGCCCCTTTTTTCAACGGGAACTGTTCGGGTTTCAGATAGATGTCCACCCCGTGGGAACGTCGCTGGTATTGAACATTTTTCACATAGGCTGCAATATCCGGCCTGTAACGGTCAAGGTGTCCGTATACCGACGTGTATCCATTAGGATGTGCAACATAGATAGACTTCCCATAGCCGTTCGTCTGGATTTTTATCCTTGATACATATCCGTTTTCAATGGAAGAGACATGTTGCCCGGTGGTTCCCCGGGTCTTTATGTCGATACCAGAATGAAAATGATCGGAACGGATCTCGCCGAAATTACCAGACAGGTACATGGGAATTTTTAATGGAGGTTGAAAAGAGACTTCTCTCTGTCCGGAGGCCTGTAATGTAAAGAGTTGTGATAATAATAATAGAGTCAATCTACGCATGGTCGTTCTTCTGAGAATAGAATTTCCAAAGCTAAAATTTTATCCCTGATTTGGAAAGCCCCGTCATCTATTATTATCAAAATAATTCTATATTTGTACTTATAATATCTCTGTTGAATGAGTGTTGAACAGGTTGAAATACTGGAAGGGATCAAGGATAAAATCCAATCGGTTAAAGTCCGGATGCGTGAGCAGGAGGACGAAAATCATCGGTTGAAGCATAAGAATGAGGAACTTCAACAAGTGGTTCAGCAAGATCAGTCATTGATTGATGAATTGAAACAAAAAAATCAGCAATTGTCGCTGGTTAAAAGTATCATGGCCGACGGTGAAGACGCACACGGCGCCAGGATACGAATAAATAGAATTGTGCGGGAGATTGACAAATGTATTGCTCTTTTAAACAGATAACATGGGGATAATGGAAGAACAACTTTCCATAAAAGTTCAGATTGCAGAGCGGTTTTATCCCCTAAAAATAAAACGGCAGGACGAGGAGGAGATCAGAAAGGCTGCCAGCTTGATTAATAATAAGGTCCTACAGTACAAACAGAGATATACGGACAAGGATACCCAGGACTTTATGGCCATGGCGGCACTTCAATTCGTAATAAAATTACTAGATTGCGAACAACAACAAAATGTTGTATCTTTGGAAGAGGAGTTGGAAGTTTTAAGTAGTGAACTGGATGATTTATTGAAATAAGAGGAATAGCGTTCTTATACATATTAAAGAGTTTGCCCGCATTGTTTCTTCAATTATTTTTGAAACTCAACATTTGTTACATTGGAACAAAGCTCGGGTTATAAAGAGCAGGCCAAAATTCCGGTTCGCCGGGATACTGATACGTCGGTCATTGGACACTCGATATAGTCTGGCGGTTCCTCCCATGTCGTATTGGGGTTTTATAAAATTTTGGGGAAATGTGCGGGTTTTTTATTGTCTAAAATGATAACCTATGGAACTGTTAATACATTCATTGGTGCTACAGTCACCCATGGTCAAGTATCTTATGGTTGGAGGAGTTTCGTTGCTGGTTGGAACAGGTATTGCATTTTTCGTTTTCAACATGGTGGTGAAAAAGAAGAGCAGCAACGTACTTAAAGAGGCAGAAGGCGAAGCGGAGATGATTAAGCAGCAGAAGATACTGCAGGCCAAGGAGAAATTCCTTCAGCTGAAGGAGGAGCATGAAAAGATCATCAATGAAAAGAATAGTAAGCTGAATCAGCGAGAGAATGAGGTAAAACAGAAGGAATTTTCCATATCACAGAGGCACGATGATGTGCAAAGAAAGAAAAGCGAAGTGGAATCCATTCGTGACAACCTCAATGTGCAACTTGAAATTGTAGATAAAAGGAGAGAAGAGCTGGAAAAGTCACACCGGATGCAGGTGGAACAACTTGAAACCATCTCAGGTCTTTCGGCGGAAGAAGCAAAGTCACAACTGGTGGAATCCCTGAAGGAGGAAGCCAGAACCGAGGCCATGTCCCTTATCAATGAAATAGTTGATGAGGCAAAAATGACTGCAAATAAAGAGGCTAAGAATATTGTAATCAAATCCATCCAGAGGGTGGCCAGCGAGACGGCCATTGAAAATGCTGTAACCGTATTTCACATTGAGTCGGATGAGCTGAAGGGAAGGATCATTGGCCGTGAAGGTCGAAATATCCGGGCCCTTGAAGCAGCCACCGGAGTGGAAGTGATCGTGGATGACACCCCCGAAGCAATTATTTTGTCGGCATTTGATCCTGTCAGAAGGGAGGTGGCCAGGTTATCACTGCATCAGCTGGTAACCGACGGAAGGATACATCCTGCCAGGATTGAAGAAGTCGTGGCCAAAACCCGGAAACAGATTGATGAGGAGATCATTGAGGTGGGTAAACGCACGGCCATTGACCTCGGTATTCATGGCCTGCATCCTGAGCTGACACGGATGGTAGGTAAGATGAAGTACCGCTCTTCCTATGGTCAGAACCTGCTGCAGCATTCCAGGGAAGTATCCAATCTCTGTGCAATTATGGCCGCAGAAATGGGATTGAATGCAAAACTTGCCAGACGGGCCGGATTGCTGCACGATATCGGAAAGGTCCCGGACGATGAACCGGAAATTCCACATGCAGTTTTCGGAATGAAACTGGCCGAGAAGTACAAGGAGAAAGCTGAAGTTTGCAATGCCATCGGATCTCACCTCGATGAGGTTGAAATGACTACCCTGCTGGCTCCAATAGTCCAGGTCTGTGATGCCATTTCAGGAGCAAGACCAGGTGCCCGTCGTGAAGTGGTCGAGTCGTACATCAAGCGAT